>Ga0181563_10002772_pt1 | contig 16996 bp, 11 predicted proteins | sample 011ome_25_FD_133759 | JGI IMG/M metagenome (GOLD analysis project Ga0181563, IMG submission 133759) | Coastal salt marsh microbial communities from the Groves Creek Marsh, Skidaway Island, Georgia - 011512CT metaG (megahit assembly) | ecosystem: Environmental > Aquatic > Marine > Intertidal...
AAAGGAGAAGATCCGATTGAGGTTGCCGCGCGCGAGCGAGATGAGCAGCTTTTATTGGCAGGTCGAGATACGGTCGGGATCGATGATCAGCTGCAAAAGCGGCAGGCCGACCGCAAGCAGTCACCAAAAGATGAACTTGATCGACTGATTGATCAGCTCGATGCGTTAGATCTCTAAGACTCGTGCCGTCTCTTGATTTTCATGTAGCTTTGCATTCGCCGCTGACTTCTTTTATCCGCATGGTGAACGCCACCGTAAGTCTGCGTTTTCTTTCGATGGGCAGGTTGTCATTTCGGCTTCATCGGGGCGATTGGGATTTCTCATCAAGTCTTGCAGCCGGCGAATGAAGAAAGCATTCCAGAATCTCCGGCTGATTTGATATCAATCTTGCAGGTTTTGATTCAGTGAATTCGGGAAGACGATTGGTGGAAATTCCTTTGTGGGCAGTCAGTAAGGATGAACAGCAGTTTCGTTATTCTGTTTATGTTGCCTGCTTTGACTTGTTTTCACAAATGAAAGCAAAGGTTCGAAATATCTTTTTTGGATCTTACGAGCGGACTGAATATCAAAGTGTGAAAAACCGATAGAGCGTGTAGGACTAACTCTACCGGAGCATATTGTGCAGCGACGACTTACGAAACAAAAACTGACAATAAGGCAGCGTCTTCTCTCGCTTATCGTGGCGTCTGGTGCGATTTTCGCTTCGAGCGAATGCCTCGTGGCCCAACAAGTTGCGAGCCTGCCGGTCCATTTTGATATTCAAGTAAAGCCGGTCGGCGTTGGGGTGCTAATGCCATCGCCACTGGCCTCGGGTCCCGAGTTCGAAATCGCCAAACGCCCTTGGTTCTGGGATCGATTGACGGGTACCGAAGAGGAAGCAACCAATCAACTGCAGCCGCCGGCACCGCCATTGGTCTCAAATCCTAGCAAGATGTCACCTCCGAGCGCGGTCTGGACGCCGCCAAAGCCGTCGGATAGTGCTGCGGGTGGCCGAGTCGTTGTTCCAAATCCAAAACAGGTACTCCAGCCGAATTCGACTACGGACACGCAGGGCGATGGATGGACTCAGCGCGGAGCAGCAGGGAATAACGGATTGACCATCACCCAGCCCAATCGCCAGTTGATCGTGGGCAGCGGCTTAGCCCCCCAAACGGATTCGAGTCAAAGTATTGGCGGCAACGGGGGCCTTGAGCCCGCAACGAGCGTGATTCGTCTTCTTCCCGTGACGACTGCAGATTCAGTCGAGATGGCCGAAGACCGAGAACCCCAAGCGGATCTTGGCGCAGCGAGCACTCCATCCAACGCAAGCGATTCGAGTGTTGTGATTCTGAAAGCGCCCCAGAGTAGTGCGACTGAGTCGTCTCGTTTGAATAACGAGAGCGGTGCAACTGACTCTTTGGGAGACGATTCGGTCGCTTCCCCAGCCCAAACTGCGAGTCAGTCTTCGGACAGTTCAAAGCACTCTCATAAGCGTATCGCTTCGGCGAACGAGGATCCGATTCCGTTACGCGATCCTGCTGATTTACATGAGGCAGGCAAGTCAGATTCCCGCGGTTCCGTATCCGCTGCGGTCGATTCCAAGGATCGATCCACCAAAGAACCTGTTCATTATCAAATGCAGGATCAGGCGGATGCGTTGGCCGCAGGTGCCGAGAGTCCGAGCAATCGAGATGCTGAAAATGTCGAATCAGCCGAAAGCAAAATCGTTGTGAGAGAGGTGAAGATCAATCGCGATGGTTCGCCCACCACCGACGATAGCGTCTCCCGCGAAGTTGGCTTGGCGCAAGATGGGTCGATGTCGGATGCGAGCGATTCGCAGGACCTCGTCACCAAGAAAGACGTAGCTGAGGTTGAGGTCACTCCTTTGGCAATGGAGCCGGTGGAAGCGATTTCGAACCTTGATTACACCGGATATCCTCGAATCCCGATGGAATTGAGCAGCTCCGTGCGTCAAATGCAGGGAGCGATGAGCCAGTGTTTGAAGTATTACTTCGGAAAACCGGAGTCGGCGGATGTTCGAAGCAACTGGGGAATGTTGCATTCCATCATGGTTTGGGGAGTAGACACACCGATTCTTGCCGGAAACAGTCAGTACAACGCGATTGCTTGGATCGCAGGGAATAACCTTTGTGCTGGAAAGCCACTGTTGATTCAAGAGAACGGAAGGATGGTGGCGACCACAGGGGTCGGGTTGCAGGGTCATCAGGCTCAATTCCTCGCTGTGCTTGCCCTATGTGATATCCCGTCCGATTACCCACTCTACGCGGGGAACACTCGTTACACGATCGACGATCTTGTCAAAGAGGAGATGCTTGCTTGTCGCTCGGGTGAGGAGCTGACATTCTCGCTCATCGGACTCTCTCATTACCTAGATACCGATACGCGTTGGACCAACGCCCAAGGCGAAACTTGGGATATCCCTCGTTTGATCCGAGAAGAAATGTCCCAGCCGATTGTCGGATCTGCGTGTGGCGGAACGCATCGTTTGATGGGTTTTGCCCATGCTTTGCGAAAAAGACGAATCGAGGGTCGTGAGATCAGCGGACAGTGGAAGCGAGCGGAACTCTACACGGACGACTTTGTCCAGTATGTCTTCAAATTGCAAAATCGAGACGGCTCGATGAGTACCGACTGGTTTGAAGGTCGTGAGGATAACGGGAGCATGGATCGCAAGGTGCAAACCACCGGTCACATGGTCGAGTGGCTGTTGAGCGTTCTACCGGACTCACAGCTTCAGGATCCGCGACTGGTGAGTTCTGTTAGGTATCTCACCAACGCCATGAACCAGAACCGTGCTCATGAGTGGAAAATTGGTCCCAAGGGTCACGCACTTCGGGCGCTTGCGATGTATTACCAGCGGGTTTACCAAGAGGGACCTGCTTGGCAATCACTCATCGTCGCGCAGCAGGACGCGGAAAGTCGCCGGTAGTTAGCTACTGGCTAGGGGGGATGGTTCGCCATTGTTGGGTTTCCCATCTGACAGGTTGACCGCTTGTCGCTTCGATCGGTTTCCATGGGCAGTCCTATGGATTTGCATTGGCAGTGGGATTTCCATTTGCAGTCCTAGGGAATGGTTTAGTTTTGGGAACATCTGTCTGGGACTTTGGTTGGGGATGGGTTAAGCTTTAAGTGTCTACCCTGAACGTTCCTCCAGCACAAAGACGCCCATGGCATCGCAAAGGCTCACGAAACACAACATCGCGATTCTCGCGGCTGCGGTAAGCCTTTCTAAAGAACGCCATGCAGATGCTCTTTTGATCCTGCTCGATGGATCTACCGACTGGAAGCGAATTGTCGAAATCACCGAGGGTCTCGATAAACCCGTGATCGTTGCGGTGGATTCCCCAGACGACCTCGAAGGTGCTGCAGAGGTTGGGCTCAAGCCAATCGCCTTGAACAAAGACAAATCACCGCTACTGGAGCGACTGCAGCATGCTCTACTTGAATCGGCAGCAGACGAGCTGATTCGAACCAACGGTGAAGTGGTTGCGGTATACAGTGGCTTTCAGCAAGGTCGACTCGACACGATCAGCTACCTGCAACTGGACGAACGTATGCGTCGTCTCACGAGCCGAGATCTGCAAATGCTCGAAAGTCGCGTACCCTTGCAGACGATCAAGACAGTGGTGGATCTTGCAGCACAAATTGGTCGTGAGGGACGTGAAGGTAAACCGGTCGGAACACTCTTTGTGGTCGGAGATACTCGTCGGGTTCTCGAACACTCCAACGACAGTGGGGTCGATCCTTTTCGTGGTTATAACCGAAAGCACCGAAACTTACTGGATGCCAAGGTTCAAGAGGATGCAAAAGAGATTGCACAACTCGATGGAGCTTTCGTCATTGGCAGTGATGGGGTGATTGAACGCAGTCGGCAGATGTTAGAAGTTTCTCACGAAGATCTAACGATGAGCAAGGGTCTTGGCTCACGCCACTGGGCTGCTGCTGCGGTAACACGAAAGACCAAAGCGATTTCGGTCGTTGTGAGTCAGTCAACCGGAACGGTGCGTTTGTACCAAGATGGTCACCTAGTGATGAGGATCGAGCCAATGGATAAGGCTGTGAAGTGGCAAGAATTTGCGTTCGAGCCTCCCTCTGCTCAACCGGAAGATTAGGTTGCTTGGCCTCTGCTAATTAGCGATCGAGAAGCTTTTTCGTTGCTGCCACGATGTCTGGCTGCCTCATTAGGGATTCCCCAACAAGAATTCCCTTCACCCCTCCCTCACCAAGGTACTGCACATCTTGATGGTTTCGAATACCGCTTTCTCCGACCAAAAGTCGATCGGTGGGGATCGACGGTCGAAGCGAAAGGGTGTGGTCCAGTGAGGTTTCAAAAGTCTTTAGGTTTCGATTGTTGACCCCGATCAGTTGGGTACGCGTGGCCAGTACCTTCTCAAGGTTTTCGGGTTCGTAGAGCTCGGTGAGGGTTTGAAGACCCAATTCATACGCTTGCTCGGTGAGCAATTGTAGTTCTTCTTTGGTTAGGCATTCTGCGATTAACAGGACGCAATCTGCACCCGCATCACGCGCTTGCAGCAATTGGTAGCGGTCGACAATGAAATCTTTGCGTAGCAGCGGAAGGTTCACCGCTTTGCGGACTCGGCGAAGGTAGTCCAGTGATCCCTGAAAAAAGGGACCATCTGTCAGCACACTAATGCACGCAGCCCCACCCTCTTCGTATTGCTTGGCAATCTCAACCGGGTCAAAGTCCTCGCGAATCAATCCAGCGGATGGGCTCGCACGTTTTACCTCTGCGATCAATTGAACATGCTCGTCTTTTGCCAACGCAGCATGGAAATCTCTGCAAGGCGGCAGATCTTTCACCGCAGCTTCAAGCTGCGCATCGGACACGACGCTGCGATCTTTTTCGATCGTGCGGCGCGTTTCGACTAAGATATTGTCGAGGATTGTCATTAGTGTTTGAAGTGACGTCGGCCAGTGAGAACCATTGGGATGCCAAATTGATCACAGGCGTCGATGACTTCTTGATCACGACGCGAGCCGCCGGGTTGGATGATCGCAACGATACCGGCTTCGGAGGCTGCTTCGATCGAGTCGGGAAACGGGAAAAAGGCATCTGAGGCCAAGATTGATCCGTCTGCTCGGTCGCCTGCTTTGTCGATCGCAATTTCCACGCTGTCGACACGGCTCATTTGCCCCGCCCCCACACCAATCAACGAGGTGTCTTTTGCGAGAACGATAGCGTTGCTCTTCACGTGACGAACCATCTCCCAGCCGAATGAAACATCGTCCCATAGGTCGTCAGAGACTTTTGTCTGGGTTGCGGTTTGCCATTGCAGAGGTGAACTGGTCATTCGGTCAGCATCTTGAACCAGCATTCCCCCGCTGATGAATCGACGCTGTATCGAAGGAGCAGGTGTGTCGAGTCGACCCACTTGCATCAAACGAACGTTATCTTTCCATCGAGGCTTGCTGGTGAGCAGCCCGAATGCCTCCGCTTCGAAATCAGGGGCGACAATCGCTTCGATGAAAAGCCCAGGTGTGCAAAGAAGTTCAGCGGTGGCTTTGTCGACAGTTCGATTAAAACCAAGCACCGATCCAAACGCACTAAGCGGATCACCATCGAGCGCTCGTTTACAAGCGTCGGCTAACGTTTCACCCGTTGCCGCTCCGCAAGGATTGTTATGCTTGATGACGCTCGCAGCGGGACCTGCAAACCCGCGTACGATCTCTAATGCGGAGTCGAGATCCAATAGATTGTTGTAGGAGAGTTCTTTACCGCTGAGTTGTCTTGCAGACACCAAGTTCGCCGATCGCTCGGTCGGGTCACTGTAGACGGCGGCGCGCTGGTGAGGATTTTCGCCGTAGCGAAGTTGTGTCTTGCGACGAAGACCAAGATGGAGACTTGAAGGGAAGTCACCGCTGAGCGAATCACCTCGTAGGTAGTCTGCAATCGCTCGGTCATAGGAGGCGGTGTGGTCAAATGCATCGGCTGCAAGTTGCTCACGGAGTGACAAGGTGGTTCCACCGTGCTCTTCGAGTTGGGCGAGGATTTCACCGTATTGCTCAGGGCTGGTTGAGACCGCGACGTCCAGTTGATTCTTTGCGGCTGCTCGAACAAGACTGGGGCCACCAATGTCAATTTGTTCGATGCAATCTTCGCGAGAAGTACCCGGACGCGAAGCGGTTGCGGCGAAGGGATAAAGATTGACAACCACAAGATCGAAGGGAACGATCCCGTGCTCATCAATTGCATCCATGTGGTCTTCACGATCTCGTCTGGCGAGGATGCCGCCAAAGATTTTTGGATGTAGCGTCTTCACTCGACCATCGAGCATCTCTGGGAATCCCGTATAGCCGGCGACATCCAAGACTTCGACGCCGGTCTCCTCGAGGTATCTGCGTGTCCCGCCCGTGCTATAAATTTGCACGCCAGACTGCTGTAAACCGGCCGCCAAATCGGCGAGACCCATTTTGTCACTGACACTAATCAACGCAGTACGAATCGGTACAACTTCGGACACGATGCTCAACGGGGTTTCAAGGAAGTAGCAGAGTGTGACACCTAGCCCTTGGTGTAATCCGGTACACGCCTAGCGGTCAACCGGGGCACCCCCAGACAAGGGTCTTTTGTTTCGCAATTCGATCGGTTGATCCGATCAGGGTTTTTGCCCGTTCCATTCTAAAGGGGGATTCACCATCCAGCTCATTAGAACGGACATGATTTTTGGTTCTAAGCCGGAGTCGTTTTGGATCCATCCATCATGAACCAATCATTCACCCCGAGGATCCGCGGTTGATTATAAACGCACGGGAATACCCGCCTCTTTCATCACCTGCTTGGTTTCGGCGATGGTGTATTGTCCGAAATGAAAGATACTAGCGGCCAACGCCGCATCCGCTTTTCCTTTTTGGATCGCATCGACGAGGTGTTGGGGCGATCCTGCACCGCCGCTGGCGACGACCGGAATGGAAACGGCCTGGCTCACAGCCGATGTGATCTCGATGTCATAGCCATCGCAAGTGCCATCGGCATCCATGCTGGTCAGAACAATCTCACCCGCACCTAGATCTTCGATGGTTTTTGCCCACTCAACCGCTTCAAGACCCGTTGGGGTGCGGCCGCCATTGATGTGCACCTCCCAGCGTTCTTTGCCGTTGTTGTCGACACGTTTGGGATCAATATTCACAACGATGCATTGGCTTCCAAAACGCTCCGCAGCTTTCCGCACAAATTCTGGGTCTTTACATGCGGCTGAGTTAATTGAGACTTTGTCGCAGCCGGCTGATAACAACGCTCGTACATCATCAATGGTTCGAACCCCGCCGCCGACCGTAAGCGGCATGAATACTTGTTCTGCCGTTCGCCGCACCACATCGAGAATGATGTCGCGTTTTTCGTGACTTGCCGTGATATCAAGGAATACAAGTTCATCGGCTCCCTCTTTCTCGTATCGTCTAGCCACTTCGACCGGATCGCCCGCGTCTCGGAGGTTGACAAAATTGGTGCCTTTGACGACACGCCCGTCGTGGACATCAAGGCAGGGAATGACTCGTGCGGCTAGCATCGGTAGCGGTCGTATAACGAGGAGTAAGTCAGGTTGATGATTGGAAAAATTTTTCACACCAGTTGACGCGAATTGTCTCTCCATCATGACAGGTCTGCCCGAAGTTGCCTATCAGCGAGGACGACCGAATTCCGATACTTTTCTTTCTCGCGCCGATTCATTCTCACAGATGAATTTCCGCGGTTTCGTTAGTCATTGCAAGCGGCGATTTTGGATACCTTCAGCATTCAATGTTCTAGGGGCTTATCCTATGTTTTATCGTGCAGACAAGATTTTCTGGCACATGCGTGTGCAGTCATCGAGATAACCGAATCCAAATAGATTCAGGTGATTCAAAAGATGGTAAAGGGTGTAAACATCACAACGACGTTGCCATCCTTCCAAGAGGGGAAATTCCTGGTCGTAAGCGCGGTAAAAATTCAGGGGGCAATTTCCGAACAGTCGAAGCATTCCGAATTCGGCTTCTCGGTTTCCGCGATAGATTGCTGGGTCAATTAAAACAGGGTTTCCCGCCGAATCACTGAGGTAATTGCCACTCCATAAATCACCGTGAATCAGCGATGTTTTCTTTTCACTTCCGCTTAGAAGTGAGGGCATTTGGGAAAGAATCGATGTCGTGTCTTTCACGAGTCTTGATGGGATAGAGTGCTGATCAACCGCTGTCTTGAGTTGGGACTCAATTCGGTGTTGTGCAAAAAAATCCACCCAGTCCCCGATGGGTGTATTATTTTGGATGGAAGTGCCGAGAAAATTATTTTCCCTCCACCCAATCTCATCTCCACTCGTGCATCGATGCAGTTCCGCGAGTTGACGCCCCAGTCGATTGAAAAACGCGGAGGTTTGAGTGGTCCGGTCAATCCATTCAAGGATCAGCCATGCACGATCATTGGAGAGGCCGGTTGCGATCGGCTTTGGAGTGCGTATTGCGCCAGATTGGCCGATCGCAGCAAGTCCATTTCGTTCGCATTGAAAGTTGTCGAGAAAGCTCGAATCATTGATTTTGACAAACCAATGGTTTTGCTTGCCATTTTCCGACGAAACGAGAAGTCGAAATGTCTCGCTAATGCAGCCCCCACCCACTCGCTCGACTGCAGCGACCGATACCGATCCATCCACAAGTTGGTGTAGAGCTTCTTGGAAAATACGCTTTTGCATGAGATCTGCAATTCGCCGGCAGATTTGACGCGTGTCTGTTGGTTTGACTTTGGCCAACAAGTGTGAATGCTACAGGGGCAGGCCTCGTAGCGTTCACTTGTCCGCATCGCTGACGTCGACCGTGGTGATCGAGTTGATTGGACGGGCTTGGTACGCAATCAACTTATTTCAGGTCATAATCTGCTGGGCGTTTACCCGGAATAAACTTTTTGAAACCAAATGGTGTCGGCTGAAAATCACCAACAATCGAGACGTTTTGGTTAGCAGTGATTTTGTCTTCTAATCCAACACACCATAACGCAGCGTTGGCGAGCATCCTTCGAACTCCTTCGCTCGGTAGATCATCCGCGGATCCCATGGTTGTCACAAAGACTCGTCCACCTTGGTAAGATCGGGTCCACGCAACTGGCATCGTCTTATCTTTTCGGGCATCGGTAATCGGTGAAGCATCGGGTGTCATCCCGTCGAGAATTTGACCCAAAATAACTGCATGGCCATCACCGGACAGAGGAAGGCGTACTTCGTAAACATCCGTAGGTCCCCAAATATCTCCATCTTTGATGCCGGTTGTGATCGGGTGGTTCGCGTCAGCTACGAGTCCTCGTGTCGACTCCTTGCCATGTTTGCCGTAGTGAGAGACCCAAGTTTCACCAAGGATCTGTTTGCCAAAACCACCTTTGAAACTTTCGTCTGAATTGTTCCATGTATATCGATGGTACTTTCGATCATTCGGGATATTAAACGGATGGGTCGATGTCCTTAACGCCATCAGTGGTTTCCCAGATTCGGCGTAATCAACAATTCGTTTCATCTGGTCATCTTCTAGATTTCGAAATCGCAGTCCCAAGATTACAAGGTCAGCATGTTCGAGCGACTCGAGGCCAGGGATATTGGTCACGCTTTCCGGGTTGATCTCGCCAGTGGTTGGGTCGATTGGAAACAGAACGGTGCACTGAAATCCAAGATGCTTGGAGAGGATTTTTCCAAGCTGTGGAAACGCCTCTTCGCTTCGATATTCATGATCACCAGAAACGAGAACAATCTGTTTGCCCTTCCCAGGACCTTCACCGCCAGGGAAAACCAACCATTGATCATTGGCGTATGTCACTGGAGTTAGTAAGTAGCAGATTAGAAGTGATAAGATTTTCTTCATAATGGTGACTCAGTTTAGGATCGGCGACTCGGGATAATCGACGCGTTCGTGGTGTATAGGGACTTGGTTTAATTTAGCTAAGAATCGATTTTAAAACTTTACATTCAGCCAATAAAAAACCGGACAGTCTTACAACTGCCCGGTTTCAAGGATGATTCAGCGTTATTGTTGGGCCAGGACTTTCTGGAAGATCGGATGGTCGGATCTGCCCCCTGCCCTCAAGTAGGCAATCAGGTCCGCAATTTCTTCGGGGGTAAATGTGTCCAAAAGTCCCGATGGCATCATGCTCGCTTGAGCAGGACGAGTTGTTTCGATCGCTTCGCGATCCACATCTGTCAAACTTGATGGATCCAGCATGTTGGTCATCACTCGCAATTTATTGCCAGACATGTTGACGACTCGACCGATCACTACACGACCGTCATCCGTTAGGAATTGAGTTGCCCCGTATTGATCGCTGACTTCCTTGTTCGGTTCAACCATGGAAACGATCAAGTCCTTGGTGCTGAACCTACCACCAGCAGCCGTTAGGTCGGGGCCTAGAATACCTCCTTGTACGCCCATGCGGTGACACTTGTAGCACTGAGCGGCGGCGAATACGGACTTGCCCTGATTGAAGTCAGGTTTGCGTCGACTGCTGTCGATCACTTGTGCCAGTTCGTCAACCGTCCACTTTTGGACCAGCTCTCGCTTTTCTTCACCAGCATCGGATGCTTGATCTGCAGCAGGCTTGAATTCAAGGATTGCCGCCAATTTGGTGCGGTCCTCTTCCGAGACATTTTCCAGAGCAGCTTTTTTGATGTTTTCGATGAAGCCACCGAACGACATGCCACCTCGGGCAGATTGAATATCATTGAACCATTGGAAGTATTGTTCTCGAAGCTCTTGATTCCATCCCGTTTTGACACCACGAAGTGTCATTGCGTAATGGATTTGGTTTTCCTGGCTGGGTGAGGTTTGCATTTCCGAAACAATGTTTCCCGTTGCATTTTCATCCTGCAGATAGGCCAGCACTTGAGCGAGTTCACGATCCACTTCATTGTTGCTAGAGGGGAATGCTGAGCCTAATTGCGTTAACACCGATGCTCGGTGCTCGCCTTCAATTGCACCCAGTCGGATCGCGATCAAACCGTAAGCACGAAGCAGGTCGATCCGCTCGGATGCTGCAAGCTCATTCCAGTTGATCGTGGAAAGAGTTGCAATCGCAGCATCTCGGTCACTCGATTCTCCGCATCTCGCTAGCGCGACCACACCGAGGATTCTAGCTTGGGCCGAGTCTAGTTTTTCGACTTGGCTACGCCACTGGTCAACCGGCTGGTGTTCGAGAGCGATTCGCGACGCAAATCGGATCGCTCGATCCGAATGGCCCAAGTTCGCAATGGCAAGCGAAAGATTTTGGCTCGTAGGTTCGGCAAGATGGGTCGCTTCGATTTCTTGTCTTAAATTACGAAGTTTCGCTGCTTGCTTTGATTCGACCTTCTGGTTCTTTGCAGCGGATCGACCACCGAGAGGACCAAGATTGCGAATTCGTTGAGCAAGCTTGCTGATTCGTGTTGGGGGATTCAGATCCTCTTCGGTTGCCATCGCATTTCTGGCTCCGGTGTACCGGATTCGATAAAGACCGCTTTGGGTTCGTCGTCCACCAATGGTGAAGTAAAGAGCTCCATCGGGATGCACGGCAAGATCGGTAACCGGCAGTGGTGCTGCGGTCGCGAATGTTTCGTAGGATCCGCTGTAACTACTTCCGTCTTCATTCAGCTGTACTGCATGAATATTTCCATAGCTCCAGTCGCAGATAAACAGAGCGTTTTGATATTTCTCGGGAAAGTTTGTCCCGTATCCGAAACAGATTCCTGTCGGTGATCCTGGGCCAATGTTGACGGCTGCCCCGAAAGAGTCAGGGTAATAGGCGGGCCATTTTCCCGTACCATTTCGCCAGCCAAATTCAGCACCACTGATGACATGATTGATTCTTGTTGGGCGATACCACGGAGTGCCAACGTCCCACTCCATGTCTGCATCGTATGTGAAAAGTTCACCCTCTTTGTTGAGAGCGATATCGTATTGATTACGAAATCCGGTGGCGATCAGCTCGATGTCCTTCCCGTCAGGATTCATGGACAGAATGAAACCTCCTGGTCCCATTCGATTGGCGTTGTGTCCGCGTGCGTCGGGCATTCTTCCCAGAAGATGATCTTCGCTCCAGTTCTTGGGAACACGGCTTCTGGCAATGTCGCTCGGAAGATCGGTGTTGTTTCCCGCGCAGGTGATAATTCTCTTACCGTCTTGGCTAAGGATCAACGCGTGGGGTCCATGCTCAGATCCGCCATTCATCGGCACGATGTGTTCTTTCTTGTCGTACTGGTCATCGCCGTCGGTGTCGGTTAGACGCCAGATTCCCGCGATATCCCCTCGGCTGTTAACGTTTGCGTAAAGCGATCCAAATGCACACAGTAAACCTTGGGCGCCTTCGAACTCGATCGCCAGTTTCTCGATGGTGGCGGGTGTGGTGGAGACGTCGATTCGATACAGGCCACCATATTGATCACAGGCGATGAGTCGATTCTTTGGATCAACGGTTAAGCTCACCCAAGAGCCTTCTGTTTTGCCGGGTACTTCATAAATCAAGTCGACTTCAAAGCCTTCGGGAACGCTGAATTGCTCGACAGGGGTTGCACCGAATCCAGCCGCGAATGCTGGGCTCGACGCCAGCAGCAAAGCCAAAAGGAGATAATGGGTGACTGAGACAACACGTCGCATGAAATGAGGATCCTTAAAAAACAAGAAATTAACGGTACCGTCACGAGACAGGTTACAGGTGTTTAACTCGCCTATGATAACCGCACTATGGCTTTTGCACCAACTTAGAAACCGGAGCGAGTCGTCACAGTCGGTCCCCCTGTCCGCATTTAAACCGATCTTCAGCGGTGGGTAGGTCAGCAGAATCCGAGGATTTGATATGTTTTGAGGTCTGTGATTTGTTCGCGAATGACCGATTTGGAAAGGGACGTTAGTATGGCGAATTTGATATCCGGCACCCAAGAGATGCAGCGAGCGTTAGGTTGGAACCGTGAGTTATCAGCCGATTCAAGCGAGCAAAAACGTCTCCGAAGCTACATTGCATTCCAAATGGCTTCCGCTGGTCTCGTTCCACCGAGTGACGGGACCTCTGATGAAATGGCATCCTTTTCCGCGGGGATTCTTGAGAGCCTGCGAGAGAAAAACCACCTGCTTGCTGAACACCGAGCGCCAATTGATCAGCGAATCGAGAAGTTTTTGAATCAGCACTTCGCTGATCGATTGGGTGATCAGTCGCTTCGACTTCCGGGTCGATCGCTTACGCTTGATCGGCATGGAATGGCAAGAGCCCTGAGTTTGCCCATCAATGGAAATGAATTTCGTAACGAACTCGTTTCGTCCTATCGTTGTCTCAATGGGGTCCTCAATAATCCCAAGGCCGATCGACGTACCACCGCTGGAACGTTTCATGTTGCGGAGGGCGGTTTGGCGATTCCCGCCGATAAGCGAGCGGTTCCTGCCGAGGTGTTCATCAAATTGTTTCAAGCTGCGATGGATCCTCCGGATGAATTGACGCATTTACCGTACACCTCTCAATCGGATCAGCCTGCTCATACTTGGGTGTCATTGCTTTTGCGTCCGCTGGTCTGTCCCGAGATACCCGGTGTCAGCGACGCAAAGTCGATGGAAGTTCGTTTTTATGTGCCGGGCTCACTTGTCAGTAATCTCGATTTCGTCGAGTCGATTTTTGGTAACGCGGGGGATGCGTTGATCGCAGCCAACGATGCTGCGTTAGACGTGTCAGGTTGGTCGGGCCACACCGGTTGTGTGATACTCGCGCCGCACCTAATTCACCTCACCAAAAAAGAGCTTGGCCTGCCGCATTGGGACGACGCGACCGAAAGGCAACGCGTGGACTCCATGTGCTGGAAAGAGCCTAATGAATGTTACAACGATGGAGGAGCCTTCAAGATTACTTGCCGTAATGAGCAAGGAGTTGTCGTCACGCTTATCGCCGATAACTACTACGGTTATTGTAAGAAAGAGGTGAAGACTCAAATTAGTTATGCCACGAATTTGATGGGTAACGCCGAAGAAGAGCATGCTGGTGGCGCACTGGCTTTCGCCTCTTATTCACTCGGTGAGGTTTTTACCGTGAATAGTCGACTGTACCACGGTCGTACTTTCGAAGAAATTGCCGCTGCTTACTCTTCTTTTATCGATGTGAAACCAGAAGGTTATGGAGTTGATCGTCGTTATCCAACGGTGATCTACATCCCAGATAATGCCAGCGCTAGTCTTAATGAACGCTGCGTGAAGTGGACAAAGGACGGGGTCGATCATCGACTGAAGCTATCTCCAAAAAATATTTATGTCTCTCCGAGTGGTTACAAGGTTCGCCTTGAGAAGCATCCCGCTGCACCATCTTGGCGTCTAGTTGGAACCACCGCCGAAGGTGTTTTCTGTCATAAGCCTTGTACCGTGAGTGGCGGCGGAAAAAGCGAGATCAGTAAAAGCCTTCGAGACTACATGCTCTACGGACCGGTGTTTGTTGCGGATGTGGAAAAAGATTTTGAGTGGTTGGATCAAATCTTTAATCGGAATTATCAGGATCGCTGGAGTCAAGAGACGGATGACAAGCCCGATTATCGTGCTCGTCCAAGTCGAAGTGTTCTCGATCCGAGTCGAAGTCTTGGCAGTATGATCCAATTGCTGACTCCGCAGCCAAACTACAGTGATGAATTCAACGCATGGCTACGGACGATTCCTGAGCATGTCTATGCGCTGGCACTCATCATCAAGCGGTTCATTGGGCCAGGCATGGAGCAAGATTGGCGAGATTTGTTCGGGGTGGACATCGTAAATGGTTCTTATGGTCATGAGTTGAAGATGGCCGATAGGACCTTGGTTGGTACTTACTTGAGAGTGGGGCTCGACCAATCTCGTTGGCGAACCTTTAAGTTGCGACAAGATTTTATTGCTGCCGATAAAGTTCAGCGCGAGGATGATATTAGCTGCAGTACCGTCGTTCCGTCTGCATGGATTCAAGATGTTGGCTCTGCAGTTCAAGTGAGTGAGAGTTATAAGTTGGTAGAAAACTGCGAGTATCGACTGTTTCAGCGTCCCGATGACGCGGTGCATCGAGGTCTCGACAAGCAGACAGAATGGGATCTTTCTCGCAGTGGTAACTTCATCAGCAACTTTGAACCCATCCCCAGTCAGAAAGTAAAAGAGATCGTTGATGATGCCATTGAATTTGACAAATTCAGCGGGCCAATGGAGGGAATGCTAAGTCAAGCTGCGAAGCGAGAAAATGAATACGTTGTAAGCACGGCAGATCCAAGGATTGTCGATGGTCAGCCAACCAAGAATCCTCGCTACCTGCAAGATCGCCCGGATCTGGTTAACGATCGTGATAGTTACGTGGCGATGCGCGGGATGCAGCTTTGCCGTCGATTAGCTGAAAACGATGCGGTTGTGGTTCCTGTTGGTGCGGTCCTGAGTGGACGTCGAAATAACCCGCCTGACCCAGTTGCAGGTTTCCGTTCGCTCGCGGTCTATTCACCCTTGCACTATCAGGAGCTTCCTGAACTCTTGATGGATTACGTCTGCTCGCTAACGGGTAAAAGCCCAAGTACCACTGGCGCGGGCAGTGAAGGGGCATTAACAAAAGGGCCTTTCAATGCCTTGCTACCGGCGATTGATTTGAACTCCACTGTCGTCTCCATGATCCTTACCGGACTGGGCGGCTTTAGCACGCCTGCCGGTCACATCGGTTCGCGATTCGAAGTCGGGCATGATATCTCATTATTGATTCCCGAAGTCTGGTGCCGCATGAGTCCCGAAGAGAGGGATCCAAATGCCATGCTTCGCGCGGGGATGCTTGAGAAAGTCGAAGACTATCAATGGAATGAGAAACAGATTCCCGCGAGTCGACTTGGCTACCGCATCACGACAAAATTTGTTCGCCGCTACCTCGGTCGTATTTTTGATAATCCCTCCAAAGTATTCACTGATGATATTCTTAGGCCCGAGTTACAGGATCCAGACTCATTTGCCGATGGTTTGCTCCATATTGCTGAGGCACAGCAACGTGTGGCGTTGTTGTACATGAAAGATGGAGGTTATGAGCTTGCATGTCCTCCACTCAAAGCGGTGCTTAGCTTGATGGCGCACGGTCATTACGAGGGTATGTCCGTGAATGATCCGAATCTGAGAAAAATGTTTACTCGCGAGAGTTTGATCGAAAGTGAGTGGTATCTACAGAGGATTCAGGCCAAGCAGCGTATCGATGTAGCACATTGGCAAAAGGTAGTGGAGCATTTGCGGCAGTATCGACGGAATTCGGTGCAGCACGACTTCGCAAACGAACTCGATTTGCAAACCCGTATTGACTTTGCTGAAAAGATGTTGTCACAGGTTCAGGCTCCCGAATACTTGGACTCGCTCATTGGTACGCCTGGAGTTGAGCCGCTTGGACGTTGAGTCGCTTGGACTTTGAGCGGTGATAGTGTTGAGATGCCAGAACACCAGATAAGCAGAACACCAGATAACCAGAACACCGAACAACTGGAGCAGCGGATGGCTAAACCCTCCGTGACTAGAATACGGGTTGACCGGACAGAGGTAAGGTTGCGTGGCAGCGTCGTTTGGCGGCTAGGTGAATTGGATAGTGAATGGAATTACTGCTTTTCCCGGCGTCTCTTGATCCATAGGGCCGATGGCAGCTTGGGGCTTGGTGGCCCTTAGACTGCTGAAAAGGAGTTGGTTTTTTGTGTTTTAGCAGGATAGTACCGCGTTATTTCAGTAGAAAATATGACTACTGCCTGTACGAGCTTCAGTTAAACTGAGGACGACGTGAGGTTGGGTTTCAGAGACGATTTAGTAGCTTTTTTTTCGAATGAACTGCTAAAACCCTTACTTCTAAATCACCTTGAATCCTATCGCGACAAACCTCGGTCCCATCTCCTTCCCTCCCTGATCACCGCATGTTCTTTCGCTGAATCCTTGATCAGTGGGTGTTAAACTTTTAAAGCGGTATCAAATTGGCTAGTCATGAATCACAGTTTAGCCATCGATAAAACGTTGACGAAAAACCTTGGAACGTTTCAAAAGACATCGATCATCCAAACGTTGTTACCTC
>Ga0181563_10002775_pt1 | contig 16987 bp, 13 predicted proteins | sample 011ome_25_FD_133759 | JGI IMG/M metagenome (GOLD analysis project Ga0181563, IMG submission 133759) | Coastal salt marsh microbial communities from the Groves Creek Marsh, Skidaway Island, Georgia - 011512CT metaG (megahit assembly) | ecosystem: Environmental > Aquatic > Marine > Intertidal...
ACAGGGATGGTTTTGTAATGGGAGAGGGCGGTGCTTCGATTATTTTGGAAGATTTGGACCATGCAAAAGCAAGAGGCGCCAAAATCTATGCTGAAATAGTTGGTGGTGGTATGACTGCTGATGCGTATCATCTTACTGCTCCACATCCGGAAGGGTTAGGTGCTAAGAACGTAATGTTCCAAGCCTTGGAAGATGCGCATATGTCTGCTCATGAAATTGATTACATCAATGTGCACGGAACTTCAACTCCACTTGGTGATATTGCTGAAATAAAAGCGATAAATCAGGTATTTGGTGAGCATATCTACGATTTAAATATAAGCTCTACCAAATCTCAAACAGGTCACTTATTGGGTGGTGCAGGTGCAATTGAAGCTGTTGCCTGTGTTATGGCAGTTAAAAATGATATTGTTCCTCCAACAATCAATCACCAAACTGAAGACCCTGAAATAGATTCAAAATTGAATCTAACTTTGCACAACGCCCAAAAGCGCACGGTTAATGCTGCATTAAGCAATACCTTTGGATTCGGAGGTCATAACGCCTCGGTAATCTTTAAAAAATACGCTGAATAGTATACGGCAATTGCTGTTTTCCTCTAAACATAAACAACTACGTACGTCGATTTACCGACTCACTGGGGTGCGTCCTGTAAGGATTAAAATTTACAGGGAAGCCTTTACACATTCTTCAGTTGGCGAATCTCGCGAACTAAACCAGATTTCGTTTACGAATAATGAGCGCTTGGAATTTTTGGGGGATGCCATTTTAGACGCAATTGTCGCAGAAATTCTATTCAATCGATTTCCCTATAGAGACGAAGGTTTTCTGACTGAAATGAGAACCAGAATTGTAAATCGCGATCAATTAAGCGATTTAGCCCATAAAATGGGATTGGTTGAATTCATTCAGATGAAACCCGAACTGCAGAAAAATCACGCTGCTGTTAAAAGTATAGGAGGTAATGCACTTGAGGCTTTAATTGGTGCTATTTATCTAGATCGGGGATATAAAAAAGTGTCTTGGTTTATAAGACACCGACTGATGGGTCAATACTTAGACATGGATAAACTTATGAAAACTACGGTTAGCTATAAGGCGGTGTTCATGAAATGGGTACAGAAAAATCAGAAAGATCTTAAATGGGAACATTCTTCCGAATCGGATGCCCGTCACGGTAAACATACAGTAAGTTTACATGTTGATGGCGAATTGTGGTTTACGGAAGTGAATAAAAGTCGCAAGCGTGCAGAAGAACTATGTTGTGAAAAGGCCTGCCGCAAGCTCGATTTATCTTTTCAGCTTTAATCATTACCCGGGAGGTATTTTACCCAACCTTGTTGTTTGGTGAATTGACACCAATTACAATCTGATTTTCCACATCCGTTTAAGAATTCTCTACTTTCAAGTTGGAGATTTGCTTTTTTAATTAAATCACGGAGTATTTGCTGATGCTCGTTGTTATAGAAAATATTAATTGTCTCAAATTTACCCTCTTCGTTTTCCGTTAGAGATTCAATAGCGCCTTGTACACATTGAAGTCCAAGTTCCTTGTGGGCATTAACCATCATTACATAAATACCCACTTGTAGCCAATAATCTCTTGGGACATCGCCCGGTTTGAAACGCGAACTTAAACGGCTTTTTTCCCGCATATTTTTTACTTTACCCGTTTTGTAATCAGAAACGATGGCTAGGTTACCCTGAATGATTAATTTATCGATATTCCCTTTTAATAATACACCGTCGATTTCGGTTTGTATGCCGTATTCTGTTTTGGTACTTTGATAATTTTTGTATTCCTCTTGTTTTGCAGTCAATAAAACACCTAGAATATTTCGACCTTGTTCCAGTCGAGATTCAAACTGTTTTTCTGTAAAACTGCCTTTCATTCTATTCATCTGGAAATCGAAATATTGTTTCCATTCTTCTAAACTTAACCAGCGATTCTCTTCTCGTTTAATATCGACTAAATATCGCATACAAGCGTGCATCGCATTTCCATATGAAAGGTATTCGCTTGGACTTGAAGGTATACGAACTATGTGGTTGAAATAAAATGTAACCCCACATTTTAGAATACTTTGAATCGAAGAGGGTGAAAATGTGAATTTCTGGATGCGTTCTTCCAACCACTCTTCTGCAGAAACCTCTAATACAGGCTTTCCTTTGCTCAATAAAATTTGTTGTTGAGCCCAGAATAAATCTTTTTCCTCAAGGTTGCGTGGTTGTGGATCGTTTTGGAAATAAATTGGATTGAATTCTCCAATGAATTGACTAGGAGTGAGACTATTCTTATTCTCTGTGAGCTTTTGATTGAAGTAGGAAATATGTACGCTCTTTTTAGCTCTAGTAAAGGCTACAAAAAATAAACGGCGACGTTCTTCTACAGCTTGAGATAAGGTTTCTTCATCTTCTAACTGACCTTGGAATGCCTCGAGTAAATCACGCATGCTATAGGGATACTGTGTAGCCGAGGCTTCGCCCCATTCATTTTCCAAAGCTCTAATGATAAATACATGGTCAAATTCCAATCCTTTAGAACTATGTGCAGTGAAAAGTTGAACTCCTTTATTGTTACCAATTCTTTTTTCAAGTGAAATTTCAATATTGGCTGCTTTTAATGTGTGAATCTGATTCAATAATTCATTCAATTTGATAAATGGAAATCGCTCGCATTGTTGAATTACATAAGAAGTGAAAGTATGCAAAACCTCTAATTGCCAGTGGCTGTCTGGATTTTTTGTGGCTAAAGCTAAAAAGCCAAATTCCGAAAATATTTGAGAAACCAGATCACCCACATTCGTTGAGGCCGTGTTTTTAATCCATTTTTCGATAAAATCAAATAGCGTAATAAGCCCTTTTCTTTCGGATTCATCCAAATAAGGAGTTTCTTTTTCACCAGATTTGACCTTGGATAAATGTTCTCGCCAACTGTAATTGCCGTAAATGCCCTGTTTGCGACGATCCAATCTGTGCTGGCTAATATCCGTGCTCAGTTGATTGAGTGCAATAGGTCTAAATTCATATAAGTTGCACGCCAATAATGGATATAGCAAAAATTCACCACTATTGGCTTCTTGGATTTCACGATTTAAATATTCCATCCAATTAAGCATCAAACCAATAATCGGTTCAGTGAGAATGTTGATTCTTTTATTTAACACGAATGGTATTTCGCGTTCCTTAAAAAGGTCTACAAAACTATCGGCGAATTTGTGCTTTGGGTATATAATTGCAATGTTTTGAGGTGCTACTCCAGTATTAATTAGATTTTGTATGTCTTGAGTTACCCCTAAAACTTCGTGAAATTCGTTGGTATAGGAATGGATTTGTGGTTCGATTTTGGGGAATTCTTTGTTTTTGCCTGCAGCTGTGAGTATTTTGGAAAGTCCTTTTTGACTATTCGTCAAGCGCAATTTATTTTTTTCAATTAGTCGTGATGATGCGTCTAATATGGGTTGGGTACTGCGGTAGTTCTCGGTTAATACCACAGTTTTGAGGGTATGCGCATACCGATTTTTAAATTCCAACATATTGCCTACACGTGCTCCTTGAAAAGCATATATACTTTGATCATCATCACCTACAACAAAACAGTTGGCTTGATCTCCCCAATAATCAGTTAAAAGTCTTAGGATATCACCCTGTCTGTAGGACGTATCTTGAAACTCATCAACAAGAACAAATTGAAAACGTTCCTGTATGCTCATTTTATATTCTTCATCGGTACTGAGTTTTTCATGCACCCAGTCAATCATATCGCTGAATTCATAAACACCCAACTCTGCTTTTTTCTGTTGGTATATTGGGAATAAATCAACGGCAGCTACTAATTTTTCCCAATTAGAGAATAGATTGTTATGCTCTTTTTGTTTTATATCACCTGCAGAATTGGTTTTGGTCCCGCGTTTGTATACAAATTGGGGGAAACAAGCTTTGAAAAACTCGGGATCTTTTAATTTATCAATATATACTTGGATTTGATTTGAATCGAGTTGTAATTCTTGAATGGCATTCCAGGTTTTAATTAAATTGCGATTAAGCATGGTATTGTAAGATTCGTATCCTTTTAATACCGAATCGTGAGGTAACGATTCAACAATAGATTGAAAAATTTCCACCTGTTCCAAATCGTCAATTACGCGTAATTCTCTCCGTGAATACAAATCTGGCCGTTCTGAAATAAGTCGATTACACAAGCCATGAAAAGTGAAAATATTTACACGATAAGAATCCGTTCCCATGAATGTGCTCAATCGCTGACGCATTGCAGTAGCACCCGCCTCTGTATAGGTTAAACATAGGATATTTTCAGGGCGGGTATCTGTTTTTTTAAGAATATTGAGAATACGCGTTGCTAAGATTTGTGTCTTTCCCGTTCCAGGGCCAGCAATAACCATAACAGGGCCTTCTATAGTCCCAACGGCCTCTTTCTGCGCGGAATTGAGCGATTCAAAAATTTCTTCAAACGTTTGCATAAGGAAATATACGTCCGAGAACGAAAAAAACAATGAACCTTAATATCTTTGTTGTTCATGTCATCAACATCCACGCAATACGATTCCATTGTATCTCGTTGTAAAGAGATCTTCCATAAAAAGAATAATGATTACGGACCATCTTGGAGGTTGTTTCGTTCGAGTAGTTTAACCGATCAGATTTTAATCAAGGCGCAAAGAATTCGTAATATTGAAACCAGTGGTGAAAATCATGTTGGGGATGGCATTTTTGGAGAATTTATGGGTATCGTAAATTATTCGATCATGGCATTAATACAATTAAAATATCCGTCAGACTCCGAAAATGAAACTTCAATTGAACAAATTAATCAGTACTATTCAGATTCGATTTCCGAAACTAAGGAATTGATGATGCTGAAAAACAGTGATTATGGCGAAATTTGGAGAGAAATGAGAATCAGTAGTTTGACCGATATGATTTTGGTGAAATTAGCTCGTATCAAACAAATTGAAGATAATTTAGGATTGACAGAGGCCAGTGAAGGCGCAGATGCCAATTATCAAGATATCATCAACTATGCTATATTTGCTCTGATCCGATTAACAGAGCAAAAAGATGAAACTACTATTTAACTTAATTAAACTGCTAACCGGAGCCTTGTTCGTCTTCTCCGGATTGGTCAAGCTCAACGATCCTGCAGGGTTTTCAATAAAATTAGATGAATATTTCGATGTTTTTTCTGAGGATGTTGCCCCCCGTCAGGACTCAATTCAACTTCAAATTCTTGCGGAAAGTCATGTTTTTTATGACAGCAAGTTTTTATTATATCCCTCCGATAAAACAAAAGAAGTAAAATTAGCAATCGCGAGTGACACAAATGGCAATTACCAGCTCGATTTGAAATGGGGAGGAATGGAAAGAACGGCTTCTTTCCAAAGTGTAATTTCATTTCCAGAAAAAATTGGGTTGCGTTTTATTCCTTTGGGCGAAAATGATAACAAGGCATTAATTGGTCCGAGTACACAATTCTTCGAATTGGATTCGATAGAAATTGGGCAGAAAAATGCCCGTATTGGTACAACGTACGATTTAACCACGCTCGTTAAGCCACCTGGATTTTTTAGTGGATTTTTTAAGTCTTGCAAATCATATTCCCTGCATTTGTCTGTTTTTTTCTGTGCCTTAGAGGTTTTGTTAGGACTTGCGATGCTAATAGGTTATGAGATCAAGGTGACGGTAATTATAACCGCATTGCTGATTGGCTTTTTTACCTTTTTGACGGGTTATAGTGCCTATTTCAACAAAGTAACCGATTGCGGTTGTTTCGGAGACTTTTTAAAACTGGAACCTTGGACTTCATTTAAAAAGGATCTGGTTCTCTCTTTTGCGGTGTTGGTATTGATTCTCGGTTGGAAGCACAATAGGTCGCTTTTTATCAAAGGAAAGGCACACTTCGTAATGGGGATTTTCAGTATTTTAACTTTTGCCTTTGGAATCTATTGTTATTTATACCTTCCAATCTGGGATTTTTTGCCTTACAAAAAAGGCAATGATATCAAGTTCATCATGGAAAATATCCCTGAGGGTGAAAGAGCTTCGGATAGTATTCAAGTTCGTTTTGTTATGCAAAAAGGACAAGATTCTGTTAAAGTCACAACACTTGAATATGCCAAATATGCAGAGGAGGGATATGCTTTTGTGAGACAAGATCGCCAGCTAATTGAAGAAGGCTACAAATCGCCAATTCATGATTTTGCGATTTATAATCTTTCAACCGGTGAGGACCTTAAAGACAAAATACTAAATACAGACCGTTATCAAATGTTATTTATTATGCCCTTTCTCAGTGAAACGGATGATGAATCGTTGTCAGAGATCAAAAAGATTTATGCTTGGGCGTTAAAAAATAAAATTGACTTTTACGCTTTAAGTTCCGCCTCTTTGGAACCAACTCGGCTTTTTCGTAATAAGCACAAATTGGATTTTGAAATCTTTGCGGCAGATCAAAAAATGTTAATGACCATGGCCCGTTACAATCCAACATTGTATTTATTTAAGGGAAGCACAGTGGTTGATAAATTTAGCGGATGTGATTTACCTGAAAATAATGAACTCGAGGATTTAATGAAATTTTAATCAAATTGAAGAATAAAGTACTCCAAAAGGTAGGTTTTCTCAGCTCCATATTGATTGGACTCATTTTGGTGGTATTTTTCCTGTTTCAAGCTTTGCCAGGTCCTGAACAAATTCTGAGTGGCCAGAGAACAGACAAAGCGACGACAGAAGCCATTATTCGAGATCTAGGGTTAGATCAACCAACATGGAAGCAGGCGTTGTTGTATGTAAATGATGTGAGCATCGTTTCTGTTTATCGTGAAGATAGAATTCCCCAATATGTCCAAGGTGTTTTCATTCCAGTGGGGTCGTATAAATTAGGATTGAAGTTTCCATATTTACGCACTTCCTTTCAAACGAAAAGACCCGTGAATCAATTACTAGGAGAAGCTTTTATCGGTACGGTTATTCTCACTTTTGCCTCACTATTAATAGCCTTGGTAATCGGTATTCCATTAGGTGCATTTGCCGCATCCAGGCGGGATTCAAAATGGGATAGGGGTATTGTTGCATTTTCTACTTTAGGAATTTCAGTTCCTTCTTTCTTTTCTGCCATGTTGTTCTCCTGGCTTTTTGGATTCGTATTAAGAACCTACACGGGTTTACCCATGACCGGGAGTTGGCTCGAATTAACAAACGATGGATCCCATCAAACCTTGAAACTTTCGCATCTTATTTTACCGGCTTTAGCACTGGGTATTCGTCCCTTAGCGGTTTTTATCCAGTTAACCCGAAATACAATGGTCGATGTTTTGGAACTGGATTTTATAAAAACTGCCCAAGCGAAAGGAGTGTCAGATAAAAAGGTCATTTGGAAACATGCCTTTCCTAATGCGTTGAATCCAATTGTTACGGCAATAGGCGGTTGGTTCAGCAGTTTACTTGCAGGTTCGTTCTTTACAGAATATATTTTCCAATGGAAGGGAATGGGCAAAGTTAGCATCGAAGCACTCCAACAAAGTGATTTTCCCGTTGTCATGGGGGCGGTTTTATTAACAGCATGTTTGTTTTTTGTCATACACCAATTTACGGAATGGTTGTATGTTTGGATTGATCCTCGATTAAAAAATGGATAAAGTATTTTTAGTAGGACTTCCTGCATCCGGTAAAACAACCATTGGTAAATGGTTATCCCAAAAAATGAATTGGGAGTTTATTGACTTGGATGAAAGTATCGAGAATGAGGCTCAAATATCTATCAGTGCATTTTTCAAATTGCACGGAGAACCGGCCTTTAGAGAGAAAGAGACGGAAATATTACGAAGTATTGAACACAAACATCAGGTCATAGTAGCGTGTGGAGGTGGAACTGCTGCTCATTCAGAAAATATGAAATGGATGCAGGAACGAGGAATTACGGTTTTTTTAAATATAGATTTAGGTACTATTCAGACTAGAATCCACGCTAATCCCAATGAACGCCCACTTTTTGAGGGAAAAAATCTAATAGAAATCCGCGAAAAACTTCAAGAAATGTTAACTTTTCGTGGGGATTTTTATCATAAATCAAAAATAATTTGGAATAAATCAAATTCCGATGAAATCTTGCATATTGCTGTAAGTCAGCTAGTTGCGTCCGGGATGTAGTTGCGAGGTTATAATTTGTTAGTGAAAAGTGTATAATTTTTTTACACTCCATCCTTGCTGAAGGTTTGGTAATCTCAAAGAGTTTCATACTTTTGACCCAATCAACTAACAACCAAATTATCCAAAATATGAACAAGTCAGATTTAATCGGTAAGATGTCAGCAGATGCTGGAATTACCAAAACCCAAGCTCAAACTGCATTGAACAGCTTTATCGAAGCTACTACTGGTGCTTTAAAGTCTAACGACAAAGTTATCTTAGTAGGTTTCGGAACATTCTCTACAAGCGTACGTAGCGCTCGTAAAGGTAGAAACCCTCAAACAGGTGCTGAAATCAACATCGCTGAAAAGAAAGTGGTACGTTTCAAGCCAGGTGCGGAATTAAGCGAAAAGGTAAAATAAGATTTTACTTTTTACGACGAGGCTGTTTCATTCCAGAAACAGCCTTTTTTTTTGACTATAATTTTGACATTAAAGGATGCTCTGTATTTATCTTTCATACCAGAGCTTATATTTGAGAATCTAGCTTTCAAGATTGATTTGGGTCTCCATCAATTTTTGTACTTTTGCTTGTGCATGTATCAATAAAGTCTTTGTTCTTTGAACATATGGCGCAAACTACCCCGGCTCCAATCGCACTTAAAATTGATCGGGCTGAAGGCGTTTGGTTGTATGACGAAAAAGGGAATGCCTACCTAGATTTAATAGCAGGAATTTCCGTTAGTAGTCTAGGTCATCAAAATGAACAGGTTGTCAATGCGATAAAAACGCAAGTTGATAAACACATGCACGTTATGGTCTACGGAGAGGTGATACACGATACTCCTGTTGCTTTTAGCAAATCCATAACCGATCTTCTTCCTGATAGCCTTAATAATGTTTATTTTGTAAATAGCGGCTCTGAAGCTATAGATGCCGCCATGAAATTGGCAAAGCGCATTACCGGTCGCACCTCCTTTGTAGCTCAGCATAACGCCTATCACGGAAGCGGTCAAGGTCCATTGTCTTTAATGGATGATGCGTATTTTACCCAACGTTACAGACCCTTATTGAATGATGTAAGATACATTGACCAAAACGATTGTTCAGCGGTAGATGAATTACCAGCCGAAGGCGTGGCTGCGGTAATCGTAGAATTGGTACAGGCGGAAAGAGGCGCTCGGAAAGCTGATTTGCTCTATCTACAGAAATTGCGTCAATATTGCGATGCTACATGTTCATTGTTGATTTTTGATGAAATTCAAACCGGTGTATTCAGAACAGGGCCCTTTGTTGCATTTCAAGACTATGGCATCGTACCTGATATTTTAGCATTGGGAAAAGCAATTGGTGGAGGCATGCCTTTAGCCTGTATTGTAAGCGATTCTAAATTGATGCGTAGTTTCTCAGACAGGCCAATTTTAGGTCATATTACTACTTTCGGGGGGCACCCCGTTTGTTGTGCCGCTGGACTCGCTAATTTAGATTATATATCTAAACATATTGATTCCTTTGACATTGAACATAAAGAGGCACTTTTTCGCCAATATTTGCAACATGACAATATTCGTGAAATAAGTGGAAAAGGCTTGCTACTAGCATGCCATATTGATAATAGGATTGATATTATTGAGTTCAATAAAAATTTACTTAAAGAAGGTGTATTTACCGACTGGTTCCTGTTCAATCAAAATGCCATTCGAATTGCTCCTCCGCTTGTTATTGAGAACGACCAAATTCAATGGGTGTGTTCAAAAATCCTTCAAGTACTGGATCGCTATCATTTCTGATTTTGGGGGATGGATTGCTTATATTTGTCTGATTAATAATGAAACTGCTCCATTACATACGAGTTCTGAAATATAGGGTTATAATTACCCTAGTTTTTGGTGCTATTGTTTTTGGGGGAAGTTCTTGTGAAAATATCTATGACGAACCTACAGACAACGTAGATGAAGCTACGGAATTCGCAGTTAATCTCCACGCACCCATAGGTTTGTTCGAAACTATTGGTCATGTAGCCACTGTATTTTTCGAGAATGGGTTTTATCAATCAAATGCAGATACGCTGGGTGATCATATTGGTGCAAAGATCCAATTGATTGATAGTGTTTTTGTTGATGACGATTCAGCTATTTTTATGGTTTCTTTTGAAAAAGATAGAACGAATAGGTTCGATCGTAGATTTAGACAAGGGAACATAAAAGTCGTAGTGTTTTATGATTACACCGAAATAGGGAGTAAAATTAACGTGAACATTGATTCTCAGAACCCGTTTATCCTTGAATTACAGAATGGGTCAATATTTCAGTTAGATGGACCATTCACAATGGAAAGAATGCTGGATGAAATGTATCGTTTTGATTTAACCGAATTGAAATTATCATCACCGGATGGAGATGTGTGGGACCTGAACGGCAATATAGATTTTAAGTTAATTTCGGGAAATTCTGCAGTAGGATGGCTCGATGATTTGGTAGAACTACAGGGCAACGGGTTGTTTATGAATTCAGAAGAAACGCACGAGTGGGAAATCGTACTGCCTTTAAGGATGCGATACGAATTTGGTTGTTCGGAGTATGTCCACAAAGGAATGATTCGTTTATTGTCTTCTCCGAATCGCTATACCATTGATTTTGATCCTTTTGAAACGGGAGCCTGTAATAAGATTATTAAGATTACGAAGGGAGGAAATCAATTTGAAGTGGTATTGCCTTAATCTAAATTTTTAGGAAATTCTATAATTTCAAACTTACCCTCAATTTGCATCATCCAAACGTGTTGCAGACCATTGGTTAACCACATATATTCACTGTCTATTTTTGTGAGATATTGACCTGCTTGAGTAAGTGTTTTGGGTGATATATCCACCTCAGGAGCTTTGCATTCAATAAGGATTTTAGGAGTGCCTTTGGAGTTAAATCCAACTATATCAAAACGTTTAGGTCGGTTGTTTACCTTGATTTGGCGTTCAACCGCAATAAGATTTGGCGAAATATTATAATACTCAATGAGAAGGTCAATGCAGTGCTGTCTTACCCATTCTTCGGGAGTTAAGGGGATAAATTTTTTTCGCACTCTATCGAAAATGAGTTTTTTTTGCTCATCTATTCGAGAAGAGAAATCGAAATCAGGAAAATTTAACGGTATCAACCAAACGAAAATAAGCAAATAGATGGCCAAAAAAGCAAGTGCGACCGAACTTTTTTTGCAATACGAGAAGGAAATCCGTAGCGGAAAGTTCGCACCCGTGTATGTGCTATTTGGAGAAGAAACTTATTTTATCGATAAAGTGACCCATCTGTTGGAGAATAGTGTGGTTCCAGAGGAATCAAAAAGCTTCAACCAGCATATTTTGTATGGTAAAGAAATAAACAGTAACGATCTCGTATCAATCTGTAAGCGCTATCCAATGATGAGCGATTTCCAATTGATTGTGGTTAAGGATGCTCAAGACCTTAAAGATATGGATGCATTAGCAACATATTTTGAAAATCCCCTTAACTCAACAGTTTTGGTTTTGGCCATGCGAAAGGGTAAAATGGACATGCGAAGTAAGGTTGCCAAGGCTGCAAGTAAGCATAAGGTTACTGAATTTGCACCACTAAGAGATTATCAAATGCGCGATTGGTTGCCTGTTTTTGCAGAATCTAAAGGAAAGCGAGTTGATATTGATGCAATTAACAGATTGATTGATTTAATCGGAGCAGACCTTACCAAAATACACAACGGATTAGAAAAAATATTTGCAACGGTTAACGAAGAGTTTATTCGCGTCAAACATATCGATGAACATGTTGGTTTCAATCGAGAATACAATGTATTTGAGTTGCAAACAGCGCTAGGAGCTAGGAATTTCAATCGATCCATTCAAATTGCACATCAAATGGGTGCAACTATGGAAAAAGGTGAAATGATGCGAAATTTAGTAGTGCTGCAGAAGTATTTCAGTAATATTCTCCTATTGCACGGGATCAATAATGCGGATAAATTTGAAATTGCAAAAACCTTGGGTGTTAATCCATATTTCGTAGATGAATACATGAGGGCCAAATCCCATTACAATTTGTTGGATCTGGAAAATGTAATGAACCAATTGAAATATTTAGATCTTCGCTTGAAAGGAATTAATAGAGGTGCAGCGTCTGACGGCGATTTATTGGTAGAAGCGGTTGTGAAAATATTAAACAGATAATTTGTGACTTAAAATTCACACCTTATTTTCCCTTTTTATTTTCTTTTTAACATCATATTAGGTTAATTCGCAAAAGACAATTTAAACATATGAAAAAATTATACACGTTAACAGCGGTAATTTTTGCCTCGAGTATTTCTCTCGCTCAGGTGAACAATTCCACACAAAAATGGCAAAGTGCTATGTATGGAGCTCCTGTGAAAGTGAGTTACCAACTTGGAACCCTGCCAACCGATAAACAAGAGTTTACGGGAAATGGGGCAAAAACTAAACCGAGCGGGGTTAGCAATCGTGCTGCCGATCATAGTGCTTTCATTCGTTTAGGTGAAACTTATTACGATCTTCAATCCAATGCGGCAATGCCACATCGTTTGGTTAAACATCCAAATGGCAATATAAGCGCTACTTGGACAACGGCATCTTCAGATGCACCTGGTTTCCCAGGTCGTGGAGCGGGTTATAACATGTTTAACGCGGAAACATCAGAGTGGTCTACTCCATCTGCTGAGCGTGTTGAAGCAAGTCAAAGAAGTGGATGGCCAAACGTAGGTGTATTAACCGATGGAAATGTATTCGTTATCGGGCACGACGCAACAAGTGGTGGTTTTTATATGACAAAATCAACAACTCCAGGTCAACGCCCTTCTGAAACCGTAAATATCCTTACTCAGGCGCCCTACAAACCCATTTGGTCTCGTACCGACAATACAGGTGATACCATTCACTTAATTTGTGCTTACACAGATTCTGCGGCACCTGGAGAATCTAGACCTCCTGTAATCAATGGAGTAAGAGGTCCTATGGTATACAGCCGCAGCCTTGATGGCGGTACTACTTGGGATAAGCAACATACCGTTTTACCTGGTTACGATTCAACAAGATTCAATTCAGGTTCTGCAGATAATTATGCTATTGATGTTCGTGGAGAGAATGTAGCAATCGCAACATCTTCTGCACTTTCTGGTGTGGTTGTTTGGAAGAGCAGTGATGCAGGTCAAACCTGGAGGCGTTACCTAGCAGACAGTTTCCCTTATGCGCCATTTACGGGAAAGAAATTCATGGTTGATACACCATTCACTTCAGATGGTACAGTTGATGTATTATTGGATAACGACGGCAAAGTTCATGCTTTCTGGGGACTGACTCGCGTTTTTGATGAAGATACAACAGACGAATCTTATAGTTTCTTCCCTGGCTACCAAGGTTTGGTATATTGGAATGAAAATATGGCTTCTGGCGAAAACATGTTAATCGCTGCTGGAGGATCTTTTGATCGCGACGGAGACGGTGCAAATGGCATTACTCAAGCCAATACAGCCGCATTATCTGAGGGTAACGTACCTGCAGGATTGGCTACAGTAGCGCGTTTAGGAAATACTTCTGCATTGCGCCAGCCAAGTGCTGCAATTGATGCCAATAACAGAATTTTTGTTACGTTCTCAGTTCCAATCGAAGGCGACGAATCATTTTTAAGTGCAAACTTCCGCGATATCGGAATTGTGCATTCTGTTGATGGTGGTGCTACTTGGGAAAATACTCAAAATATAACCCAATTCTATCAGAAAGAAGACGACTTCGCTTGTGTAGCCCGTGATGTGGATGAATTCGTCCATGTAATGTGGCAGCAAGATGAAATTCCAGGAACAAATTTGCAGAACAATTCAACGTTGATGGCGAATCACGAAGTCGTATTAAACACGATCTATTACTCTGCAATTCCTGTAGCAGCTATTGTAACTGGTGAGATCGGCCATATGTACGGAATTAACAACGAGAAAATCGGTACAGGTGATGTATTTGTGGTAGGACAAAACTTCCCTAATCCTTTTGGAGAGTCTACTAACATTGCTATTTACCTTTCTGAGCCTGGAGATGTTACTTTAGAAGTTCGTAACACCATGGGGGCATTGGTTCAGCGTACCAATAATAAAGGTTTGTTGCGCGGAAATCATTTATTGGAAATTTCAGCTAACAATTTGAGTAACGGCGTGTATACCTACACCGTTATTGCAGGTGGTCGCAGCGAAACCAAATCTATGATGGTTGCTCACTAATCCTTAGTTAAACATATTTTTCAAAAAAGGTCGGTTTCGTGCCGACCTTTTTTATTTTTGTAAAATGAAAACCAATCATTGGTACCATGCATTTTCAGGAATTGTATTCGTGATTATAGGCATCTATTTCCTAAGTGCTCCCCCTGAAAACTTAAAAGGGGCATCGGGTACTGGGATACAACGATTTTTGCCCTGGGTAATAATAACTTGGGGGATATTTAAAGGAATTAATTCCTTTTTGATCTACAAGAAGAAAAAAAATGACTAATTCACATAAGTTTTTGATGGTTTTGGTATTGGGAGTTATCGCTTCCTGCTCGGATATCTCTTTTCAAGGAAAAGCCAATGATGTTCCAACTGCCGGGCAAATAACCATCGGCTTTGAACCCGGAGATAGTTTCATGGTTAGCCAATGGCTTTATATCTTTCATTCACAATATCCCAAGGCATCCATCAAGCCACTTTTTAAAGACAAAGAAGATTTGGTTTCTTTACTGTTACAAGATTCTTTACAAGGAATATTTATTCATGATACATTTACCGATGCTGAACAGAATTGGTTATCAGAAAAGAAAAACGCTACGGTAAACGAAATTGCAGTAGGATTCACATCGCCCGTTTTTATTACTTCTAAAAATAGCGATTTGCAAAAGATATCATTCCAGGATACATCATCTTGGAATAACGTTTCAAATTTGCTATTGCGCAGCAGATTATGCTCAGAAGAACAAGCAGTAACTCGATACCTAAAAGAAATTTTCAAGGATTCACTTAAAGTCAAAAACCATCCTTATTTGAAATTGCCAAGACGTGCACTGCCAACGGATAAACAAATTGTGGAATATGTATCGCAACATCCAAATACATTAGGTATGATTTCCTTAAATAGTATCGCGGATAAACGAGATTCGCTATCCATGGCATTACAGCGGATGGTTCGTATTTTGCCTGTGGAAAATAAACAGGGAGTCTTCTATTTACCATTTCAATCTCAATTAAGTGCGAAACAATATCCCATGATTCAACCGATTACCAGTTATGAAACTCAAGGTTATTCCGGCTTAATTAAAGGTTTTGTTATATATGTAAACAGTCAATCTGGACAAGCATTGTTACAGAAATCAGGATTGCTTCCCGCCAATTACCAAGGCCGTAAAATACAAATAGACTTGAATTAATGTCACATTAACGTCAGCATCAAATCTTTTCGTTTACTTTTTAGTTTTTAAAAGAATAAAGTTTAGGATATCTCGATAAAATCAAGGAATTATAAAATTCCTTACAATGGTTTAACATATAATTAGTTTTTTTGCAATCAAAATGAAAAAATACATCTTAAGTTCATTGATTTTGCTGAGTGTTGTGGTTAACACCCTTCAAGCTCAGTCATTAAAAAAGGCACAAGTTTACGCCCGTAACGAGCAATACGAAGATGCTGAGAAGGAATTTCAGGCTTTGATTTCCAAAAAGCCAAAAGACGGTCCGAACTATTATTATGCGGCCATGAATCTTTTTGCTAAAGGCGATTCGGCTTCTGCGATATCTATGATTGAACAGGGTGGAATCAATGCCCCCAAGTGCAGAATGGTATTAGTGGGTAAAGGATTTATTTCCCTTCGACAAGGCGACGCCAAGATGGCAGAGAACTATTTCCAGCAAGCTCAAGACGTTAAGAAAAAGCGTCGAGGTGTAATCAATAAAGAAATCGCCTCTGCATATTTGAATCAACCATACGCAACCGAAGCACAAACTATAGAATTTGCAAAAAAGGCAAAAGACTATTTAACCATGGCTTCGGACGACTTTGAAAGTAAGTTGTTATTGGGAGATGCATTGATGTTAATCGATAAAACCGATTTGTCTCTATCGGTTCAACAGTTCATCGTGTCGGGATACGAAGAGCCAAACGATCCACGTCCACTTTTGCGTGAAGCAATGGTATATCGCAGAGCTAAAAACTACGAATTGTCAAAATTGCGTATTCAACAAGCTTTATCTAAAGATGAGGATTATGCTCCAGCATACCGTCAATTGGCAGAAGTTTTCAATTTGATGGAGGCCCGCGATAGTTCAATCTTTTACTTCCAAGAGTATTTGAAAAGAAATAACAATTTAAGTGCTCGCGTTCGTTTTGTGGAGGCCCTATATCTTAATAGTGAATTTGACAGAGCCATTCTCGAAGGTGAAAGTCTTTTACAAGAAAACAAGGTGCCTAATATCTACGGGGTTATTGCGTATGCCATAGTAGGTAAAAAGGATGCTAGCGAAGAGGAAATTAAAAAAGGTCTTAAATATTTCGATTTGTACGAAAAGGAATACGTGGCTAAGCAAAATAGAGGGTTAATGAATCGCGAGCTTTTCTTCAAAGGAAACTTGTTATTCCGCGATGCACAATACGACGGCGCTTGGAAATTATTCGAAAAGTCGTTGTCGGATACCTTACGCTCTACATTGAATGCTTACGACGCGGTGAAGGATTTGTATTACAACTTGGGTAAAGAAAGACAAGAAGCGATTTCGGCTTTACCACAAAACGATTCAACCGTTGAAGGTCAAACTGCAAAAATGAATGCACAAAAAGCCAAATACGATGC
>Ga0181563_10002778_pt1 | contig 16982 bp, 14 predicted proteins | sample 011ome_25_FD_133759 | JGI IMG/M metagenome (GOLD analysis project Ga0181563, IMG submission 133759) | Coastal salt marsh microbial communities from the Groves Creek Marsh, Skidaway Island, Georgia - 011512CT metaG (megahit assembly) | ecosystem: Environmental > Aquatic > Marine > Intertidal...
ACGGCAGTGTAGACATGGATGCACCTGCCCCGCGCACCTTCAACGGCAAGCCGGACTTTAACGGCACCTGGGTTCCGGCTGATGCGCGCGGTTCCATCTTTGACCGGGATAACTACCAGGGCTGGGCCCTGGATGTCCTGCAGGAGCAGGAGCGTACCTTTTTTGTCAATGACACCCGCTTCAACTGCCTGCCGGATGGCCCGGGCTCCTATATCGCCGGCACCTCCGTGGGCGGCACACGCAAGATTGTCCAGACGCCTGACTTTATTGCCGTGCTCAATCCCGACATGACCTATCGCCAGATTCACATGGACGGCAGGCCTCCGGTCGAAGATGCCATCCTGCCTTCCTGGCTGGGTTATGCTGCCGGCCACTGGGAAGGCGACACCCTGGTGGTGGAAACTGCCGGTTTCAATGACAAGACCTGGCTGACCCGTGAAGGCCTGCCTCATACTGACCAGTTACGTATTACAGAACGCTACACGCGCCTGGATTTTGGTCATACCGAACTGGTCATCGATTACGAGGATCCTGGTGCCCTGAATGCACCGGTGCAGGCAGTTGTCGACCTGGAATACCGTGCTGATTCAGACATACTGGAAGTGGTATGTAACGAATCCGAAACCGCCCAGCGCCATTACACCGGCGCCCTCACGCAAGCCGAGGAAAAGGTGGTGGAAGTACCGGAATCGGTGCTTGAGACCTACATTGGCACCTACCAGGGCGTCTGGCTTGGCCGCCAGATTACCGCAGAGGTCTTCCTGGAAGATGGTGATCTGTACCTGACACGCACACCGCGCTATTCCGACACAGGCGGCAACTCGGATTCGGCCACTTCCATCCTTGTTCCCCAATCGCAAAATGCCTTCGACAGTACTTTTGGCCTGGGTTGGGTATTCAACAAAAATGATGCCGGCGAGATCGAATCCGTCTCGGAAGTCCACGTCTCCGGTGCCTGGCCATTTATGCGAGTGGAATAAATACCCGCTTTACTGCCCCCGGCAATAGCGCAATACCCGCCCCTTGAAGGGTTGTTCCAGGTAGTCAGTATGCAAGGGTTTGCTCTGGCTGCAGGTAAATCCCCATGTCTGCATTTTTTTACTGAAGCGCGCATGATGCCGCCTGCCCGGATCCACCAGTATCACTTCGCAGGATTGTCGGGCATGGCGATTGATGAAATCGGACAGTAATTCGATGTGATCCTCTTCGTAAAGGATATCGCTGCCAATCAGCAGGTCAAAAGTCCCCAGGTCACTATCATCCTCATGCCAGTCCGAGAGAAAAAAGGTAATGGTCTTTTCGCCATTGAGCCTGGTGTTGTAATCAAGAAATGCCTGGACCTGCGGATGATAATCGGTTGCCGAGATATCGGCATGGCGATGGTTGAGCACCATGCTGGGCAGGGCGATCCCGCAGCCAATTTCCAGGATACGTTTGCCGTCAACGGCATAATCCGCGAGCAGATGAGCCAGTACCTGCGCTGACGCCCAGACAGTACCGAAATGTGACCAGGATGCGGAATTGATATGCAACATTTCGGCAATCCCGTCTTCATCCAGGAATTGCTGCTTGTCTTTCAGGGTACGCAGGTGGATATCGTGACCATCAAAATCAAAGGTATGGAAGCGAAAACGCAAAGCGGTCATGGCAGAGCCAGAAAAGAAGTGAACCCCAGCGTACTCCTTACCCGGGAAAAGGGCAAAAGCATTGACACAATAGGGCCAAATCCGTCCACACTGATGTTACAATACCGCCCTTTTTTGCCATGCCGCCCCGGGGGCTACGGCTTATTACCGACAAATTACAAGATCTTTAGCCATGAACCAGAAACCTGTCCTTATAGCCGGTGCCGGTATCGGCGGCCTGAGCCTGGCCCTGACCCTTCATGAAATTGGTGTGCCCTGTATCGCACTGGAATCCGTTTCAGAACTCAAACCCCTGGGTGTGGGCATCAACGTGCAGCCCAATGCCGTACGCGAACTCTATGCCCTGGGCTTTGATGAGCAGGCCATGGATGCCATTGGCGTCAAGACCCGTGAATGGGCCCTGGTGGGTCTCAACGGCAAGGAAGTGTATTCGGAAACACGTGGTATCGAAGCTGGTTACAAATGGCCGCAATACTCCGTCCATCGCGGCCAGATGCAGATGATGCTCTACGACGCCGCCCGGGCGCGACTGGGTGAGGACGCCGTTCGCACCGGCATGCGTATCACCGGCTACCGCAACCATGACGAAGGCGTTACAGCACTGGTGGAAACCCGCGCTGGTGAAACCCTGGAGATTGAAGGCTCACTGCTGATTGCAGCAGATGGCCTGCATTCAGCGGTACGCGCACAAATGTATCCCGACCAGCCGCCAGTCCAGTGGGGCGGTGCCATCATGTGGCGTGGTGTGACCCGGGGCCTGCCCATTCGCACCGGCGCCTCTTTTGTTGGCTTTGGCACCCATCACCACCGTGTGGTGTTCTACCCGATTTCCAAGCCTGACCCGGATACCGGACTGGCTGATATCAACTGGATTGCGGAAATCACGGTTGATAACACTGGTGGCTGGCAAGACGGCGACTGGAACAAAAAAGTCAAACACGAAGACTTCATGCACCACTTTGAAGACTGGCAACAGGAATGGATCGATGTTCCTGCCATGTTACGCGGTGCCGACGATGTCTATGAGTACCCCATGATCGACCGCGACCCCATACCGACCTGGCAGGACGGTAACGTGGCCTTGCTGGGTGATGCCGCCCATGTCATGTATCCCACCGGTTCCAATGGTGCCACCCAGGCCATCATGGATGCCCGTTACCTGGGCGCCGCCTTTCTTGAGCACGGCGTCAATGCGCAGGCTCTGGCTGCCTACGATGAAAAATTCTGCAAGTCCATTGGTGAGGTAGTGTTGCGTAACCGCGGTGCCGGCCCCTTTGGCCTGCTCAACCTGCTGGATGATCGCTGCGGTGGTATTTTTGACGATATCGAGGACGTCATTCCTGCTGATGAGAGAAACGAGTTCATGCAGGTCTACAAGTCAGCCGCCGGCTATGCCATCGACAGCCTCAACAATGCACCCGACATCATTCCACAGGGTGCACGCATCAAGGCAGCCTGATCCTTACGTCCGGCAGTATTTCCAATGCAAAAAAAACCGGGGTGACCTCTTTTGAAGGTCACCCCGGCGTTCGGTATCGTCTTGCCAGGCTATCCGCAAATAACCTGCACCTTATGAATCCAGGTCAAAACGGTCCAGGGTCATCACCTTGGTCCAGGCGGCGACAAAGTCATCAACAAATTTCTGACTGGCGTCATCCTGGGCATACAACTCGGCAATAACACGCAGTTCCGAATTGGAACCAAAGATCAGGTCAACTGGCGTGGCCTTCCATTTCAGCTCACCCGTATCACGGTCATGGGCTTCATAGATGCCTTCCATATCGGACTTGTTCCAGACCACTGACATATCAACAAGATTCACGAAGAAGTCATTGCTCAGGGTACCCGGCGCGTCGGTAAAGACACCCAGGTCAGAACCATCGGCATTGGCACCAAGAACACGCATGCCGCCGACCAGTACTGACATTTCGGGCACGGTCAGGTTCAGCATATCGGCCTTGTCGACCAGGGCAACAGCCGGTGACAGCCTGCTGTCGTCACTGAAGTAGTTGCGGAAACCGTCAGCCTTGGGCTCCAGTACAGCGAAAGATTCCACATCTGTCAGTTCCTGCGTGGTATCCGCACGACCCGGAGTAAAAGGCACTTCCACGTCATGACCGGCATCGGCCGCGGCTTTTTCGATTGCAGCAGCGCCACCCAGCACGATCAGGTCGGCCATGGAAATCTGCCTGCGACCGCGGTCATTGAAGTCTGCCTGGATACCTTCAAGTACACCAAGCACTTCAGACAACTCCTGCGGATTATTGGCTTCCCAGTCCTTCATCGGCGCCAGCATGATGCGGGCACCATTGGCACCACCGCGCATGTCAGTGCCACGGAAAGACGAAGCCGAGGCCCAGGCAGTCCTGACCAGTTGCGGAACAGTCAAGCCGGAATCCAGGATGTCCTGTTTCAGGCGATTGATGTCACGATTGTTGACCAGCGGGTAATCCACTTCGGGAATCGGATCCTGCCAGAGGAATTCCTCACTCGGCACATCACTGCCCAGGTAGCGGGATGTTGGCCCCAGGTCACGATGAGTCAGTTTGAACCAGGCCTTGGCAAAAGCGTCTTCAAACTCTTCAGGGTTTTCCAGCCAGCGTGTAGTGATCTCACGAAACTCCGGATCTTCCTTCAATGCCAGGTCAGTCGTGAACATGATGGGCGCATGGCGCACACCGTCACGATGGGCATCAGGAACCAGGTTGGCACCTTCACCATTGGCCGGAATCCACTGGGTGGCACCCGAAGGGCTTTTGGTCTGTTCCCACTCGTAGCCATAAAGATTCTGCAGGTAGTTATGAGTCCACTGTGCCGGACTCACGGTCCAGGCACCTTCCAGGCCGCTGGTGACGGTATCGGCACCCTTGCCGGTACCACAGCTGCTGGTCCAGCCCATACCCTGTTCTTCCAGGGCTGCTGCTTCAGGTTCGGGACCGACACACTCTGACGCCGGGCGGGCACCATGGGCCTTGCCAAAGGTATGACCGCCAGCGATCAGGGCCAGGGTTTCCTCGTCACTCATGGCCATGTTGCCAAAGGTCTGGCGAATACGCTGTGCAGAAGCCAGGGGATCAGGATTACCACCCGGACCTTCAGGATTCACATAGATAAGGCCCATCTGGGTAGCGCCCAGCGGCCTCTGAAGTTCACCGCCGCTGTGGCGGTTTGAAGCCAGCCATTCGGATTCCGGACCCCAGTTGACGATTTCAGGTTCCCACTTATCGACTCGGCCACCGGCAAATCCCAGCGTGTCAAAACCCATGTCTTCCATGGCCACCGTACCGGCCAGGATCATCAGGTCAGCCCAGGAAATGCTGTTGCCGTATTTCTGCTTTACCGGCCACAACAGGCGACGGGCCTTATCCAGGTTGGCATTGTCCGGCCAGCTGTTGAGCGGGGCAAAACGCTGCATACCGCCATCGGCACCACCACGGCCATCACTCATGCGGTAGGTACCGGCACTGTGCCAGGCCATGCGAATGAAAAACGGACCATAGTGACCATAGTCAGCCGGCCACCAGTCCTGGGAAGTCGTCATCAGGTCGGCCAGGTCTGCTTTCAGTGCATCCAGGTCGAGGTTGGAAAATGCTTCAGCGTAATCAAAATCTTCTCCCAGGGGATCGGATTCCGGGGAATGCTGGCGCAGTGGCTCCAGGTCCAGGGCGTTGGGCCACCAGTAATCGTTATCAGGCATGTCCTGTTGCGCCTGTGCCGCTTGTACCGACATTGCGGCGGAAACTCCGATCGCCAGCGCTGTCATGGATGGTATGAATTGTTTGAACATGTGTAAGCCTCCGTGTTGGATGTGATGAGCATGGTACGCAGGCTCCTTCCATCGAAAAAATTGATTGTGGCTATCAACTCGATAGGCAGAATATCTTGATCCGCTGCAGGCCTGATAACACGGGGGGTGCTGCAGGGTACGAAAGGCATCTGACTTCCCGACCATGACGTCAACACGGGCTGCTATCAGTCATTTGCGCGAATCCAGCGGAATAAAAATTGCAGCCTATCTGGACAAGGAAGCAACCAGAGTCTGGCTATATGCAGGAAGTGACTGAATTTACAGGACTTTTCAAAGACTGGGCGATACCTGTCGTCGTCACCGCGGTATCACTTTGCGCCATGATGCTGGTCAAAAGCTTTCTTCTGGTGCGTGCTACCCGAAACAACTCCCCCTCCGTGTTTCGTCATTTGCTTGCTTCCCTGGGCCTGCCCCTGACCCTGATCATTGTCGTTTTCAACATCTTTGTGTTCACCACCCTGACCCGCAACCTTGGCACCGCGGATACCGACCTGGTGCCAGCAGCTACCATGCTTTCCCGCTTACTGCTGATCGCTGCCCTGGTCATTTTTGTCGACCGCTTCATTGTTGGGTTGCTGGCCAGCTATTCCCCCAATTCCGAGTTGTTGCGTAACAGCAGCAGTGTCGCCAGGGGGATTGTCCATGTCCTGGTCTTTGGTATCGGCCTGCTGGTCTTGCTGGGTACCCTGGACGTGTCCATCTCACCCATTGTCGCTTCACTGGGCATCACTTCCCTCGCCGTTGCCCTGGCCCTGCAACCCACACTTGAGAACTTCTTCTCCGGCTTGCAGTTGATCATCGACAAACCCATTCGTGTGGGTGACTTCATTGAACTAGATTCAGGTGAACAGGGTTTCGTGGAAAAAATCGGGTGGCGCTCCACCTGGATCAAAATGCTGCCAAACAACATGGTAATCATGCCCAACAGCAAACTCTCTGATTCCAAGCTGATCAATTACTTCTACCCGCAAAAGGAATTGTCAGTACCCGTTGAAGTCCGTGTTCATTACAACGCCGACCTTGAACAGGTTGAAAAAGTGACTCTGGAAGTAGCCCGTGAGATTCTCCAAACCCATGAATGGAGAGTGCCCGATTATGACACCTTCGTTCTGTTTCATACCTTTGACACATCCAGCATCAACTTCACGGTCATGCTCAGGGCCAAGGAATACTTCAACCGTTTCTGGGTCAAGTCGGCCTTTATCAAGGCCCTGCATTTACGATATGCCAAAGAAGGTATCCGCATTCCTTACCCCATCCAGACAATCAACCTGGACCAGGAACAACTCGCCGAAGAAATGACCGATTCGGAATCCCCGTTGGCAGTACTGCAAATGGGCAGACGAGCCAGTCCGTAACACGATACAACCGCCAGGCTGAAGCTTCTATTTTGACGATATAACCCTTCGAATCAGTCACTTAACGTGGCCCGGGGTCCCCATGACCGCTCTGCCAGGACTTTTCGGGCGTGGCTGGTGCAAGGCCGTAAAATGCCATTCTTTTCTCATTTCCGGCACTGAAATTCCTGTTATGATAGCCGCCATCAAAGGCTATCGGGGCCGATAGTCCGCAACCAGTTACTCTACCTGTTCACTGTAACGGAGTCCCTATGCATACTGCTTACCCTGCTGTTTCACGCTTCCTGATGGTCCTGCTGACCGTCCTGCTGCTGCCTGCCCAGGCGCAGGCCGCCTCGAAAGAGGAAATCGACGCCAACGTGGACGAAGCATTGGCGAGTTTTTATGCCGAATCCTCTGCCGGCAAACGCCTGGCTGAACGTTCTGCCGGCATGCTGGTATTTCCACGCGTGGTCAAGGCCGGTATCGGCATTGGCGGTGAATACGGTGAAGGCGCGTTGATCGTCGGTGGCAGCAAGGTGGCTTATTACAATACGGCGAGCGCTTCCATCGGCTTTCAGCTCGGCGCCCAGGTCAAGTCCCAGATCATCATGTTCATGACGGAAGATGCACTGGATACCTTCCGCAGCAGTTATGGCTGGGAAGCGGGTGTGGACGGCAGTGTTGCCCTGGTGGAGTTTGGCACTGGCGGTGAAATCAGCTCCAACTCCGCCCAGTCACCCATTATCGGCTTTATCTTTTCCAACAAGGGGTTGATGTACAACCTGACCTTTGAAGGATCGAAGATGACCGAGATTGATCGCTGAACCCTGGATTACCTGTTCGTTATTCTTCTTCCAGGTTTCGCGGCGGCATATCGGCCGGGTCATCGGTCCATTCCACTTCAGGCCAGACATGAACCCGTGATTTGAAACGCCAGCCTTCGGCTGTTTTTTCAAACGTGTCCTCGTATCCCCCTTCCCAGTGCACAATGTCACCTCGACTGTCCGTGTCATTAATAATGGTCAGCAGTGTAGAGGTGGCGTAGGCCCCTTCATCTGTCGCCACGATATCGGGATTAATATTGATGTGGTATCCGGAGCTGGGCCTGTCGACACATTCAGTATCACCACCACCGCCTACCCGGCGCAGGACTTCACGACCTCGAAACCAGATTTTTACATCCCCGCCCCACTCCGATGAAACACCAAACGTGGCATCCTCGGTAAACAGGTTGGCATAATCATGGCCATTGTTGCGGCAGTGATCCAGTATCCGCGGATAGGCATCGATGAGACGCCTGATATCAATGTAATCCTGGGCTGAAAGGCCCGGTGACTGTTGCGCGGCTACCTGTGCAGCCAGCAACAGGCAGGCAAGGCCTGTGCCTTGTCGAAAATAATTTTGCGCCACAATGAATCCCCCACTGGTTTATTATTCTCAAAGCCTGAATTTATTATGTGTTGTGCCCTCCAGGTGAACCAGAAGCTTCATTCCAGATTTGCTCCAGCAAGCGCAACAACAATATTTCACGATTCAACAGGTTACTGACAGACTATAGGAAGACCTGTTCGCAAGTAAATCAAAATTTGTGCAGCCCCGTGCCTGGATTGTTCAACCTGCCCGGGCGGAAGTAAAACCCTGTCGTTCCTGCTATTCTTGATGACAGCATCGGAGAACCGCACTCTGCAACTGCAGGTCATATGGCACAGGAATATCCGGGATTTATCTGTCGTGCAGCTTCCAACCTTTGCCTGGCACGGGACGTCCAATTAGTCGGGGTATTTCTTTATGAGCATTCAGTCTACCGACCTGGGCAGCGGGACCGCCCGCCCATTAAACCTGCCTGTGCCGGATTCGCCGGATGTGATGGTACTGGATGACCAGACACTCAAGGACCTGGAAATTTTTACTTCCGGTTCCGAAGGGCCGACCATTTTCAACCTGTGTGATTTTACCCGCAATGAACAGGGAGGCCGCGCCCTGCAGGCGCGGATGAGCCGGCCGTGGTCAACCCCCGAGCGAATCAGGGCCGTCCAGGAATCCATTTCCTTCATCCGTGAAAACCGCGAGGCCTTTAACAACCTGCCTTCTTTCGTGACCACCGAACTGGTTGAAAACTACTTTCACCGCTCATTACCCCTGATCACCTCCACGAACCTGGTTGAATTCATTTATGGCGTCCTGGAAATCAGGCTGGGTGACTACGGCCGCTATACCTGGATCATGCGCGGCGTCGAGGCAACATCCTCCCTGGTCCGAAAACTGCGCAGTATTGTCGATAACCCGGCACTGGCGAATCCACGCGGCGAACTGGCCGCCTATATCAGTGAGATGCGTGAACTGCTTGATCATCCGGCCCTGGCACAGGTGACTGAAGAAAAAAGCTGGAACATGGGACCCTGGAAAATCCTGAAGACTGACCAGCTCTTTCGCATGCATGAGAAGGTGACCTTGGAAAGACTCATGCAGCTGATCTATGAAATCGATGCCCTGTTGTCCATGGCCATAGCGACACAGAAATACGGGTTTATCATGCCGGAAATTGCTTCCGGCACACTGGCCATTAAAGCTGAAGGTGTTTTCCACCCCCTGGTGGATGATGCCGTGGCCAATGATGCCAGCCTGGACCAGGACCGACGCCTGCTATTTTTGACCGGCCCCAATATGGCGGGCAAGACCACCTACCTGCGAGCCTGCGCCATCGCCATCTACCTCGCCCACCTGGGCATGGGCGTACCCGCCACCTCGTTCAGGTTTGTACCGGCACAGCGATTATTCAGCTCCATCACGCTGGCAGACAACCTGCGCATCGGTGTCAGTTTTTTTCGTGCCGAGGGCTTGCGCGTCAAGGCCATTGCCCAGGCTGTAGCTGACGGTTACCGGGTAATTGCACTGATGGACGAACCCTTCAAGGGCACCAACGTTAAAGATGCTCTTGATGCCTCCCGCACTATCCTGCAAAGCTTTGCCAACAAGCAGGATAATCTCTTCATGTTTTCCTCCCACCTGATTGAACTGTGTGATCAGATGGAGGCACTGGATCATATAGACTGCAGGCATTTTGAAGCCCACGAATACGATGGTCGACTGCGTTTTGATTTTGTCCTGCGCCCCGGGGTGTCAAGCCAGCGCCTGGGCATGCGGGTATTGAAGGAAGAAGGTATTTTCGAATTGCTAGATCGTGACCCGAATGACAATTTTACCCGGCAATAATCCAAGGTAACACGACCGGCACTGACCGCGTATAATGCAGGGTCATAGTCTCCAGCAGTTTCCGGAACCCACCATGATCGAACCCCTGCTCCTCACTTGTGTCCAGGTCTCCACTTACAAGAATGACACCGTTCTTACCAATGCCAGCGGCTTCTTCTTTGAAAACGCAGGCCGCCTGTTCCTGGTCACCAGCCGTCATGTCCTGATCGACAAACCAAGCAATCATGTACCGGACAGTATCTCGATAGAAATTCATACCAATCGTGACAACCTGGCCGAATCGGTCATGTATTCGATTCCCCTTTACCTGAACGGCAAAAGCAACTGGCGCACGGGAAAAGACAGGTCTGGAGAAGTTGATGTCGGTGTCATCGAAGTCTTTCGGGACCAGTTACCGGATACTGCGCTATACCATGCCTTCACACCTGAGCACCTGCATGATTCCATCGAGGCCATCGGTATTGGCAGACGCCTGTTGATTATCGGCTTTCCCCTGGGCTTTCATGACACACTTCACCACCTGCCCGTGGCAAGGCAAGGCATTAACGCCTCATCTTTCGGTCTGCGTTTCCAGGGCAACGGTTACTTTCTTACCGACGCCCGCACACACCGTGGCATGAGTGGCGCCCCGGTAGTGATGCCGGCCAGGCGCAGCAAGGAAGGAGTTATTCCCTGGATGCTGCTGGGCATTCATTCCGCTCGCCTTGATGTGGGTACCCGCGACCTGAAAATGGATGAGGCCCTGGGCCTGAACTGCGCCTGGTTCGCCGATATCCTGCTGACACTGACTGGTCACTGAAAACCTTCTTTCCAGGCACTGCAACATCGGAAATATATCTGCGGGAAATACAAAAAAAAGACCGGGATGCTCAGCATCCCGGTCTCTTGACAGGTTGATAATGTTCGTCAGTTGAAAGCTGTCATGGTGGCAACGTATTGATCCCCACCATCAGGCTGTTCTGTCAGCCCCTGATCCTTCCCCTGCCTCTGTGATGACGGCATAGTCCGTACCAGCCGGTACAGGTAAATTCTCCATGGCGGTATTGCGTCGGGGTACATTGGTCCAGACCACCAGGGCGAAGACGCAAATGCCGGCGACCAGCGCCAGAAACAGTGCAAGATTCTTGTTCATTTTTTCCCTCGTTTGTAATTAATACTGCTATTGGTTTCTGATAATGGGTTTTCAAAGTTATCGGCTGAATGCAGACGTTTAGAGATACTATGAATCGTGCAGGGTGTCAATTGAACTCACCTTTTTCAGGCAATTGACCTACGACCCGGCGATGGCAATTACTGCATGGGAATTCCCTGCATGATAGCGGGCAATTCGCCTTTTGATGCCGTATCCCAGTGCTCGATAACCCGGCCGTTTTCCATGCGATACATATCGAACCAGGGCACCTTGTAAGTGACACCGTCCTGCTCACGTTCCGTCTCGAGCACCTGGACCACCAGGTCACCTTCGGCAATCATGGCCACCAGGGGTGCTTCCAGGAAACTTTCCACCGGGGTTTCCGGACGTCGGCTGAAATATACCTTGAAACCCTCCCGGCCGGTCGCCGCGTTGGGATTGTGCTGGATGTAGATGGGATCAAGATAAAGTGCCGCCAGCTCCTCGCGGCCGCCTTCCGGAATATGGCGCCACAGGTCAAAGGCCAGGCGCTTGTTGGCAAACAGTTGCGGGTCCGCATTATCCAGCTGCGCCAGTTGCGCCATCCCGGCCACACCCAGGACCGGTGCAGCCATGTTGTCGCCATAGTCAGGTACTTGCTGCCCGGCACGGAACAGGGTGGAATCCCAGTGCTCGGCGATCAGGCCGGACTCCAGCCTGAACATGTCGAAATGGGTTGATGTATAAGTGGCATTCGACCCATCGGCTTCGGGGTACAGTGCAATGCGCGCCATCACCACATAGGGGCCTTCGGCGACCAGGGTTACCAGGTCCGGAATCTCACGTGCAATATCTCCCGCAGGAATATTACTGCTGACATAGTCAGTAAACGCTGCCTTGTCGCTGGGCAACAGGGGATTGTGTTCAACAAAATTCGCTGACAGGTAACTGTCTATCGCCTGTGCCTGGCCACCCAGGATGACGGTCCGCCAGAAGTCATACACACGCCGCTTGTTGGTGGCCAGTTGACTGTCAGCATTTTGCAGCAAGGCCTGCTGGTCAGGATAGGCAGTAACCGGTACGGTCTGCCCTTCAATCAGGGGCGCATGGGGTGGCGCCAGTGACTCGGCGGCGTGGGCCAGAGGCGCTGCCAGCGAAATCATCAATCCTGCGGTAAGGGCCATTCGGGAGACTTTCATATTCCTGCTTCCTTCCATAACTTGAACATCCGGTTGCAGTCTTTTCTATCATTAATCAGCTACCAAGTACCAGCCCAATGACCACCCTGCAGCTGATTTTCTGATAGGCTTGCCAGGTTTTTTGTGAAAGCGGCTGGAAAGCTGCCCACCAACCCTTTTTTGAATCAAGGAGCCGTCATGCATAAATACGTCACCTCTGCCCTGGTGCTGGCCCTGGTCCTGGCGATAGTCGGATGGTTTTTGCCGCAATCCTCAGACACTCGACAGCAAATTGCCAGCCTGGAGACGGAACTGGCCGCGCTGCAACAGGAAGCCGGCCTGTCCCGGGACTATGTGGACATCGCCAACCTGCAGGCAACCTACGGGTACTACGTGGACAAGTCGCGCTGGGACGATGCCGCGGACCTGTTTGCCGATGACGCGACACTGGAAATTGCCGGCCGCGGCCTGTTCAAAGGCCAGGCGCGAATCCGCGAATACCTGAACAATCTCGGTCCGCTGGAATATGGCCGCATGTACAACCACATGCAGCTGCAACCGGTCATTCACGTAGCTGAAGACGGTACCGCCAGGGCGCGCTGGCGTTCCCTGATGATCGTCGGCGGCCTGGGGCGCGAAGCCCGCTGGGGTGAAGCCACCTATGAAAACGAGTACGTGAAGGATGGCGACACCTGGAAGATCAGCAAGCTGCACAGCTATATCGGTTTTTACGTGGAATACGATGAAGGCTGGCACCGCGGCGCCGTGGAAATGCCGCAGCAGTTTTCCGACCTGACCCCGGATGGCGGCCCCACCGTTGAATACGGGGCCTACCCCAACGCCTTCATTCCGCCCTACCATTACCCCAACCCGGTCAGTGGCAGGGTCTATGAACCGGTAGCTTTTGATAACACACCACCCACACAGGAATAAAAGGATTCACACCATGAAACAACTGGGACTTCTGGCCTGCCTGCTGGCACTGCCCTGGCAAGCCGCAATGGCCGCCGACTGTGATCGCACTTGCCTGTACGACATCGCCGACCGCTACTTTGATGCCATGGTGAAGAAGGATTTGAGCCGGGCGCCTGTGTCACCCCACGTCAAATTCTCCGAGAACGGCGTCCTGCTGCAAGTCGGTGATGGCCTGTGGAATACCATCAGCGGCATTCGCGGCTACGACCTGAAGATCGCCGATCCGGAAGAAGGCCAGGTCGCGGTCATCGAAGTGGTCGAGGAACACGGTGTGCCGGGCATCATCGCTGCCCGCTTCAAGGTGGAAAATGAATTGATCACGGAAGTGGAAACGGTATTGTCACGCAGTATCGACACTTCGCCCTTCCCCAATATCGAAGGCTATGAAGAACCGCACCCGCTCTGGTCCGAGACTGTGCCCGCTGCCAGGCGTAACCAGCGTGCCCGCATGATCAGTGTTGCTGACGGCTATTTCGATACCATCCAGCTCAACGACGGCACCCTGTTCACCCACTTCAGCGATGACTGCAACCGTGTTGAAAACGGCCTGCTGACCACCAATACCGATATTCCCGGTTATGACATCGCCAGGATGGGCTGCGCCGAGCAGTTTGAACTGGGACAATACATCTACGATGACCGCCTGCGTGATCGTCGTTACCCACTGGTGGATGAGGAAAAAGGCGTGGTGCTGTCGGCCGGCTTCATGGATCACACCGGCAGTGTGTACGAATTCGAATGGACCGACGGCACGCCGCAGCAATCCATATTCTTCTATCCGCACTCGTTCATCCTGATCGAGTTGTTCAAGGTGGAGGACAATGCCATTCGCCGCGTCGAAGCCGTGTTTGCCAGCATGCCCTACAACATGCCGTCAGTCTGGTAGACCGCTGTTTTATTTACGGGGTTACAGGTTGTGGCGTTTGATATCCCACGCTGGTGAAACACACAGGCCGCACTGCTCACCGACAAACATGGCAGCGGCTTCTGCATCACCCCTGAGCTGATATTTGAGCCAGGCGATCGGTCCCTCGGCAAAGGGATAGCCGCCCTGCTGTGAATAGGTGGCGCCATGGCCCACATCCATGTTGGCATTGATCACGGGAATATCCACGTTCTGCAAATCCTGCCAGTCCACCTCGGCATTCGGGTAGGCAATATCGGTCTCACCACCTATAAAGTAAGCCACCGGTGCATGCAATTCCTGCAACATGGCCCGCCTGGCACCATGCAGGATCATGTAGGAATCTCCATCATCAGGCATCATCCCGCTGTTGAGCACCAGCGTGGTGGTAATACGCGGATCAGAGGAAGACACCAGGGATTGCAGACCGCCACAGGAATGCCCCATCACCGCCACGTTGCCGATATCTGCATGACCCTCGAAGGGGCTACCGGGGCGGCGGTTTTCGGTGCTGATCCAGTCAAGTGCAAACAGCATCTGGGAAGCATCGGTTTCAAAGGGTGGCCATTGCGAGGGATCATCCGGACGTTGCAGCCGGGGGGCTGGCGAGTCGCGAAAGGGCCCGATAGCCAGGACAATGAAACCTTGCGAGGCGACTTCACTGAGAAATTCGCGGTAGGAAAAATTACTGTTCACACAACTGCCGTTACCCCATAACACCACGGGATAGGCGCCATCCATATGTTGCGGCCGGTAAATGGTATGGGTAGACAGTCCCGAATCAGTGTAGACCATGGCCGGTTCCGGCCCACCACCTTCGGGGTACTGGGCCAGCACTGGCATGCCAGCAATCAGCAGGCAGGCCAGCAGTACTTTTTTCATGATCATGAGTACCGTCTCCGGTCAGGGGATCAAGGTGACTGTCACGCGCCGGCTTTGCCAGTCATCAATCCCGTCAGCATCGTCGCGAGCATCAATCCAGCTGACATCACTATCAACATCAAGACCGGCATCGCGCAACAGTCCGGCCACTTCTTCAGCACGGCGACGTCCAGTATTTTCAGACTCTTCCAGCAGGGTACCGTTACTCAGGAGATGGGCACCTCGAACACCGGTAACGACCATGCGCGAGGGCTGCAGTTTTTCAGCAGTACGCAGAATCTCGCTCAGGTAGCGCGGATGCCGGAAGGAGACCCCCTTGTCAAAATCATAGTAGATATCGAATTCCTGTGGGCCTACCGGTTCCGGTACAGGTGGTGGTGCGGCAGCTGGTGTTCCCGGATTGGCAGCAAACGCCAGTCGACCGGCACTGGGGCCGGGCGGGCGCGGATGAAAATCAATCACGTAACGCTCATCCACCGGCAAAATCGTATTACAGTTGGCATCGAGCTCCGGCATGGCAGTCAGGTGCACATCTTCCAGCACGATGCCACCGCAAATGGCAGGATCATCGGTAACAATCCCCTCCACCAGCACCTGGTGGCCCAGCAGCGGCGGCTGTACGGAAGCACTGACGTCGCTCTGGATCGTGAGATAGTAGGACTCGCCTTCATAATTACTCAGCCAGCACGGCACAGTGGTGGTATCCCTGACGACAGGACAACTGACAAAACTGATGCGCTCACCAGGGGCCGGTGCCGCCATCAGTGTGCCTGCAGCACCTGCCAGTGACAGGCTGATAAGGGTTTTGGCAAATGGTTTCATAGTATGCTCAGGAAATTGATCAGATCGGTTTTTTCCTGCTCCGTGTAGCGAATATTGAAACGCCTGTCATAGAAATCGACAAGCTCCCTGAGATTGGCGGCAGAACCGTTGGAAAAATACGGTGCCCGTGCCGACAATCCCCTGAACTGCTGGATCACGATGGCACCCACATCCTCGCACTTGCCGGATATCAGCGCCCTGCCCGGATCCTGGGTATAGATAGTACGGCCCAGGAAAGGATGCGGTGGCAGGTCTTCCCGGCAAGTAATCTTGAACAACGGCATGACAGGCTCTTCATCGGACCAGGGACTTTCAGGGGGCTCCAGCGCCCAGGGATGATTGGTCGTACCCAGGTCCATCCAGCCATTGGCAGTGTCCATACCTGTCATGTGCATACCGTGACAGGTGGCACAGGTGCGCTTGATGGGATTGCCCAGCCCCACGGTATTGATGTGGGTGGCATCCTTGATCCAGAAGGTGCGAAAGAAGAAATTATCATGACCACGTTGCACCGATTCCAGGAAGGCATTACGCGCGGCTTCCTCTTCGGTGTCGCCTTTAGGCAGGTCGGCCCATTTGTTTTCCGTAGGAAACACGTAGCGGGTCGTGTTGTTGCCCAGCACACCATCGCTGCCATTGGCCATGGCCTGGGGACCAATGCCGGAAGGACCATCTGGCAAACTCAGGGCACCGCCGGTTTTGTCCCAGGCCTGTGCACCATACAACTGCAGCTCGAAATCCTGGATGCGATTGAGTTGGTCAGGTGTCAGTGGTGTCGCAACTTCCATATGACCCTGCGCTGCGTTCTGGGCCTGTTGCTTGAGGGTGGAATCACGGGCATCGGCCATCATGTTCATGTTCAGCGGGCGGCCGGTTTCCGGATCTTTGGCCGCCAGTTGGCCGGTCTTGCCGATAAAGGGAGACACGCCGAAACGGGAGGAGGACACGTAACGCAGGTTGATGGCCGGACGCGGACGACGGTAAACAGAAACCTGCTGCATTTCCCCTTCCAGACCGTAAACAGGATCGGTATTGCAACCGGTCGGGTCACGTACGACCTCAATATCAAATTCCGGTTCCGCGTTGGCCGGTGGCCACGGCAG
>Ga0181563_10002783_pt1 | contig 16969 bp, 24 predicted proteins | sample 011ome_25_FD_133759 | JGI IMG/M metagenome (GOLD analysis project Ga0181563, IMG submission 133759) | Coastal salt marsh microbial communities from the Groves Creek Marsh, Skidaway Island, Georgia - 011512CT metaG (megahit assembly) | ecosystem: Environmental > Aquatic > Marine > Intertidal...
GCGTATTCCGTGTCAGAATATTTGATAATATTGTGACGAGGAAAACCCTTCTCGTTTGCGCCAGCGGCAGTTAGTCTTTCTATCTCATCCCATACATGGTCGAAACCAATGAAACGAGAGTGGGGGAACGAAAACACTTTTGTTCGTGTATTAACCATTGCTATCTCCTTATTTAATTAAGCAAGATTGTTGTCTATCCTCCGGACAATTCCGCGAGGACACTGATATTTATAACACATTTTTCAGAAAATGTCAAGTTTTTAATCTATTTTTTTCTTTGACCCAATATTGTATTTGGTTACAAGTTCCCATTCGGAACGATCACCATAAGCTAATATTTTTATCTGGGACATTGGAGTAGTAGGAGTTTCTGATTTCTCAGGAACAACCAATTCTACTAGACCCCATTCAGACAGTAATTTTGATATCACATTCCTTCTACCAATATCATTTTCTTCAATGTTGGACGGTTTGCCATCAAGGGCAAATAACTCCTTGAAATGGACTATATAATATTTGCCGCGTTTATGCAGGATGTGACATGATTGGTATAATTTTTTTTCTTTTCTTGAGGAGACACCAATTCTAGTAAGAGTTTCTCTGACTTTCAAAAAATCATCATCTTTCTTTAATCGGACCTCCAACAATGTATCTAAGTTGACTTCCATTTTTGTAATAACTCCCAAAGCGGTTCATCCGCCGATCTCGGTTTTAATTCTCAATTCACTTAATTGTTCGGTCGTAAGTATTTTCAGAGCTTCTTTTGCCTTAGATTTATTATATCCAAATGCTTCGGAAATGAGTAAGATATCTTCAGAAGTTTCTTCTTTAAACCATTTAGAAAATCTTTTTCTCGCTCGGGTTATATTTAGTAAATATAAGAATTGGGCCTTCTTTGGGAGTGCATGATACCGATTCATTTCGTTAGAAAATAAAATTGTATCAGCAAAATAGGAAAGACCCCTATTGGTTAGATAGGGTTCATATCCTTTTTCAGCCAAGTGGTCGTTAGCTGAATTTTCCATCAAATTTTTCTTTGATGTGTTTATTGCATTTAGGTAGTCAAACGGTTTCATGTTAGATAAATTGGATCCAAAAGTTTTCTATTTTTCAGATGTTCTTCCTCAACATCTTTTTTAGACTGTCCGTAGTAAGCAACACCAAGATGATTTTCAATCATAAATTCATTAACATTGATATCATTTCCATCCTCATCTCGCACGATAAATTCGCCGAGGATTCTACCATACTTTCCTCTCGCATCTCGACGAGTTCGAATAATACAATCATCCCCTAAAATTCCAGTTAGAAATTTTGATGCGGCTTTTCCATAAATTTTTTCCTGCTTGTCACGAGTACGGGACTCAGGAGTGTCGATACCATACAGACGAATCCGCTGATTACACAAAACAACATCGAACCCAAGATCAATAAAAACGTCCACCGTATCGCCATCAACCACTCTTTCAACTCTACATTTGTATTCATACATTATTAGCACCTTTATTAATTAATATTTTATTTTTATTATCCACTAAGAGACACACCTTTGCCCATCTTGATCGCGTCCCATTGTTCTGGAGTGACATCGTTTAATCTATGATGTGCAGGAGTTTCTTGTCTATACTTACTGTTATATTCGGGATATGGCCCATATGCTGGGTTACGAACATCCGCATTCTCTTCATCGTGAATATACAACTGAATCAATGCATAGTGCAAGATCTTCATCAAATCTTTTCTAGCATCATGAACACTACCCTTGTTGCCATATCGTTTGGCGTACTTGATTACATTACCCAAGCAAAAACCAGTACCATGCCCACTGTCAATAATAACATCCGTGGCTTGATACTTGTCGGTTGCGTAGTGTTGGTCGTATGTTTTATCAACATATTCCTGCAACTCCTTGATAAGTTTATCTTCGTAGAATTTATAATTAACCTTTGTTGTCATTAGTGCCACCTATAAAATTTATGTTGTCCAATTTGGCCCACATACTGCATACCTCTGTCATTAATCCAATTGGGTTTGACATATGTTGCATGATAGTGTGTAGACCCCTCTGTTATACCACGAAATGCTTGATTTGTCAACATCATTTCAGCAATTATTTTTGCATCTTCCCAAGCATCATAGTCTAAAGGTTCGTCAGATACTCCGTCGCAATACCAAGAAAATTGACACATACCTATGATTGGGACAATATTACCTTTCCAGTTCACTCTGGTCTTTGATTGTTCTGTCACTGAACATATATCATTTGGATACCGTGAAGAGTCTACGCGATTTAAAACCACATCAGCAACAGATACTCTACCAGCAAAATTATCACTGCGCGATTCGTGATATATATTAAGACTAAGGCACTGTAGTTCATTTTCGTCAATTGAAACATCTTCTAGACTTGGTATGTCAATTTCGTTCTGTAACTCTGGATGGTCGACAATAACCGGGCTGATATCAATTTCAGGCGGGTGTTCGTCAACATTCAGAATTAATGTGAAACCTAAAAATGCAATACTTGAGATTAATAGAATTAAAAATGCACCAAGTAATGCCGTTCTTTTTTCACTTTCCATCAGACCAAGCCTCAGAAGAAAATCTAGTAACACCATCGACACATACAAATTTAATTTCACATCGATGTGCATCAAAGAATAAATCTTTTGCACCGAATGCAGTTTTAATTATTGTCCACGAAGTTATTGACCCCCTTTTAAAGCCAACATTCATCCCCCAAGAGAAAGTTGCAACCATGCACGCTAATGTAACTAATGTTTGATAAATCGGTTCCATAATAATATCCTATTTAAAAGTACAGTCAGCCATCACTTCCGTTAAGAATGACACAATGTTAATTTCTTGATCAGCTACAAATGAAGATTGATATTGATATCTCGCAAGATGAATAACCATTTGTGGTATAGATGATGCTTCTAGGGTTTTTTCCATAGAGTCAAACAACTTTCGAAACAATACGACGGGGTCGTCATCTAGATTTTCAGCAACCCATTTCCGCATAGATGTGAAGTTCTTTTCTCGCAAACAATCAATAAGGATATCGATGTTTGAACTATTAATGTTAGAAAGAATTCCAGAATCTATTTTACCATTAGCCGAATATCTTTGGAGTTCATTTAAGACCCTCCTCCAATCAGGATAATGTTTATGAATAACGGCAGCCAAGACCTGTTGATCAGCTTCAACATTCTCTAACGATAATATTTCACGAACTCGTTTAAAAAACTCTTTGCCAAGTTGGAGTTTGTTGTTTGCAGTCATTTTAAACTCAACAACAGAACACCGGCTATGCAACGGTTCAATAATTCGGTTCGGGAAATTACACGTGAGGATGAACCCACAATTAGCAGAGAACTCCTCTATGAAATTCCGCAGCGCAGGTTGGGTAGACTGGGGATTGAGATAGTCAGCTTCATCAAGTATGACATATTTTCGACCCCCACGCAAAGACGACGTGGACGCAAACGTCATAATCTCATTTCTGAGAGTATCAATATTTCTGTCCATCGACCCGTTAATCACCAGATACGAACAACCAAGTTCTTCCAGTAAAGCCCTTGCAACCGTAGTCTTACCCACCCCTGCGCGTCCGGAGAGAATCATATTGGGAAGTCTCCCGCTTTTAACAAACTGTTGGAAAGTATCCTTCAGTTCAGCGGGAAGAATCGTATCCTCAATAGTTTTGGGTCTATATTTTTCGACCCACAAAGTATCCTCAAGCATTCAATAACTCCATAATATAAACAAAGTACATTGTACCACACAAACCGACTCATGTCAAGTTAGGTGACAATTGTTTCGTACAATGTTTCCAAATCATCAGATTCCTGTTGGAATAATGCAAATTCTTGTTGATGGTAAATCTTAGCCATCTTTCGCATATATTTCTTGGGAATTTCTTGATCCTCTTCAACTTTAGCTAAGATATCTTTAATCAAATCTCTTTCCGCACCAATTCTGGTTAAAGAATTTGATATTTCATCGAGTGCGTTTTTGATAGATTTTCGATCTTCAGGTGAAGATGGAATGATAATGTTAGTTGTTGACATAATATAATTACTCCGAGTATGTAGAACCAGATTCAGTTGCAATCCAATATTGGATTGTTTTGTCGTCATTACTAAACTGAGCAATACCCTCAGTGGTAATTGACACATTATAACTATCAGAAATGATTTTTAAATTTTCATAATTAAAAATACTTTCAAATTCTGATGTGGTTTCGCCAACATCAATCCAGAAAACATCCGAATCTCCATTGCGTATATCAGTTGCAGCAATAGAAATATTAGTTCTATCACCACGAACCACAATGTTTGGCATCCCCAACACACCACCAAGTTTCATAACTTGAGCTAAAGCATCAGATGTTAGTCTGAAATTAATTTGTGCACCATCCACCGACAAACCTTGGTCTGGGGGAGATACAACCATAACTTCATCAGAACACCGATAAATAGCTTTGGATGTACTGTCATTAATTTCTAATGATTTTGTGTCTACGTTTATTACAATATCAGGATCTTTCATAAAAGAAAGGACTGATAACAACCGATTCAAATCATAAATGACGAATGTTTCATCAAAGATGTTATCTACGATAGCTTCTGCAAGAATGTTTTGACCTTTCGCCATAGTCCTAACAACGTTACCCTTTCGGAAAACCATGCCAGGATTAATCGTAGAAAAGTTTTTTAACACAGATACAGTATTTTCACTTAACTTCATAATCACCTCATAATAATAAAAAAAACAGGCGGCATTGCGCCGCCCAAGTTTTAGACTGCGGAAGCAGTTTCAGCGGGAGTTGGTTCAACCGTTTCTGCAGAAGCTTCTTCTTCAGAAGAACGAACAGAAAGAACAACCTGATTAGAGAACGCATCTTTTGCAACGGTCAGTTGATCAAGTTGGAATTGCAAGTTCTGCATCTTTGACTGGATGTCTTGAACTTGTGCTACAAGATACTTCTGTTGATCATTGAGATCATCTTCAGCATACTCTTTGTCGTCAATAGTAATCATAATTACTCCTTTTTTTCGTTAATTAACAAATAGAACTTGATTTCTATTTATACGTATAATATCACTATTAGGTATAAATGTCAAGCTTATTGACCAACTATTTTGGAAAAATTGTTCATCTTTTCAAACTTCAACACATTATGAAACTTGTCCTGCAGGATGTCACCTTTATGGCTAATTACAAAAAGATTGGTTGCTTCTAACATATTAAGCAACTTCATCAGGTCCTCGGTTCCATTATTGTCTAAAGAAGAATCAAACACTTCATCCAAAATGAGTAGGTTTGTGCTGGCAGAATTTTTAAGCTTGGCTATGGTTCTCCAAGTTAACATTAGTGCCATATCTATTCTTTGCTTTTCTCCCTCAGAAAAAGAAGAATAAGAAAAATCATCTCTGTGTCGAGATTTGATAGTTTCCTTAAAGGACTCATCGAGGTTGAAATTGACAAAAAAATCCATTGACGCCAAATATTTGTTCACCAGTTTGTTTATGACGGGAATATATTGACGAATAATTTTTGTTTTAATACCATTATCTTTTAATAGGATGGTGGCGATATCTTGATACTCTCGTTCTTCTATTAGAGATTTAATCTCATTCTCCACCCCACACAATTCAATGTTGTATTGTTTTAATTTTTCGGTCTGTTCTTTTACATTGTCTTTATTGGAAGTTGTTCTGTCTATCTCATCCTGCATAGACTTAATGTATTTTTCTGAAGCTGTGTTTTCATTTCTTTTACTGTCTATAACTTTAGTTATGGACTGAAACTTTTTAGCATATTCGTTGATTTGTTGCAACACCTCATTAGTAGACGCAGCTTTCATTTTTAACTCTTGTACAGCCTCAACCAACTCAGACTTTTTATTGTTGCGACTAATAACAATGTCAGATTTAAATTCGTCGTCGATGTTTTGTTTGCAAGTAGGACAACTGTCGTTCTCAGAATAAAACTTTATGTCGTCATCAACCTTTTTAATTGTTCGATGTAAATTGTTTGACAGTGTGTCGAGTTTCTTAAGTTTGTCATTGACAGCAGAAGCCTTCTCTATCTTCGAAGAGAATGATTGGGATTTTTCCATAAGGCAATGTATCTCAGTTTCTCGATCTTTAATTAGATTCTGTTCATCACTAACTTGTGAAGATAACATCTCAAGTTTCTCTTTATTGTCACGATTTATATTTTGAATATATTGCTCGTGGACATCAATTTTTTCTTGGATAGCATCTAGTTGATATTTGTTGTGTGTCAACTCACTCTTTAATTTTTGATTTCTTTCCTTAAGAATCTGGTTCATATTTGAAAAGATTTTGATGTCTAACAGGTCTTCAATAATTGATCTACGATCAGCTGCTGACAACTGCATGAATGGTGTAAAAGATGCACTACCAAGAATGACAATTTGCGTAAATGATTTATAGTTCATCTTCAATACAGACTTCTCAAACGTGTCTTGATAGTCTCTAACTGATGCGTCTTGATTCAATAACTTATCATCGCAATATATTTCAAATACATTTGGTTTGATACCACGAACAACCCTATATAATTTGTTTCCTGTAGTAAAATTTACCTCAACCATTGCATGTTTTTGATTTAGACTATTCAACAATTGGGGTTTTGTAATATTACGAAAAGGTTTGCCGAACAACCCAAAACAAATCGCATCCAACATAGTAGATTTCCCAGAACCATTAGCTCCAAGAATCAAAGTTGTGGTTTCCTTATCCAAATTAATTTCTGTGAAATAATTTCCCGACGATAAGAAATTTTTATACTTGATGCTTCTAAAAACAATCACTCAAATGGTCTCCTGTGCCAAGGCTTCTACATACAGTTCGTGCATAAGATTTTTTAATTTGTTTGAATCAACATCAACACCTTGTTGATCGATGTAGTTTGACAATATTGTCAAGGTATCCTCAGCTTGATCAATCAATTCCGAGTCTATATTTTCGAACGAATCGTCCCCATAATCTTCTATTACAGCCAGGTGCGCTGGATTAACTTTGTATAGTTCATCCAACATCTTGTCAAAAAGATATGGGTTTTGTTTGTTCAGGACTACTATTTTAACATAAGTTTCTGAAAATTGCAAGTAATCTATTTCCATTGGTCCATCAATGTCGTCGTACATTATTTTGTGGAACATAGAATTTTTGTTTTGTATGAACTCTATATCTTGTGTCGCAGTATCAAAAATAAAAAACCCTTTGGGATCTTTATGGTCACTCCAAAACAATTCGTATGGCGTTCCAAGATACCTGATATTACCGACCTCAGATTGTGTGTGATAGTGGCCACTAAAAACTGCATCATACTTATCTAAGAAATCACTGTCCATACCATCGAAAGATTGGACACCCTTCATCAGTTGGAATCCAGCTAACTCAAAGTGACCGATACAATATGAGGACAGACTTTTGTTTACAAATTTTAAAATTTCTTCTTGGTTATTTTTACATATCCACGGAATCATATCAAATGTAGCTCCGTCGAGAAACAACTGGCCTGGGTTTTGCCACAGGGTTATATTATCATAATCTTTTAACAACAAATCTGGAGAGTTAACTTCTAAACTATTTTTCCAAAAAATATCGTGGTTACCAATCAATGCATGGAGGTGGATGCCCTCATCCTTTAACCGATCAAAGAAATACCTTCGACTTTCAGACAGAGAAACGAAATTAATATATTTTCTCCGATCAAACAAATCACCAAGCTGAATCACAGTTTTGATGTTATGTTCTTTCAAATATGGGAAAAAAATTTCTGTGTAGAACTTGTCTAGATATCTATGGAAAGTCATAGAGTCGTTTCTGATACCAAAATGCGTATCACCTAAAAGACATACTTTCATAATATTCCTTTAAAAATTTATACTTTGCGATATCATATCACAAAATTGATCATTTGTCAAGTTTTTCTAAAATAGAATTTGTGTCTTTCTTTTTCTTGGTAGGCGCATTTTTCTTTGCAGATTCCGATTTTCTTTTTTTGGTAGCTTCGAAACTTTGAATAAAGTCTTGTATGAACTCTTCACTGTAAGCATCGTGCATCATGCCGTTCAATTGGTGGCTGACATGCTCCTCACCTAAGTTTTGAATCAAAGTGTTAATAACTTCATTTTCCATAGTTTTATATTTAATATACAAGTGTTTTTTTTCTTTCTGAATTCGTCTCAAAAATGCATAATAGATGATTTGTGTAAAATATGAAAATGGGTTGCTAGACTTCTCTGGATTGAAATTGTCGATATACAACAAACAGTTTTCCACCCCATCTGATATCATATCATCTTTAAATGTATAGTTCGAAAAATTGGGTTTGCGAGAAAGATGTGTCGCAATCTTGAACAGACAAGATCCAATGTACTCGGGCACACGAGGCCTCGGATTATTTTCCGCTTTTGCTTTTATAACACTATTGCGGTACTCTGTGATCTTAGCTAAAAACTCTTTATTGTCGACATAATGTTTTAGAGGTTTTTGTTTGGTTTTTTCTTTCATATCAGTCTCACTTAAAAATAATTAAAATTAACTTGCCATTTGCTTGCCACTATAGTAGAATGACTGTGTAGCCTATCATAAGGTCAATACTAATGTATTTCATCGTCATCAGATTTCCCTTTTGTCAAGAAATCAAAATCTTCCTTTAAAGTTTGTCTATTAACATTTTGATTTTGTTTCGGTTGGAAATCATCTGTAGATAGGTAGTCATCAATCACTTGAAGGTATGACGATTCCATGTTGTCCGTTGGATCTGAAACAGAAATAATTCCAGTTTTATATATTCGAAAGGGTTCATTAGATTTTGATGAGAAATCCCATCGAACAACTTGCAAGTTCATAGTTGTAGACTCACGATCTGGATAATCATTATACACAGCTAAAGGATTTAACACCTCAATATAAGATACCGTTTCATTGACAACTTCTGCGACTATAGTGTCTCTGCTCACAAGTTTAAATATTTTACAAATTGTTGTCATAGTTAATCCTTTAAATTAATAGTGTAGATTTTATATTTAAATTTTTCTTCATTATACATTTTCATTCTTTCTATAAAATGAGTCAATGTGTAATTCTGTTTTTTGCCGTGAGTTAAGTCATCAGCTATATCATATAATGTCGCATATTCTTTATTGTCACCCAGTCTCAATCCACGACCAATCGATTGTAGAGTTCTAATCTTACTTTTACTTGGCGATGCAAATATGACATTATGTAAGTTCTTTATATTTATGCCTGTAGAAAATGTCCCAAACGAAGCAACAATAATTGAATTGTTTTGCGTTTCTACCATCGATCGAATATCTTCTCGTTCATCAGCTTTAGTCTCACCAGATACATAGAAAACTTCACGGTCAGCATCCACTATGTCTCGTATGTTATTATACAATATTTTACCGTGTTTGTCAACGTATTGGAACAATAACAAGGTGTTCCCATCCAATGACACAGCTAAGTTTGTAATAAATTTGTTTCTGGACGGACTCTTAACAAGATAGTCCATTTCTTCCTGATATTTTAATTTGGATATTTCTTTGCACCGTTCTTTATTGTGTTTTAAAATCAAAGCTTTGATTCGGAATTCTGACAATTGGCCATCATCCATCAAAGTTTTAGTTGTCGTGACTTTCTTTACGGGACCAAATAAACCTTCCAACACAAGCTTGTGTGTTTGAGTACCATCAAGTGTCCCAGTAAATCCAAATCTGTAACCACAGTTTTCCATATTAGTTAAAATTGTGGTCAGTGATTTTGCTTTGAATTGGTGCGCTTCATCACCTATCACAACATCGAACTGGTCAAACCATTCTTTGGGTTGTTTGAAAATTGATTGCCATGTAGATATGAATATGTTATGTGAATGATCTTTTGATTGTCCTGCCATTATTTGGTGAATGTTATTTTCACTATCAAACCCATAATCAGCAAAATCTTTGTATAATTGACTTACCAAAGATGTTGTAGGAACGATGATCAAAGTTTTTCCTGCAAGATATCTAACTAACAAATAGATGATAAACGATTTACCAGAAGCTGTGGGTGATAGTAACATTGATCGACGTTTTCTGACAGCGTGAGCGAATGCTTTTAATTGGTATTCTCTGGGTTCCATTGTAAGGTTCAGTGAGTCTGCAAAACTTTTAGCTTCAGCAATAGAGAATTCTTCATCAGGTTCTATAGAGTCGTCTAGTGTAAATATGTAACCACGATCATCACAAAATTCTTTCAGATAATTGATAAGTCCATAATACAAAGTTCTGCTGTTAGTATTAAACAATCTTATTCGGCCGTCCCAAATTTTGTTCCGAAATGCCGGCATAAATTTATAGCCTGGAACAAAGAATGTGAAGTACTGATTAATTTCCATCGCCTCGCCACTACCACACGAAACTAAAACATATACTTCATTCATTTTTGAGACAACAATTTCAGACATTACATTTCACCATTAGTCCATTTCATATAATCTATTGCATTTTTAATCTGGAAATTTCTTTGATTCAGATTTTTAATAATTTCTTCTAGGATAGACATCTTTTCTTTTTGATTAACAGATTTAATGTTAGTCTCTATGATATCTTTGTCGGCCTGGATGTATTGTTCAGACTCAGCTTTCATCAACAACTTTACAAAAGGTTCCCACCCTCGACGTTGCAATTCCTCTTCAGACATCTTACCGTTATAGTATTCATACTTGGCAAGATACAAGTCTTTGCTTTGAAATTCTAAAGCTTTTAATTTCCGTCGTTCTTCGTAGTATATTTTCATATACTTACTGTGCAGTTCGGGTATTTTTAGGGACTCTGTTCCCAGTGATGTTTTGTCAATGACCGCATCTTTTTTCCATTCATTAATAATTTCATCCAACGTCATAATAATTCCATAAAGTAAAAATAAACCCTATTATACCACAAACTATAGGGTTATGTCAATTTTTCTGCAGTAAAATATGTATAGGCAAAAGCAGCGGTTGTGGTTTGGAAATCTTGGCCCTCAGACGAACTCATCGGGAATCCGGTAAGTTCTACAGGAAATAAATCTTTAAAAATAACATTGACATTGTCATTGTTCGAGTTGGTTTTGATTAACAAACTGGCATCAGAAGTTACACTATTTAATTTGCCAGGTGTTGTTGTTAAAGTACCAAGTTTGTCCAACGATGTTGGATTGCCCAAATTTGTCATCCAATTGTAAATTTCAAACCAAGATGTCATATCTTCATCGACGACGTATGTAACCTGAAGTTGTTCGTATGATAAAGTATTACTTGGGTTAAACACAGGAACGTATGGTGTGGGTGTTTGCACCGGATTCATTGTAATACTGGGAAAAACAACACCTTGAACAAAAAACGTAAAGTTAGGCAATCGGTCGATCACAAACTCGTATTTGTTATTTGCTAAAAAACTTGGGTTGTTCGGCATCGCCATATCAATTACCTTTTATTTGTATATCTCTATTTATAAACAAAAAAAAGGCGCCCGAAGACGCCTTTTCAATACCGATCTTATTGTCGGTTTAATCAAACAATCTTACATCAAGTTTGCGATAGCAACCCTTCTGTAATAAATGTTCTTGTCACCGGCAGCAACTTGCGCGGTGCTTGCAGCTACAGCACCAAGTCCGTTAGAGGTAGCGAAAGGGTTCGCAACCATACCATAACGAGTCTTGAAACCGATCTTTGGTTGGAAGCTATCTTGACCAACCGCACGTACCATCTGGAGAGGAACGTAAGGGCAGTAGAACAAACCAGCGTCATATGCAGAAGTACCTTTGTACCCGATAGTAGCATACTGAAGACCAGAAGTAGATGCGAAGTAAGGATCGATATAAACTTTAAAACGACCATTCAAGATACCAGCAAAAGTATTACCAGTGTCATCTACTTGAAGACTGTTAGCAAGAGCAGGAGTGTAATCCAGAACACCAGCCATCTGAAGTGCAGAAGCAACGTCAGAAGAACAGATGAGGATGTTACCCTTACCGCAACGAGTCGCTTTAGCAATTGCGTTAGCTTCGCGTTCCAATTGGAACATCAAACCTTTGAACTTCTCTACTGACCAACGACCGTTTGCATCAACGTCAAGGTCGAATTTACCAGCAACAGCTGTTTGACCAGCTTCACAACCTTGTGTTGCAGTACGGTTAACCGTTCGGACAACTTCACGATTGATTTCAGCGAGGATTTCAGCAGAAAGGATATTAGACAGTTCTTGTTCAGCGTCAAGACCATGAACAGCTTTAAGGTCTTGTGCAAGTTCCATCGTGTATTCAGCTTTAAGAGCGCGTGACTTTGCAGTTACCGCAATCTTATCGATGCTGAATGCCATTTCTTGGAACTGGTTAGAATCCGCATCACCCAAAGCTTCAGCTTCGGCAGTGGTCATACCACCAGCGTAATCGTATTCAGAATCGTCACCAGAACCTAACAGGTCACTTGGATCAGATCCAGTTTGTGTTCCAGCCTTAGGAGCAGACGTACCAGCATTGTTGGACGAACTTGAGTATGCAGTATCCGCTTCGTTGAATAACGCTTCAGCACCTGCCTGATCGCGAGCGGGCGCATAACGCGAACGCATTGCGAAGATCAAACCAGTAGGTCCAGACATAGGTTGAACACCAGCGATATCATAAGCGATAAGGTTAGGCATTGCGCGACGAACTAAAGAAATCAGGACGGGATCGACATAATCGATTGCTCCATCAGCAGGATTTACTGATCCGCCAAATTGGTTAGTTGGCGCAGCTTCGCTCAACAAATTTGTTTGTTGATGATAACCGCCAGATTGTGCTTCGCGTACAGCGACTTCTTGGTTTTCAAGAAGTTGAGCCATAACAGCTTTCTTGTGTCGGTCTTTAATTTCGGGAGCACTTTCGTGTTCCAAAATTGGGCCCCACTTTTTGATTAAAGTATCAGTTGACATAGTTTTCTCCTTTGAGTAAATTCTTAACTCTTATTGTTATTTATAAAAAATTAACTTTTAGTAATGCTTGAAAGGTTTTTGATGTATCGTTCCATCAATTCTGAATAAACGGGTTCTTCAGTCAATTCTGAAGTTGCATCTTCAGTCAAAGATTCTGTAGAAGTTTCTTCTGAAGCTTCTGAGAAATACTTTTGTTTGATCAAAGACATTTTTTCAATAAAATCTGATTCGGATTCAAAATCGACGTTTTCGGCCAAAGATTTTACTTTCTCAACCTGAACTTCGCTCAATCCTTTACATACAGATTCTACGATATCCATTTTTTTCAGTGAATTCAACTCACTAACCAATGTTACATTTTCGTTAATCGCAGTGTCAAGTTCGACTTTCAGAGACTCAACCTCTGTAGCGAAAGTTTCAACTACATCAACTTTGTCTTCAGGGATGTCTACGTAATTTTCTAAGAAAAGATTTTTGAGACCTACCATGAAGTCTTCAACCATCTCAGCACGAATGCCACGTTCTACCGCGAGTTTGTTCTCCTCTAACCACTCAGAGACAACATACTCTAAGTACTCATCTACTTTAGTGACTAAACCTTCTGCAAACGTTTCCGTCTGTTCTTCTAGTTTCGCATCAAAATCTTCTTGCATCTGTAAAGATTTTTCTTTAACACGTTCTTCAACAACAGCTTCAAAAACTGCTTTTGCCTGTGATTTGTACTCTTCAGACAATTCCTCATCGGCAAACAGTGCATCTACATCAATAGAATTTTGTTCTTCTACATCTTCAACAACCGTTTCGGTTGATTCGATTCCAGTTTCAATTTCTTCTACCGATGTTTCAACAGTGTTTTCCTCTAAATCTTGTTGGACTTCTGTTGTCATACGATTCTCCTTTTTATATTCGAGTCAATTATTAAGTTATTTATAAAAATAACAATTTCTAACTCATAGTTGCTTGATAAACTTTTCAAAAATTTTCAATTTAACTTCAGCGAGTTGCTTTGACGAGGCTTTTCGGACGGCCTTTTTTGATTCTTCAATTTGACGTTCCATCCAATGACCATCAATACAAACCCACTCACGATTTTCCATAATTCCCCTGACAAATGCATCGGGTGCAGACGGATCGGCAACAATATCTGCGGCCGTAGCTAAATGAAAATCATCTTTAACAATTTTATAACCTTCTTTAGACTCTTCTAATGTTCCCATACCTCTTGTGGATACACCGAATTGTGCGCCTTCATTGATTAAATTTTTGACAATATTACCGTAAGGTGTATCAAGCAATTTAGCCTTACCGTAAAAGTCTTTTCCTTCTGCTCTTAAAGACTTAATCAAATGACTAACCCGTTCAAGATTAATTGTAGGACCTTCCGGATGGCCCAACTCACCAAAAGCTCGGCCTTTAGTAACATATTCTTCGTTATATCTATCGGCTTCTTTGTTCAAAACTTCGAAGGGGTACAACCTACCGTTTCTGTTTGGTTGGTCGGACTGCATGAAAATACCTTCGATGAACATAGACTTAGTTCCATCTTCATTTGATTCTGTAATGAAATCGACCGATTCATTTAATTCTGTTATGAGCCTCATGTCTTTTCGCCTTTATGTTTTACGTAACCTTTTTTTAATTCTTTCTTTTTGTCTTTATGTACAATCGCCTTATTATACTTAGGCGCATGTTTTGCCACAGGATTTGGATTCGACTCTTTTATAAAATTTCTAAACCGAATCATAATGTTATCTGTACGCCACGCCAACAGACATAAGGTCAGCCCCACCTTCTAAAGTGTCTGTGGGGGATTTTTCAATGACAATAACTTCGCCTGCAACAAGAGTTACGGAGGCTATGGTAATTGCAGACGCATTTTTTTGAGTCACCAAAAGTTGTCCGGCTGATGTATTATGCACCCTGACCAATGTAGACAAACCTACATTAGATGCCGATGTCAAATCTGATTCAACCCCCAAGAGTTTAATTACACTTGGCATTTTAATCACTCCTGAAATTTAGACATTGCAAACTCAATAAGTTTTTCAATATCAGTTTCTAACCGATCTTGAAATTTTTCTTTGTTGTCTGCGTTCAAACTTTCATACAAAGCATTAAGAGCAGCTCGATGAGTTTCATTTTCTACCAAATCATCAATTTGATTTGCAATACTAGACTCGTCAAGACTGATAAATTCCTTAAAAGTTTTCATTTATTCTTCCTCTGGGATTTCGTTATCATCCACTTCGGCCGACAATTCTTCTACATCAAGATCATCCTCAAAAGATTGTTCTTCCGAGTCGTCTCCGAAAATGGTGCCGGCCATTTCCATTTTCTGTATTTCTAAACTTTGAGATACTTTATCACCCAAAATTGAAGTAATAGAATTTTTAAATTGTAAAGCATCGCCACTTTTAGCCGCATCAATAGCAACTTTCAAATCAACTTCACTCATATTGTGTCTCCTTTATTTATAAATATCAATCATTTAACTCAAAGCAATGTACTGATTTTTCTTAATGTTATCTTTCAACTTCCTACCAGTAGATCCCGTAATCTGGTGATCATCGAGCAATTCATCCCAAACAGCATCCGCTGCAGCGGGAGCAGTTGCCGCAGCAATATTGGCAATGTCCTGTTCTGTTATAGAAACACCAACAGCAGATACAGTGATCAAATCTACAATGTTAGAACGAACTAACGATACCGAAACACCTTCAGCAAAAAAGAAAGGCGTCTCGCCAGGCTCTCTAGTATACAAATTACCTTCGATAGTTAATGTGTAAGAGTTTTTACTAGCAAACGGCTGTATTCTCCACCCATTTTCCAAGAAGTATGTAGTACCCAAATCTTGAGTGCCTGTAATTGGGTCACCACCTACCGCAGTAAATGCGTTTAAATATGCGGTTGGGTGTGGCGCCTCCAGACTGTTAATTTTCCACTCTTTCCATGCAGAATATAAATCTGTTTTTACATTTAATGTCTCGACTCCCTCACTAACATATATAATTTTGTTGGGCCCATCAAACGTAACTTTCTGGCCAGGATAATCTTCCCACATCCACCTGTTGCCATAAAACTGATGAATCGAAGGCATTACTGTAACTTCTCACGCCAGAATATATTCCAATTTGTTCTGGAATTTTTCTTAACTGGTGCTCGGTCACCGTCATCGTCTTCGTTTGGATTATCCAAATGCTTAATCATAAATGTCCATGCTGCTCTTGGATTTGGATTACCGAATAACGCCAAACCAGTATAAGTCGGTGCAGTTGAACTTGATAAATCTTCGTCAGCATCCATACCCAAATCAGTGTAACTAAGGGCATTGATCGAGGTCCAGTAATCTTTAGCGATACCTGCATCGGTATCATTTGATGTGATTGTACCAGCACCACCACCGTCTGTAGTAAATAATCCCAAGTAATCTACTTGCGCCGAACTTCTACCGCAAATTGCCACTGTGCCTGCTGTGCCACTTGTTGCCACCACTGTACCTGTTCCTGTACCCGCTCCGGTGGCAGTAAAGATAGTGCCCGGATTATTATCTGGTGCTCCAATAGCAGTGAAGTCAGTTGTGCCTCTTGTAACAATTTGATATTCAGCAGTAGTTGCTGCTGTCACTGCAATTACATTCGCGTTGTCGACACCTTTATCTACATCTATCTTCAGAATAAACGCAGTTGCACCAGTAGGTGTTACGGTGAGTTTTTGCCCTAAATCTAAACTTAGACAATCATCTACATCAACAGTACGAGTCAAACGATCATCATCGATATCTGCTTGACTATTATATAACCAAGCCTCGTTTCTATCTATGTACGATATATAATGCCAATCCGCAGGATTATCTACTTGATCTGTAGAAGCATACCCAGAAGCACCTGCTGTTTTAATATTTGTGAAAGTTGTTGCAGTGCTAAATGCGTCACTGATTACTTGATCTCCATCAACCTCTCTGATTACAACAGGTTGTTTATCTGCAAA
>Ga0181563_10002785_pt1 | contig 16965 bp, 18 predicted proteins | sample 011ome_25_FD_133759 | JGI IMG/M metagenome (GOLD analysis project Ga0181563, IMG submission 133759) | Coastal salt marsh microbial communities from the Groves Creek Marsh, Skidaway Island, Georgia - 011512CT metaG (megahit assembly) | ecosystem: Environmental > Aquatic > Marine > Intertidal...
CTGCTCGATGGATTGATCGCCTTGGGAGAAGCAGAGGACATACCCTTTGTTGAAGAGGATTGGAACACGAGTCTCGCAGCCATCGAGCTGCGATTGAAAGCGATTCTGGCCCGAAACCTATTCGACACTGCCGCATTCTATGAGGTGTTCAACCCCATCAACCCCATTTACAGGCGAGGCATAGAAGTATTAAATGACGGGACATATCGCGACGCCAACATCGATGGCCGGTAATTCACGTCCTGCTGCGGAAGAACCCTTGCTTTGCTCTTCCCGCGCTTGATTCAGCATCTTAATTTTGTTCTACAACACGACAACCCAACCCATGAAACTCTACCGCCACTTGGCCCTGTTGGCCATCCCCCTGTTTCTCATCGCATGTTCCAGTGAGAGCGGAACAGACGAAGGCGCAGCCAGTGCGACTTCCACCGAGACTCCAGCCGCAACTGCGGAGAACAATATGGATGCCGCGCGTGATGCTGCCGAAGCTCCTGCAACCCCGGAACCTGCTGGCCCCACTACCTCCATCACTTTTGCTGAAAATGCCTGGGATTTCGGCACCATTGATGAAGGGGATGCCGTCACGCATGTCTTCAAGTTCACGAACACGGGCGACAACCCGCTGATCATCGACCGCTGCAAGGGTTCATGCGGCTGCACGGTTCCCCAGTGCCCAAAGGAGCCCATCGCTCCCGGAGAAGAGGGTGAAATCGAAGTGAAGTTCAATTCCAAAGGAAAGAAGAACAAGCAAACCAAGACGGTCACAATCAACGCCAATACGGTGCCGGAGCAGACCCGAATCACCATTTCGGCCAACGTGACTCCCGCTCCTGCGGAGGGCGCCGGCATGTGATACCGGCTGTACAGCACGATGAAAAAGGCCTCCAAATGGAGGCCTTTTTCATGTGTGGTGATTCCTTTTGCGGCACACCATCAGGAGCACGATCTCGGCTTCATTGCAACAAGCCATCAATGGCCTCGGCCAACTCTCGATCGCGATCGGTAACCACACGTCCTGCATCGTGCGTATGCAGCTCAATCCGCACATAACTGTATTCGTTGTGAAACGCAGGGTGATGGCCCTTTTGCTCTGCCAAGAAGGCAACCCGGGTCATGAAGGTGAATGCCTCCTGAAAATCCTTGAACCGGAATTCCCTGGTCAATCGATTGTCCTTTTCAAGCCACATGACGGATGCTTTCAGCCGTGAAAGTAATTCCATCGGATGGGATTTGCCCTCCTTGGGCGAATTTCGCACCCATGACCCTTGATCAACCTCGCTCTGCAGCACCTCCAATTGGTTTCGCCCCGCCATACATTGATGAGGCTACCATTGCCGCCGTGGAACGCGTTCTGCGCTCGGGATGGATCACAACAGGGCCTGAAACCTCAGCCTTTGAAGAGGAATTGGCGGCCTATACCGGTGCGGATCAAGTCGTTTGCGGTGGGTCCTGGACCGGCTTGGCCGGTGTGGTGCTGGACTGGTTCGGTGTAGGACCTGGGGACGAGGTGATCCTACCCGCTTACACATACTGCGCAACGGCCAATGTGGTGCTCCATCGCGGCGCCACCCCGGTTCTTCTGGATCTCCCTCCTGGAGAAAAATCCGACGGTCTGAATGTCACCTGGGACCAGGTCGCGTCCCGCCTGTCCAGCCGGACCAAGGTGATCATGCCCGTTGACATAGGTGGTTGGCCCGTTCACCACTCCCAATGGAAATCGAGATTGGAAGCTTGGTCGAAGCAAAATGGATTTGTAGCCAACCACCCTGAACAATCGGCTTTGGGCCGCCCTTTGCTGTTGGCTGACTCCGCCCACTCGCTGGGAGCCGAAATAGAAGGAAAGGCCTTGGGCCATCAGGCCGACATCACGCTGTTTTCGTTCCACGCCGTCAAAAATCTCACAACCGCAGAGGGAGGTGCTGCAGGAATCTCACTGCCGGATTCATTCTCAGCGGATGCAGTGAAAAAGCAATTGAAATCGCTTTGTCTTCACGGTCAGACGAAGGATGCCGATGCCAAATTCCGGGCTTCCGGCCCGGGAGCTTGGCAATACGACGTTACTTCAGCGGGCTTCAAATGCAACATGACCGACATCCAAGCGGCCATGGGCAGAGTGGCCCTGTCCCGGTATGCCGAAGACCTCCAACACCGGCGCTCCCTGGCAGATGCCTACGACGCGGGCTTGAGCCAAGTCTCGGCCATCACCCTGCCCTTCAGGAACGATTTGCAGCGCAAAAGTGCTGACCACCTCTACCCCATCCAATTGTCGGAAGAGTGGATGCCTTTCCGCGATGACATCATGGCTGAACTCGCTGAACGGGGCATTGCCACCAATGTTCACTTTCCGCCGATTCCCTTGCTGACTGCTTATGCCGAAAGGGGGTTTGATGTCGTGGATTATCCAGAATCCCACCAGGCCTTCCTGCGGGCCATCAGTTTGCCCATCCACCGCCACATGTCCCTTTCGGACGTTCAACGTGTCTGCCATGCCATCGCAGAAATCGGGTCTCAATTGCCTGTGAGCCGTACATCATGAAACGAGCATTTGATGTGCTGCTGGCCATCGTCCTCTTGTGGATTTTGGCGCTGCCTATGCTCTTTATTGCACTGGCAATGAGGACCACACAAGGCCGAGGCATTCTGTTCCGTCAGCAGCGAATGGGACGCCATGGTGTACCCTTCGATATTTTGAAATTCCGTACCATGCGCCCCCCTCGGCCCGGCGATGGACGGATCACCCAGGGAGAAAGCGATGCCCGCATCTCCCCCTTCGGTGCCATTCTTCGCCGGTATCGAATCGATGAGTGGCCCCAGTTGTGGAACGTACTTCGGGGGGACATGAGCATGGTGGGTCCCCGACCGGAAGTCCCGGAATATGTGGACATGCATCACGCGAATTGGCAAGCTGCACTGTCCGTTCGACCGGGAATTACAGGCCCAGACGCTTTGGCCTTCAAGGATGAAGGCGAAAGACTGGCCAACGCAAAGGATGCCGACTCCTGCTACCGGGATGAAATCCTGCCTGAGAAACTGGCCATGCAAGCCCGCTACGCCCAGGAGCGAACCCTGGCGGGAGACATCCGGCTTCTATTCCGCACGCTCGGTGCGTTGAGGGGCTGAACATCCTTCCACAAAGAAGAGGAGTTCTCGCATCCGCTCTGCTTTTTCCAATTCCTCTTGGCGCTCAAAGGCATACGCGAGGTTGCCGATCAACCTGCGGACCACGTCCACGGGATGGCAAGGTCCACAGTTCTGCTGGTCCACGGGCAGGTCCAAATGCCCCAGGAAGGCGTTGACCTCATCCGGATGGATGATGCCGCCTTTGTTGTAAGGATTGATGTAGAACAGGATGCCTCCCGGACCACCATCCTGGCTGAACTCCCCGAGGTGTCCCCCGTCACAATAAGCCAGAATGAAGTGATTGGGAAGGTTGACCCCGTGAATGGGCAACCCCAATTCCTGCGCCATGGCGAGATAGAGCGCACCCAAGGCCAACGAATTGCCCTTTTTGGACGCCAAGACTTCACGGGGCAGAGCATCGGCTGGTTTTGCAGCTCCCCCGCGGGTTCCTGAGAAACCGTGGTGCTCAAAGAAAATGCGGTTGACCACCTTGACTTGCTCCAATGCCGTCATGTCGTCATTGAGTTCCAACCAAATGTCCTGCCGGATTCGCTGCAATGACTCCTTGAGTCCTTCTGCAGAGCGAGCAGGATCCACATAGCGATCCAAAAGCAGCAGGGCCTGGCTCACCAGGTGATCATCGGAGCCCGTCCATTCCGCAAATCCGCCCCGAACTTCATCGGTTCCCAGATGATCGATCAAGGCCTTGGCTCGGTTGAGGAAAATCACGCCGTGCCCTTCTTGCTCCAGGGCCTGCCGCAGAGGCGACAAAGCAGCCTCTCCGATTTGTTCCAATTCCTGCCTTACCGTGCTGTAGATTCCCTCATCCGGGTCCTCCAACAGCGAAATCAACGCATGTAGCTCAGCAACACTCATTGTCATTTCAGGTTCGTTGCGGCAAAGTACCTCCGCCAATCAAGGCCTATTTTGCCGGCGTGGGTTCTTTTCCAAACCAACGTGTGGATGCCACGCCCAACCCCCGGTTTGGCGAGGCCTCCAGTACCGTTCCTCCTTCTGCTGAGCCAATGCGCCGCGGCACGGAGGTAAATACCGACCCCAATAAAGTGGGGATTGCGCCTCAGGCAAGGCCTTGGAGGCCGAGGGGCGTTCGGCCTCCAAGCCACAACAGCCCTGGAGGGTGGAGCCCTGAGGCCATCGAAGCGGACAGGCGGCGGATACGCCATGCCCTTCTTCTGACCATTGGCGTGCTGACTTTGGTTTGGGGCGTGTTCCTGGTCGACCTCCAGCTCAACCTGCATTTGAATCGCTTTGGAAACCGCCCCATGCGAGCCGAAGGGCTGATCGGGGTCTTCTCCATGCCATTCCTGCACGGCGGCTGGGACCACATCTGGGGCAACACCGTGTCTTTTTTCACACTGGGTGCCATGCTCCTTTATTTCTACCGGGGTGTGGGTTTGAAGGTGTTGTTTTGGTCTTGGATCGGCAGCGGATTTTTGCTTTGGGTCAGCGGTGCCCCAGGAAATCACATCGGGTTGAGCGGCGTGGTATATGCACTGGCCGCATTCTTGTTTGCAAGTGGCATCATCCGCGGATATTCCGTGTTGATGCGGGTGGCCTTCGTCGTGGTTTTCCTATATGGCAGCATCGTGTGGGGCGTGTTCCCCATCGAGGTGGGTGTCAGTTGGCAAGGACACCTGGCAGGCGCTTCGGCCGGATTGCTTTTGGCTTGGGTGCTGCGCAAGGAAGGCCCTCGGGCACCGGTCGTTGAAGAAGAAGAACCCCACTCCCGTCCAGGACAGGAAAGGCCTTCCCTACCGAATGAACCCGACTCCGCTGCGAAAAATGTGGACCCTCAACGTCGAAAGACACTGCTTTGGAAAGGTCCGCCGCCCCGTATACCCCATCGCCCTTTGCAGCACCGGGGCGCACGAAAGGGCCGAAAGGGTCCTCATATCAGGTCAAAGACCGCCCTGAAGAAATGGCGTTGATCAGGAATTGAGCATCACGGGCATCACCAACATGAGGATGTCCTCTCCGGAATTGTCTCCATCGTGCTGTGGCCGAATGATTCCAGCGCGGTTCGGCGCGCTCAATTCAAGGGTGATCTGCTGGGCATCCAGATTGTTCAGCATATCCAACAGGAACCGGCTATTGAATCCGATTTCCATGTCATCTCCTGCGTAATTACAGACCAGCGTCTCGTTTGCCTCGTTGGCAAAATCCACGTCTTCGGCACTGATGCGCAAACTGCTGCCTGCCAATGAGAGACGCACCTGGTGGGTGGTCTTGTTGGCGAAAATGGACACACGTCGAATGCTGCGCTGGAAATCCTTCCTGTCAATCGTCATGCAATTGGGATTGTCCTTGGGGATTACCGCTTCGTAATTCGGGTACTTCCCTTCAATCAAACGGCACACCAAGTCCATTTCACCGTACTTGAAATGGGCATTGGCCTCATTGAAACTGACCACCACCTCATCCGTCATGGGAAGGGTTCCCTTGAGCAGGTTGAGTGGCTTTTTGGGCACAATCATCTCTGCATTCTCAGGCGCCGAGGCGTCGTTCCGGGCGTAGCGCACGAGGCGATGGGCATCCGTGGCCACGAAGCTCAGGTGGTCGTTGCGCAACTCGAAAAAGATGCCGCTCATCACCGGGCGGAGGTCATCGCTGCCCGCAGCAAACAGGGTCCGTGAAATGGCTTCGGCCAAAGTGTCGGAGTTCAATGTCACCGCAGTAGCGTCCTCCAGTTCAGGCGTCCTGGGGAATTCGTCCGCGTGGGCACCCGCCAATTTGTACTTACCGGCTTCGCTGGTCAATTCCACGCCGCACGTCTTGGCATCCACCTTGAAGGTCAAGGGCAAATCCTCAAACGTCTTCAGGATGTCCAGCAACATTTTTGCGGGAATGGCTATCGCCCCTTCCTCTTCTGCCGTGACTTCTACCGCCGTGGTCATCGTGGTCTCGAGATCGCTCGCACTGATGGCTGCTTTTCCCGGCTTGATGTCAAAGAGGAAATTGTCCAGGATGGGCAAAGTGTTGCTGCTATTGAGCACGCCACTGATGGCCTGGAGCTGACGAAGCAAAGCGGTGCTGGAGACGATGAACTGCATGCGATGTATATGGGACCTCGAAAATACCTTGACGGCCCTCCCTTGACCGCGAGGAATGCACTTCACTTTTTCACAACGGATGCACCGCGGATGTGCCTTCTTTTCTCTTCTCCCCTATCCCGAACATGCGTATTTTGTGCGTATGAATGTTGCTGTCAAACCCTTGTGCATCGCCCTCATCACGGTTGCTCTTTGCACTGTCACCACGAACACTCAAGCCCAGGCCGAGGCTCCTCAGGCCCAAGAGACCGTTCTGGCCACACTGGAAGGCCCCGTGACCAGAGAAGCATTGAATGAAACCAGGATTGCCCTGGACGCGCAAGGTGTGCAGTTCCACTACGGCAATTTCCATTTCCACCCTCAGCTCGGAACCATTGTGGGCTTTGAGCTCCACATGGTCATCGACGGTCAGGAATACCGCGACTACGTGGACGTTCCAACGGAGTCCTGCACCTTGAAAGTGATCAAGGAGTCGGGTTTCCGCGTCGAGGGCTGCTGACCGAAAGGACGGCATCCCACACCGCCTTGTGGTCGACATGGAGACCGCAACGGAAATGCTTCATGGGACATTGACCGTGCCCATGTGGCCCGCACGGTTTACAATCCATTTCAGATTCCCCGATCTCCACAACGGCGGCCCTCCCCTCTTTCATCATGGTGGGCAATGGGCCAAAACCAAAACGGGGAGTCGTACTGCAGAACACCCCGACTACGGGCACATTCATGGCACCTGCCATGTGCAATGGCGCGCTGTCATTGCTCACAACGGCGCGCGCCTTTCCCATCAATGCCGCTGACCCGAGCAAATCCAATGTCCCTGCGACCACGAGGGGCTTGGCTTTCTGACAACCTTGGCTCACTGCCTCCAACATCTTCCGGTCCCCCCGCCCACCGAGCAATACCACCGGTGCATCCTGCCCCGAGGTCACCCACTCATCTGCCAGGGCACTCCATCGTTCTGATGGCCACCGCTTGGTGGCCCAAACGCTGGAAGGCGCCAAAATGAGGGCGTCTTGGGGGAAGGCCGCAGCCGCAGCCCAATCGGATGCAGCAGGATGCAGCCTCGGAACATCCCGTTCGGCATTCCAATCACCGATGTATTCCTGTACCAATGCGTGATTCCGCTCTGTTTCATGACGACCGTCACCCCAAGAATGGGGTTTCAGCCGGGCGTTTCCTGCATGCCATCGGGCCCCTTCTGTAAACCCGACATGATGCGGAGCCCCTGACCGACGTCCCAAAAAGGCCATGCTGGCATAGCGGTGCAGGTTGATGACAAGTTCAGGTTCTCTTGCCCTCACTTTTCCCGCCAATCCAATCAACCGACTGTATTTGCCCCAACCTCCTCGGTCCCAGACATGCACTTTGTCCAGAAAGGGGTGATTCCTCAACAAACCTGCTGCCTCCTGTCTGACCACCATTTCAATTGGGTGGCGTGGATGGGCCCGATGCCATGACTCCAGCAAGGCCGTGGAGAGCACCACATCTCCCAAAAACGCGGGTTGCAGCAGAATGATCCGTGCATCCTCCGCCAGTGAAAGCCGGCCCGAGAATGTCATACGGCCACTGCGTGGGTCCGCAGGGCTTCGTTGAGTGAAGTCTTGCGGTCGGTGCTTTCCTTTCTTTGGCCGACGACCAAAGCGCAGGGCACGCCATATTCACCGGCTGGGAACGACTTCTGCCTGGTTCCAGGAATCACAACGGACCGCGGCGGAACCGCTCCTCTGTATTCCACCGGTTCGCTTCCCGTCACATCGATGATGGGGGTACTCGAAGTCAAGACCACCCCTGCTCCGAGCACGGCCTCACGGCCCACCCGAACGCCTTCGACCACAATCACCCGGGAGCCAATGAATGCTCCATCCTCTACAATGACGGGGGCCGCCTGAAGGGGCTCCAGGACACCGCCAATGCCGACGCCTCCGCTCAGGTGCACATCACTTCCAATCTGGGCACAAGACCCGACGGTGGCCCATGTGTCTACCATCGTTCCTTCGCCCACATAGGCGCCAATGTTCACATAGCTCGGCATCATGACCACGCCCTTTCCGAGGAAGGCACCATATCGCGCGATGGCATGGGGGACCACGCGAACGCCGGCCTCAGCGTGGTTGCGCTTGAGCGCCATCTTGTCGTGGAATTGGAACGGCCCCACCTCCTGCACCTTCATCTCCCGCATGGGGAAATACAAGACGACGGCTTTTTTGACCCATTCGTTGACCTGCCATTCTGACCCGAGGGGCTCGGCACAACGCAATTGGCCTGCATCCAATGAAGCCAAAACGGCCTCTACAGCCTCTCTGGTTTCCTTGCGTTCACAGAGCGAACGGTCCTCCCAAGCCGTCTCGATTCTTTCCCTGACCTCTCTCCAATCTGCTGACATGGCCCCCACTGATTCCAATGCTTGTTCCATGGGACGAAGATACCCGGCGTGCCTCAGGTAAATTCGCGCCATGGCCCGGTTAATCGCATTTGACTACGGTTCCCGCAGAATTGGCATTGCCGTGACGGATTCAGGCGCCTTGATCGCTTCTCCCGAAGGCACCTGTTCTCCCGCCGAAATCCGAGAAGTGGTTCAAAATTTGGTCAGCGCCGAACCTTGTGCCGGCCTCGTATTGGGCATCCCCGGACTCATATCCGGCACATCGGCCCACAGCTCTCAGGACATCCGTGGGTTCGCCGCTCGCCTGGAAAAATGGTTCCCGGGGCTCCCCGTCCATCTGGTGGACGAAGACTACACGAGTCGGGAGGCCGGTCTGGCCATGGTCCAAAGCGGAATGCGCAAGTCCAAGCGGCGAGAGAAAGGGCAACTGGACAAGGTAGCGGCTGCCCTCATCCTTCAGCGGTTTCTCGATTCCCGAGGAGGATTACCCTTGTGACTCGTTCCCCTTGAAGACTTCGATTTCCCTCGTGGTCTTGACGAGTTCGGTGAAGCGGTCCACATAGCGAGTGGCCCGGACAACGTGATTGTCAATCCAGTGGTAATTACCTCCACGGGGCTTTCCCATCAGCAATCCATGGTACTTGAATCCGTGTTTTTCGAGCCATGCTTCCGTCACCTCCCGATGATCCTCCGTGCGGCTGGTGAAAAACGTAATGACGTGCCCTTCGTCAAACCATCCGTTGAGGGTAGCCAACGCATCTGGAAATGGGACGCACGTGGACATGCGCTCCGGCTCCTCGTTGGGCACATCCTCGGTGATGGTCCCATCGATGTCAATGAGGAAATTCTTGACGTGCTCGGGAAGTTGGGGAGAGGCGGCGCGGCCTTCGGCATCTTTCGCCGCTTGAAGTGAAAGGTCTTTCTTGCTTTCCATGGTCCTGCTTTGTGCGATGGGATTCGACGGAACAGGACCATTACCTATTCGCTCTAAAGAAGATACGAAAGTAGGGTCAATCCTGTCGAAGCAAGTGCACAAGTGGACGCCAATCTCCCTCTCCGTGCCCCTCAAGCATCGATCTGGACAAGGACTCGCTGAGGGTGAGGGGCGCGTTCTCCGCCCTGTCCCACTCCACGGAGAGTTGGATGAAACTTGTGATGCGTTCCTGGTTTACACCCATGGGCTGAACCCAGCCATGAATGCGGCTCAACCGCGCCAAAGCTTCGGTTTCTTTCCTTTTTACAGCCTTCCTCCCCTGTTGCTCCAGCTTATCCAACACCCCATGGATTCTGGCACGTGCGGCTTGCACGCTCGCGGCCAGGGAAGCATCCAGCTTCGAGAAGATTTCCAGGCTTTGATCCGCCGATTCGTCAACGGACTGTCTCCAGGCCTTTACGTTGGGAGGACCGGATGCAGCGATGGCCTCGGATTCCCATTCCGTCCATGGTCGCCCCAGGTCGTTTGACCCCAGGTGCGTTTTTGCCAGCAGCCGCGACCAGCGCTGTGGAAGGACCCAAGCGCCATCCCGCGGCACCAAAGCGGGTTGGGTCATGCCCAGCCGCTCGTAAACGCCTGTCAGCTGGATCCAATATGCGATCTCCGCCATTCCCCCCACCATCGCCACATCGGGCAGCAGGAAATTCTGATACACCGGCCGCAAAAGCGCATTCGGGGAGAATGAATGCGGATCGGATTCCAGTGCTGCGAGCAGATCTGTCTTCGATGCCCACTTCTTGCCTCCCAATGCAGACCAACCTCCATTTTCGGCAGCCAGGCGGTGGCGGCCTAGGTCGTCCATGTGGAACAGGTTGCATTCCCGCACATGCACTTGCGGGGAAAAACCCATGGAGGACAGTGTCTGGTCCACTTCCGAAACGGCCCGATGAACCAAGGCTTCTTCCACCTCTTTGCGCATCACAGAAACAAACGGCGATTTGAGCTCGGGAACGTCCCCATCTATGACCACGACATCTCCATTGGGAAAAAGAGCATGGATCCAGTGGCGCATGGCTTGGGCAAGCGTTGCCCCATTTCCTGATTCCCGGATCAAGGAGTCCCAACCCTCGCTGCTTCCCATGCCGTCCAACCAACCCTTGAGGAGGGAAGCCACGCCGTCTGTGGACATCCTGCCAACGGGACCGCCAACAGGCCCCGAAGGATTCCAACGGACCCACTCCTCGCCGCTCCAAAGGCCACTCACTTCGTCGAAATCATGGTCTTCGGAAGCCATCCAAAAGACGGGAAGTACCGGTGTTCCCCAGCGCTTTTCCAACCGAGCGGCCAACGCGATGGCCGTCCGAATTTTGTAATAGGTAAATGCAGGGCCGCCGGCTAGACACAATTGATGCCCGGTGGTCACCGTGCGACAATCTGGTGTCGCCAGAAGAGACAGCCTTTGGGGCGGCTCAATGCCCGACGTTTGATACTGCTGGCGGATGCAGGATTCAACAAGGGCCCCTCGGGGATTCCCTCCCACCCCGCTTCTCATCGCATCCAGGACGGCTTGATCGGGGCGTTGTGGCCAGCTCCCATTTCCAGGGCTCACCAACCTGCCTTCCCACCACGTGCGGACGATATGGGATTCAGGCAATGCCGCGATGGCGTCCAAAATCTGGTAACTCGACACGGAGGGGTGGCATCAATGCAGCAGCATCACAGCTCCTTGCTGTTGGCGCTGGCCTTTGGGGATGCTTCTCGGCCATTCCAGCATCCAGATGTATACACCTGGTTCGAGCAACCTGCCTTCCATATTGCGCCCATCCCAACTGGGGTTGACCGGATCGAGAGAGACGATGCGCTCGCCCCATCTGGAGTAAATGCCGAACGATGAAGGTTGCACATCGCCCACCTGGGGTTGGAACAAATCGTTGAGCCCGTCTCCATTGGGCGAGAACGCATTGGGAACGAACATGCCGAAAGTGGTCTCTCCATCTTCCTCTTCTGAGACGGGCTTCTTGATTTCCTCTGAAACGGGCTCCGGTTCACCGGGTGGCGTTGCGATTTCAATCGAGAAATCATCCACGAAGTAATACGCGAGACTGGGGTTCTCTCCGGAACGGATTTCCACCTCCAGTTCCTCATCTGGGAGAAATACACCCAAAGTCAGGTACCGACTGGGCTCATCGGCCTGAAACGTCATCGTCACCTGCTGCCAGTCCTCCTCGTAACGGGCGTAGGGGAAGGCAAAAACGGAAGACAAATCCAACAGCCCATCGCCGAATTGAACCGGCTGATCCACTGAGAGGGCAAGTCCAACGCCGCTTACCGCAAGGCCCGATGAAGAAGTGGGCAGGCGGACACCGTTGGTGAAATGGAAAGACAACGAATAGTACTGTCCGGGAATCAGCGGCGTACTCAACTGCTGAACGAAGTACTCCCTGGAGAGCGGTTGTCCTGCGCCGTTCCTCTTGATGACGGCCAGACCGCCCAAGCCTCTGCCCCCATGGGGCATGACAAGCGCAATGGGTGTTTCGGGCAAATCTCCACCCAACGTGCCATCCAGGTGAAAGAAATCAGGTGTGGCGATTCCACTTTGGGCATTGTTCCATCCTTCGAGCAGATGCCACATGCCCGGGGCATTGGGAAATCCGGAAGAGGATTCAAATCCTCCATTGACCAATTGGGCGTCTGCAAGGGAGGTAGACAACAGGACGACCAAAAGAAGGGCACTCCATTTGTGCACCCTCATGGGATTCTGGCCTCGCGAAATGCCCGTCATGACGCCAAAATAACCAATCATGCCCATATAAATGAGAAGGAGCCCCGCGTTCGGAGCTCCTTCACCTTAACCAAAACAACTTGAACCAAATCTTCTCGCTGTGCGCGCAGGCGTCTCAGGCCTGCAGTAATAAGACGCACGAGGGTCCAAAAATGTTGTTTGCACAGTTCCCAAAAGGTGTCAATCGCGACTTCGCAACCGCCATCCCAGGCCTGCCATGCAGGACCAGCGGCCTTGGTCACCTGCCGTCCATTGCCCAATGAGACGCAGGTAGAGCGGCCCATTGGCCCAATTCTTTGACAAGCCGGCCTGCACACCCCACCCGCTTGATTGGTTGGGTTCCCAATCATTGCGTTGCTCCCCTTCCACACCGGCTGGAGATGGCAATCCATCCGGAATCATGCGGTTGATCTGCGATGGTGTCCTCGACCCCCTGGCTGCTCTCCAATGAAAACCTGCCCACCAACGAAACAGTTCTTGTCCGCTTCTCGGGCCGCTGCGAATCCCTCCCAAGCTGATGCCCACCACGCCCGAGGTCACCCGATGTGCGGAAGTGGGCAGAGAAAGCGTATCGATCTCGATGCCCAAATCATAGGTCCTGAAAATGCGCTGTTCCAATCCACCGCTTCCATCCGGCTCCACCTCATACAAACTGTCCTCGAGGAAGCGCGCATCAAAAGCCCACTCCTTCATGACATCGCCGGCTACGTTCACCCGAAGGAACATGCGCTCCTGCCGCCACTCCAGGGCCAAATTCGCACCCGACACCGGGCGCAAACCGCGCTGAAGGAAGGCATCCAAGGTGGGCCCCTGTGCACTTGTGGGCCGCATCATCGCCCCCCATCCGACGCCGACCACGACATCCGGCATGTTCCGGCCTCGAATCGTCTTGCCCTTCCCCTTGTTTGCGGGAGGCCGAGGGGGGGTAACCTCCATGATATCCAGCTCAAGCTGCAATGGAATCCCATCCACTGTGATGGTGTCAGAGAGGACCATGGCTCCGAACGAAGCAGAGGAACATGCAAGCAGCATGCCTGTCAAAATCAGCCGTCCGTATGTGCAAATGATTGCGGGCAAAAAGGAGGTGCACAGGCCGCACCTTTTCCTTCCTACCCTTTTGTGAATCGCAGACCGGTTCATTGACATCTCAACGATGTCCCCCTCCCGGTTTCACAGTCAAAGGCAATTTCAGAATGGGCGCATCGGCATCCGATTCTGACTTGACTTCCTTTTCGCCCGATTCCGCCGAATTCACCTCTGTGGGCAAAGATGTGTCCGGCAGGGAATGCTCTTCCACCACCTCAGTTGCTGGCTCTGTCACCTCCTCTGTTTCCACCTCGGTCAGGCCATGATTGTCAACGGGAGGCACCTGCTCACCCGCAACTTCCGTGGGCTCTTCTCTGCCCACCGCTGAATGGGCCTCCCCACTTTCGCCGGGTTGGACCACTGTGGACTCCGCCATTTCGCGGGGGGATGCCACATCCTCCGTCTGTGCAGCTGCCGCTGCGGGCTCGGCCCAAACGGGCTGGTCTTCAACGGGCAAGGCAACATTGGATGCCGCATTCTCCCTTGGCAATGAAATCCCATTCTCGACAGGCATGTCGGTCGAGACTTCAATCGCTTTTTGCGGTATGGCCTGCGGATCAACCCGGTTTCCCGCGTTGTAGGTCACTGTGATTCCGACCCCAGCCGACAGCAACAAGGCTGCCGCCATCCAACGGCTCCATTTCCGAGCGTCCGTGGCGAACATGTCGGCTCGGGGCTTGGGTGCGACAACGGACCGATTTTCGAGCAGCGACTTGCAACGCGCATCGAAATCCGCATCCGTCCATTCGGTATGAGTATCGTTTTCTTTCATCTTGCTGAACCTGCGTCTCCGGAGGTTGTGCTTGGTATGGACTGCGCTCGGGCCGAAAGGGTTGCAAGCACACGTTGCAAATATTTCCGTGCCCGGCTCAATTGGCTCTTGGATGTATTCACATCCACTCCCAACTGTTCGGCGATTTCCTGGTGTTTGAAGCCTTCGATCACATACATGCAGAACACGGTGCGATAACCCAGCGGAAGCTGCGCGATGGCAAACTCCAGCTCATCTGCCGTGAATTCAGGATCCACTTTGTTCTCCATGTCCTGAGGCGTCGCGGGGACACTTTCGATTTCCTGGTGTCTGCTGTGCTTCTGGTTCTTTCGATAATGGGTAATGGCGGTATTGACGACAATGCGCCTCATCCACCCCTCAAAAGAGAAGTCTTCGCGGTAACTCTTGATGTGCTTGAAGATTTTGACGAAACTGTCTTGAAGTACATCCTCCGCATCCTCCCGGCTGTTCGTGTGGCGTATGGCAGTGGCGAAGAGTTGGCCACTGAAACGGGCGTACATCAAGCGTTGGGCTGCTGGCTTTTGTGCCTTGCACCCTTCGATCAAAACCATCAGCTCCTCGGATGACGCCATTCCTTAAAAATAACGGTGGATTTCCCCATCGGGTTGCGCAGCGGACGGCAATTCCCTGGGGGTCTTCCTGTTCATGCGAACCTCGCCCTTTCCATATTTAGCCAATCCAATGCTGCTCCATGGAAGATGGAGGCCCTTTGGTCCTCGGACAGATCCAGGTCTGTTTCGATGTACTTGCCGAACTCCAGGTCTCCCAATGGAAAGGGATAATCGGAGCCCATGACGATGCGCTCAGCCCCCTGCAATTCCAAGACGTATTCGAGCATTCGGGCATCGTGTGTAATGCTGTCCACCCAGAACTTACCCAAGTAATTCCTCGGGTTGTTGGGATTGTCCACGGCCACGAGGTCGGGACGGCAGCGCCAACCGTGCTCAATCCTTCCCAAGGTGGCCAAAAAGGCCCCTGAGGCATGGCTGAACATCACGCGCAATCCGGGATGACGGTCGAAAACCCCCGCGAACACCATGGAACAGGCCGCCCTGGAGGTCTCTGCCGGCATGCCTACCAACCAAGGCAACCAGTATTTGGTCATCATCTCCTTCCCCATCATGTCCCAAGGGTGGATCATGATGGCCATGCCCAAACGGTCACAGGCCTCCCAAAGCGGCTCGAAACGAGGCTCTGAAAGGTTGTACCCGTTGATGTTGGAGCCTATTTGAATGCCCGCAAACCCCAATTCCTTGCAGCGTTCGAGTTCCCGGATGCTCAATTCCACATCCTGCATGGGCAAGGTGGCCAGCCCTACATAGTGTCTGGGATGGTCCTGCACCGTGCGGGCTATGTCATCGTTGAGAAATTGAGCGATGTCGAGGGTGTCCTTGGCTTTGGCCCAATAGGCGAAGAGCACAGGGATGGTGCACACCACCTGGACCTGAACGCCAGCCTGGGCATACTCTTCGATGCGGAGCTCGGGGTCCCAGCAATTGGCCATGACCTCTCGAAAAAATCGGTCTCCCTGCATCATCCTGGCCGCTCCTTCCCGGTGGTGCTCTAAGTGTATGAACGACCCATACCCCAGTTTGCTGCTCCAATCGGGCAGGTGCTTGGGCATAATATGGGTATGGGTATCAATCTTCAGCATCGAGCGTCAATTTACTCCTCAGCCCTCCGGACATGCCGCAAGTCCAAACGATTTGTGGGCGTGACCCTCCAATGGGTCCAGCGCGAGGAAACAATGTGCACAACCTCATCGTGCCAGAGGGGAATGACCGGCATCTCCTCCAACACCTCGTATTCGGCCTGCCGCAGCAATTCGGTTCTCTCGTCGGACGCCGGTAGGACCATGGCACTGTCCAAGAGTCGGGTTACAGATTCTTGCTCGAAATGCGTGTAATTGGGCCCATCTGGGCACCAGCGACTCGGATGGAACAAACCCAAGAAGTTCTCGGCATCGGGATAATCGGCAAGCCACGATTTCCGAAACAGCGGCACTTGGCTTTTTGCCACCCGCTCGGCGTCCATCGCACTGGGCGCAATGTCGATTTCAATGTCAATGCCAAATTGCGACCACATGAACTGAAGGGCAGCTGCCAAATCTGCCATCTCCGGCTTGGTTCCGAGCACCAGCCCCTTCAAGCGGCGCAAGGGAGGTTCTGCACCGATTCCCAGTTCTGACAACCCTAGCCTGGCGCGTTCAGGATCGAAGTTCAAATCGGGGTGAATCCTGCGCACTGCACTGCCGAAACCGGGCATTCCCGGTGGAACAAAACCCTCTGCAGGAGTTGCTTCTCCCGCTCGAAGTTCCCTGATCAATGCCTCCCTGTCCAGGGCGAGGCTCATGGCTTTGCGCAACTTCCGCTCGGGCAGTTCGAAACCTCCTCGCTCCATGGCGGCAGAATCCATGAGGATTCCGATGTAATCCGTTTTGAGGTAAGGCACCCGGTATTCATTGACCCTTCCTTTCCACTCGGGTTTCCAATCACCTTGATTGTCGCGCATGGCCATGGCCCAAACCGGATCCAGGGCCGAAACAAAATCGTATTTCCCTTGCTTGAACCCGAGAAATTCCGCGCCGGGCTCCCGATTGAATTCGACGCGCACCCCATCGATGATGGGCAAGGCATTCCCCTCGTCGTCCTTCATCCAGTAGTCGGGGAAACGGTGCAAAACCATGGCGGTTTCCGGAATCCAACCTCTCAAGGTGAACGGACCGCTCCCCAGGTCTTCCCTGTCCGGCTTGCCCTTCCATCCACCCTGGCTCAAGATGGAAGCCTGCGGAGTCGC
>Ga0181563_10002787_pt1 | contig 16960 bp, 17 predicted proteins | sample 011ome_25_FD_133759 | JGI IMG/M metagenome (GOLD analysis project Ga0181563, IMG submission 133759) | Coastal salt marsh microbial communities from the Groves Creek Marsh, Skidaway Island, Georgia - 011512CT metaG (megahit assembly) | ecosystem: Environmental > Aquatic > Marine > Intertidal...
CCGCGAAGGTGTGGGCCTGCAGGCATTGCAGGGCACAGATGGCCATGTCAGCGGCGCCACCTTGGGGGATGGCACCGAACTGGCGGTGGATTTCGTGATTGTGGGCGTGGGCATTGCACCGGCTACCGAACTGGCGCAGGCGGCGGGGCTGACCTTGGAAAATGGCATCGCCGCAAACAGCCAAGGCCGCACCAGCGACCCCCATATTTGGACTGCGGGCGATTGTGCCAGCTTTCCCCACCAAGGGGGGCGCATTAGGCTGGAATCTGTGCCCAATGCCATTGATATGGCCGAATGCGTGGCTGAAAACATCATGGGTGCGCAAAAAGAATATGTGCCCCAACCATGGTTTTGGTCTGACCAATATGACGTGAAATTGCAAATCGCAGGGCTTAACACAGGCTACGACCGGGTGGTTGCGCGCAGTGGCGATAAACCGGGGGCGGCCTCGCTTTGGTATTTCCGCGGGGCGCAGCTGTTGGCGGTTGATGCCGCCAATGACCCGCGCGCCTATATGATTGGCAAGCGCCTGATCGATGCGGGCAAAACCGTGCCCATCGATCGTGTGGCAGACCCGGCCAGCGACCTAAAGGCGCTGATGTCGGCGTGAGGATCATTGCAGGCCAGCACCGCGGCCTGACGCTGGCCAGCGTGGGCAAGGGGGATGCGGGTGCACATTTGCGCCCCACCCCCGACCGTGTGCGCGAGGCGCTGTTTAGCATCCTTCAGGGCCATGGCCTGCCCCAAGGCGCGCGGGTGCTGGACCTGTTTGCTGGAACCGGCGCGCTGGGCCTCGAGGCGCTTTCGCGCGGGGCGGTGCATGCCACATTCGTGGACAATGGCCGCGTGGCGCAGCGCTTGATTGCGGAAAATCTGGCCAAGGCACGGCGCCAAGCCGATGCCACCGTTTTGGCCTGCCCCGCAGACAAGGTGCCGCCAGCCCCGCACCCTGTGGATTTGGTTTTCATGGATCCCCCCTATGGCAAGGGTTTGGCCGATACCCTGCCCGCGCTGTTGCAATCGCGTGGCTGGCTGGCGCCAAACGCGGTGATTGTGTGCGAGGAAAGCAGCCCACAGCCTGCGCCTCCGGGTTTTGTGCTGTTGGGCCAGCGCCGCTACGGCGATACGCATCTTTCCTTGATCAGCCCGGCACCACTGCCAGCCTAGGGGCCCGCGCTGCGCAGGGGGGCGGGTGCGGCTTCCAAACACGACATGGCCGCGGCCGCAGGTCGCATTTGCGCGCGCCTCGGTGCCCTTGGTTGGGCCATGCTGGGCGGCAGTGATATTAGAGACTGCTTATGCCCACCACACGCCGTATACCGGAATGGCTGCGCCATGGCCCGTTGCCAAAACCCCGCCATTTTGCAGCGCTTCAGGCGTTCGAGGCAATCACCCGCGGCATGCTGGTGTCGGTATTTCCGCTAGAGATGTATCGCGCTTTGGCCGATGCGCAGCTGGTATCAGAGGTATATTTTGTCATTGGCCTATTGTCGCTGTTCACCGGGCTGATGGTGCCATGGCTGAACCGGCTAATGCCGCGCCGATGGCTGTATTCCTTGGGCGCGCTGATGTATTTGGTGGGCACAGGGCTGGCGGTGTTCGGGCCGGTTTGGGCCATTGCTTTGGCCGTGGCGGCCAACACGCTGGCCACGGTGATTACCTTTGTCTGTTTCAACGCCTACGTGCTGGATTATGTGGGCCGCGCCGAGCTGAGCCGCCTTGAAACCATGCGCATGCAATTTTCGGCCCTTGGCTGGACGGTGGGGCCCATTTTGGGGGTCAGCCTGCTAGAGTGGTAGCACCCCGCCCCCTTTTTGGTATCGGGCGTGGCGGCGCTGGGCATGTTGGTGCTGTTTTGGGTGCTGCGGCTGGGCAATGGCAAGCTGATTTCCCGCGCCAAGGCGCCACCGCCCAACCCCATGGCCTATTTGGGCCGGTTTTTCGCGCAGCCGCGGTTGGTGGCGGGCTGGCTTTTCGCGGTTTTACGGTCGTGCGGATGGTGGGTGTATGTGGTGTATCTGCCGATTTTCTGCGTCGAGTCGGGCTTGGGCACGCAGATGGGGGGCATCGTGTTGTCGATCACCAATGGCACGCTGTTTTTAACCCCGATCATGCTGCGCTGGATTCAGCGCGCGGGCATTCGCCGGGCGGTGCGCACTGGTTTTGCGCTGTCGGGGGGGCTGTTTGTGTTGGCGGGGCTGGTGCATGGCTGGCCGCCCTTGGCGGTACTGGTGCTGGTTTTCGCCTCGTTCTGCCTGATTTTGTTGGATGTGTGCGGCGGATTGCCCTTTTTGATGGCTGTCAAACCATCAGAGCGCACAGAAATGTCGGCTGTTTATTCCAGTTTCCGCGATGTTTCGGGCATTATAACGCCCGCAGCCGCGTGGCTGGTGCTGATGGTCACACCGCTATGGGGTGTCTTTTTGGCCGGGGGGCCGGGCTGTGGGTGGCGTGGGGCATTGCCGGGCGGCTGCACCCGCGTTTGGGCCAGCCGCGCCCCATTCCGGTGCTGCTGCTGCCCGAAACCTACCCCGCGCCACTGCCTGCGGCCAACGGCCAGCCGGCGACTTAGCCGTAGGTGGGGTGAAAGCGGCCCGCAGGCGACAGCGTGAAGATCTCGGCGCCAGTGCTGGTTACCCCGATCGAATGCTCGAACTGCGCTGAAAGCGATTTGTCGCGGGTCACGGCTGTCCATTCATCGGCCAAGGTTTTGGTTTCGGGGCGGCCAAGGTTGACCATGGGTTCGATGGTAAAAAACATCCCCTCTTCCAGCACTGGCCCGGTGCCGGGGCGGCCGTAATGCAGCACATTGGGGGGGGCGTGAAACACCCGGCCCAAGCCATGGCCGCAAAAATCGCGCACCACTGACATGCGATGCGCTTCGACATAGGTTTGAATGGCATGGCCGATATCGCCAAAGGTATTGCCGGGGCGCACCTGTTCGATGCCCAGCATCAGCGCGTCATGGGTGACTTGGATCAGCCGCTCGGCCTTGCGGTTTAGCGCGCCTGCCACATACATGCGGCTGGTATCGCCAAACCATCCATCCACAATGACCGTGACGTCGATATTCAAAATATCGCCATCTTTCAGCTTTTTGTCACCGGGAATGCCATGGCAGACGACGTGGTTGACCGAAATGCAGCTGGCGTGTTTGTAGCCGCGATAGCCAATCGTGGCCGATGTGGCCCCCGCCTGCACCACCTTGGCCTCGATGATGCGGTCAATTTCTGCGGTGGTTTGGCCGGGCGTCACATGTTCGGCGATCTCGTCTAATATTTGCGCGGCCAAGGCGCCAGCCCGGTGCATCCCGGCAAAATCCGCGTCGTCGTGAATGCGAATGCCTTCGCGCGTTGAGCGCCCTAGATGCTTGTCGGTCACGGGGTCTGGCCTTTCTATCGCTTTGCGTGTCGCCCCTTACTTAAGGCAGTTTTGCCGCCGGTGCCAGTGCGGGCGCCGCGTGCATTTATGGCTGCAAAAATGGCAGGGGGTGGCGCAGATCTATGGCTTGGGGGGAAATTGCGCAATCATAGGCCATCACCTGCACCCCTGCCTGCAGCGCCTGCACCATGCCTTTGGCATAGTTTGGGTCAATATCTGCGGCTAGGCCCACGCGGGTGCAATCGGTGCGCTGCACCAAAAAGAACAAAACCGCACGGTGGCCCGCCTGCGCCATGGCGGCCAAATCATGCAGGTGTTTCAGCCCGCGCGCGGTGACACTGTCGGGGAATTCGGCCAGCCCGCCTTGGCGCGACAAGGTGACAGATTTCACCTCGAGGTAGGTATCGGGCCCATCGCCCGATAGCAAATAATCCACGCGCGAGTTCTGCCCATATGGCACCTCGGCCCGCAGGCTGGGTGCCCGCAGCGGCGCGATCTGGCCCGCCTGCAACGCCGCTTTCAGCGCGCGATTTGGCAAGGATGTATCGACCCCGGTGAAATGGCCATCGCCATGTTCGACCAGCCGCCAGCCAAATTGCAGCTTTTTGCGCGGGTCGTCATTTGGCTCTAGCCAAATGCGCGTGCCGGGCTGGGCCAGCCCCATCATGCTGCCGGGGTTGGCGCAATGGGCGGTAATTTCGCGCCCATCGGGCAATTGGCAATCGGCCAGAAATCGCTTGTATCGCCGCAGCAATGTGGCTGGAATAAGGGGGGTTTGAAAGCGCATGCCACATGCCTATACCGGCACATGTAACCACGCAAGGAGAGGCCAATGCCAAACCCCACAGCCGCAATGCTTGTTATTGGTGATGAAATCCTGTCGGGCCGCACGCGCGATTCCAATATGCACCATTTAGCCCAAGAGCTGACGAAGGTTGGCATTGATCTGCGCGAGGTGCGCGTGGTCAGCGATGATGCCCCCGCCATCGAGGCGGCGCTGCTGGCGCTGTCGGGTGCCTATACGCATGTTTTCACCAGCGGTGGCATTGGCCCGACCCATGATGACATTACTGCCGATTGTGTGGCGCGCGCCTTTGGCCGCCATATCGACGTGCGCGAAGACGCCCGCGCGTTGTTGACCGCCCATTACGCCCGCACTGGCGCCGAGCTGAACGCGGCAAGGCTGCGTATGGCGCGCATTCCCGATGGGGCGACATTGATCGAAAACCCGGTCTCTACCGCGCCGGGCTTTACGGTGGAAAATGTGCATGTTTGTGCCGGCGTTCCGGCTGTATTTCAGGCGATGGTGGCCAGCATTTTGCCCGGGCTTACCGGCGGTGTGCCGTTGATGTCGCAAAGCTACCGTATCATGCGTGGCGAGGGCGAGATTGCCGCGCCCTTGGCGGAACTGGCGGGCGAGTTTTCCGATCTGTCGATCGGGTCTTATCCGTTTCAGCAAAATGGGGCCTATGGGGCCAATATTGTGATCCGCGGCAGCGATGGGGCCCGGGTAGATGCCGCAATGACCAAACTTGCAGGAATTTTCCCGTCATGATGCCCAGTGCCAGCCAGCTTTACGACGTGACCGAGGCCACATGGCCCGCGGCCCGATATGCACAGCAGGGGCCGTGGCTGTTTCGCCAAGGTCAGGGCGGGGGGCAGCGCGTGTCTGCCACCACCGCCACGGGCCCCGTGACCGAGGCCGATATCGACATGGCCGAGGCGCAGATGTTGGACATGGGCCAACATCGGCTGTTTCAGCTGCGCCACGATCAGGGCGCCTTTGATGCCATGCTGGCCGCGCGCGGCTATCAGGTGGTGGACCCGGTCAATTTATACGCCGCACCGGTTGCGGCCATTGCCACCGAACGCCCGCCGCGGGTGTGCACCTTTTGCATCTGGGAACCGCTGGCCATCCAGCTGGATATTTGGGCAGAAGGCGGCATCATGGCCCCGCGCGTGGCGGTGATGTACCGCGCACTGGGGCCGAAAACCTCGCTTTTGGCGCGGTTCAACGACCACCCCGGCGGCAGTGGGTTTGTGGCCATGCACAATGGCATCGCCATGGTGCATGCGCTGCATATTTTACCCCATCAGCGCCGTCAGGGGTTGGGGCGCTATTTCATGCGCGAGGCGGCGTTTTGGGCCCAAGACCAAGGGGCAAGCCACTTGGCGCTGGCTGTCACGCAGGGGAACACGGGCGGCAATGCCCTCTATTCTTCCCTCGGCATGCAGGTTGTGGGACAGTATCACTATCGCAAGCACAAGGAGGATCTTGCATGACCCGCGACAGCCGCCCCACAGCCCTTGATTTGCCGGCCGTCAGCCCGCTGCCCGAGGCCACGCAGAAATATTTTGATATCTGCCAAGACAAGCTGGGGCTGGTGCCCAATGTGCTGCGTGCCCATGCTTTTGACATCGACAAACTGAACGCGTTTTCGGCGCTTTATAATAACATCATGCTGGCCGAAAGTGGCCTGTCAAAGCTAGAGCGCGAGATGATTGCGGTGGTGGTATCTTCGATCAACCGCTGTTTTTATTGCCTAACCGCCCATGGCCAAGCGGTGCGCGCCCTGTCTGGCGACCCGATGCTGGGGGAAATGCTGGTGATGAATTACCGCGTGGCACCTTTGGATGCCCGCCAGCGTGCGATGCTGGATTTTGCGGTGAAAGTTACCGAAACCAGCCACCGCGTGGAAGAGGCCGACCGCCAAGCGCTGCGCGATGTGGGCTTTAGCGACCGCGATATTTTCGACATTGCCAATGTCACGGGTTTTTACAACATGACGAACCGCGTCGCCTCGGCCATCGATATGCGCCCCAACGACGAGTATCACGCACAAAACCGATGAAATGGACAGTTGCGCCAGCGGCATTTTTTGCCTTGCTTTGCGCCCCGGTGGCGCAGGGGCAGGCGTTGGATTTGGCCTTGCCTGCCAATGCCGTGCCCACCGCCGACCAAGCGCAAAACCCAGATAGCTATGTTCTGCCCTTGGGCCCCTATGCCGCGGGCGCGGTGCCTGGCCTGCCCCTAGAGGGGCGGGTGCAGCTGCGCGCATGGCGGCTAGAGGGGCGTGGGCTGACCACGCTGCAGCTGCTGCAGCCCTTGCGCGAGCAATTTTTGCAAGCCGGGGCAAAGGTGCTGTTTGAATGCGAGGCGGCGCAATGCGGCGGGTTTGATTTCCGTTTTGATATTTTGGTCTTGCCGGCCCCTGCCATGCGCGTGGGGCTGGGCGACTATCGCTTTTTGGCGCTGCAGCTAGATGCTGACACCCATGCCAGCCTGTTGGTCAGCCGCTTTGGCAACGCGGGCTTTATTCAGCTGGTGACCGTGGCATCCAACGCCGAAACCGTGCTGCCCGTTCAGGCCCACGCAAGCGCCCCTGCACTGGTTGCACCGCCCCCCCCATCCGCCCAAAAGGCCCTGCAGGGGTTGGGCGCGCAGCTTTTGGCCCAAGGTCACGCGATCATGGCCGATCTGGAATTTACCTCGGGCGCTGCCGAGCTGGGGGCGGGGCCGTTTCAGTCGCTGGCGCTGCTGGCGCAGTTTCTAAACGCGCATCCCAAAAGCCGCGTGGCCTTGGTGGGCCATACCGATGCGGTGGGCGCGCTAGAGGGCAATATCACCCTGTCGCGCCGGCGCGCGGCCCAAGTGGTGGCGCGGCTGGTGGCTGATTATGGCATCGACAAGGACCGCCTGCAGGCCGAAGGTATGGGCTTTTTGGCGCCTATTGCCAGCAACCGCACCGACGAGGGGAGGCTGGCCAACCGCCGGGTCGAGGTGATTTTGCTGGATACCGACTAGGCCCTACCGATTAGGCCCCCAGCTCGGTAATGACCGTGACCCCAACGCCGCTGAACCCATCCATCCGCCGCAGCGCGGTTTCGGCTTGGCTAAGCGGTATGCGCCCCGTGACAAGCTGTGCGATATCTAGCCGCCCCGCGGCGATCATACCCCACAGGCTGCCAAAACGCCGCGCCGCCATCCCGCGCGATCCTGCAAGGCTTATTTGGCGGGAATACACCAGTTCCAGCAAAGGCAATTCCACCGTGGCGTGGTGTTCCAGCGGCATGCCGATTTGCACATGGCGCCCCATTTTGCGCAGGCTATACACCGAATTGCGAAAGGTTTGGCTGACCCCAAGCGCATCGATCGAGACATGCGCGCCGCCATCGGTCAGGTCGCGCACGGCTTGGCCCACGTCGTCGGTTTGGCTGGCATCCAGCACGGCTGTGGCCCCCATTTGCCGCGCTGCGGCCAAGGCGTGCGGGTTGATATCGATTGCCACGATCTGCGCGCCCAGTGCCGCGCCAATCATGATGGCAGACAGGCCCACGCCGCCACAGCCATGCACCGCCAGCCATTCACCGGGCTGCAGCGCGCCCCTGTCTACCACCGCCCGAAAGGCCGTTGTCACGCGGCAGCCCATGCCGGCGGCCTCGGCAAAGCCCAAGGTTTCGGGCAGATGCACCAAGTTGAAATCGGCCCTTGGCACTGCCAGCCTTTGGGCAAAGGCGCCCCAACCGGTAAAGCCAATCACCTCTTGGTGGTTGCAAATGGTGGGGTCGCCGGTGGTGCAATCGGGGCAGGTGCCGCAGGCCAGAATAAAGGGCGCGGTCACCCTGTCGCCCACGGCAAAGCGGCGCACATCGCGGCCCACCTCTTGGATGATGCCGGCAAATTCGTGGCCCATCACATGCGGCAACACAACATCAGGGTCGGCGCCCCGCCATGCGTGATGATCCGAGCGGCACACCCCGCAGGCCTGAATGCCCACAATCACCCCATCGGGGGGGCAGTGCGGATCGGGCACCTCGCGCAGGTCAAGCGCCGCGCCGAACCGCTCCATCACCAATGCTTTCATGGCCTTGCCCCTTATGCCTGTGCCCCGTGTCTGCAGGGACAAAAAAGCAAATACCGGCCCAAGGCAAGGCCATGCACTTAGTTGCCAGCCAAGCAGCTGGCAAAGGCCTGCCCCATTGCGCGCAAGGTGGCGGTATAGTGGCCCGGCCCCGTGGCATGGGCGCGCCCCAGCGGGTCGATCTCGATGGTGGGAATGCTGGCATTATCAAGCGCGTTGATCACGGCGCTGTTTAGCTGCGGTTCGGTGAAAATGCAGGCAATATCATTCTGTGCAATCTGCTGTTTCAGCGCGGCCAGACGCCCGGCGCTGGGGCTGCTGGCATCGCTTAGGCTGATCGCGCCTGCGGGCTGCAGGCCAAAGCGCGCCTCGAAATATTGATAGGCGTCGTGAAACACCAGATAGCCGCCGTGCGCTTTGGGTAGGGTGCTGGCCAATTCGGCCTGTATCTGCGCCAGCTCTTGCGCGCCTGCGGTGGCATTGGCCTGATAGATGGCGGCATTTTCCGGGTCGATCTGGGCCAGGGTTTGGGCAATTGCGCCCAGCCATAGCACGGCATTTTGCGGATCTAACCAGGCATGTGGGTCTAGGCCGCTGTGATCGTGCCCATCGCCTGCGTGATGGGCGTGATCATCGTGGCTGGCGTGTTCGTCTTTGTGCCCGCTCTCATGCCCATGCTCGGTTTCATGTTTATGCCCATGCTCGGTTTCATGGTCGTGTTTGTCATCTGATGTGCCAAATGCCTCGGCCTTGCGGGTCATGTGCAGCGTTGTGCCGGGCAGGTCCAGCAAGGTGATGATCTGCGCATCTTGGCCCAAGCTTTGCAGCGGTTTTTCCAGCCATGGTGCCAGCTCTTCGCCCACGCTGACCACCAGCGCCGCCCCCTGCAATGCCCGTGCATCCGAGGGGCGCAGGCTGATGTGGTGGGGCGAGGCGCTGGGCGGCACCAGCAATGTGGGTGTGCCCACGCCCTGCATCACCATCGAGACCAGCCCATGCACCGGCGCGATATCGGCCACCACATTCGGGGCGGCAAGGGCGGGGCTGGCCAGGCCGGTGCCAATGGCCAAGAAAACACGACGCAAGGGGGCAGAAAATGACATTGGCATGGTGGCTCCTATGGTTGGTTGGCGGTGACTTATATGTAATGATATAACATATCAAGAGTTATGTTATAATATTGCATTCCCCTTGGTGCCAGCGTAAAACCACCCCATGACAAAGGCGCACGGATTCCACCAACACGACCACGCGGCCTGCATCAGTGATGCATTGACCACAGCCGAGGCCTATTGCGCCGCGCGCAAGCTGCAGTTCACGCCAGTGCGCCGCCGCACCCTAGAGGTGTTGTTGGCCCATCACCGCACGATGGGCGCCTACGAGGTGTTGGGCCATTTGGATGCCAGCGGCTTTGGTGCGCAGCCGCCCGTGGCCTATCGGGCCTTGGATTTTTTGGTAAAGCACGGGTTTGCCCATAAGGTCGAGGCGATGAATGCCTATGTTGCCTGCAGCCACCCCGGCGCCCAACACGTGCCCGCCTTTTTGATTTGTCGCCAGTGCAGCACCGTGCAAGAGGCGCAGATAGAACCAATGCAAAACGGGTTGGGCGATGCGGCCAATGATGCGGGCTTCGCGATCGAGCGCGCGGTGGTCGAGGCGCAGGGCCTGTGCCCCTCGTGTCAGCAAAGTGCCCCTGAATGAGTTTGATTTCTGTCACCAACCTGTCTGTGCGTTTGGGCGCTGCAACCGTTTTGTCGGCTGTCGATTTCACCATCGACCGCGGCGAGATCGTGACCATTGTTGGGCCCAACGGGTCGGGTAAATCGACGTTTTTGCGCTGCCTGATCGGTGCGCTTGCCCCAAGCACCGGCCAGATCAGCCGGGCGCCCGGCCTGCGCATTGGGTATGTGCCGCAAAAGCTGGCCATCGACCCGACATTGCCGCTGACGGTGGGGCGGTTTTTGTCGCTGCCCCGGCGGCGCAAACCCAGCGATGTTGCCGCCGCGCTGGACCAAGCAGGCGTGCCGAATCTAGAGCCGCGCCAAATGGCCGATCTGTCGGGCGGGCAATTTCAGCGCGTGCTTTTGGCCCGTGCCTTGGTGGAAAACCCCGATATCTTGATCTTGGACGAAGCCACACAGGGGCTGGACCAGGCGGGCTCGGCCGCGTTTTACCACCAAATCGAAATGGTGCGTCGCACATATGGGTGTGCGGTGCTGATGGTCAGCCACGAGCTGCATGTCGTCATGGCCGCAAGTGACCGGGTGGTCTGCCTGAACGGGCATGTTTGCTGCCAAGGCACGCCCGAATTGGTGGCCAGCGCCCCGGAATACCGGGCGCTGTTTGGCACCGGCACAAAGGGCGCGCTGGCCCTGTACCGCCACGAGCACAACCACAGCCACGAGGCCGAGGGCTGCACCGACCCCAGCCACAGCCACAGCCATAGCCACGCCTATAGCAATGCCCCCGCCCATATCCATCGCCAAGACGAGGGCCAAAATGTTTGACGATTTTCTGCTGCGGGCCCTATTGGCAGGCTTTGGCGTGGCGCTGGCGGCTGCACCTATTGGCTGTTTCGTGGTTTGGCGGCGGATGGCGTATTTTGGCGATGCCACGGCCCATGCCGCGATTTTGGGTGTGGCTTTGTCCTTGGCCTTTGGCTTGCCGGTTTTCACCGGGGCTGTGGCGGTGGCCTTGCTGATGGCGCTGACGGTCAGCAGCCTGTCGGGGCGGGGCTATTCCATGGACACGCTGCTGGGGGTGTTGGCGCATTCCTCGCTGGCCTTTGGGTTGGTGGCGGTGTCGTTTCTGCAAGATGTGCGCATCGATCTAATGGCCTATCTATTTGGCGATATTTTGGCCGTAACCACCGGGGATCTGGGGGTGATTTGGGGCGGTGCGCTGGGTGTGGTGGGGCTGCTGGTGTGGCGCTGGCAGGCGCTGCTGACCACAACGCTGAACCCAGATTTGGCCTGTGCATCCGGTCTGGACCCGCGACGCGAGCAATTGGTGCTGACATTGGCCTTGGCTTTGGTGGTTGCGGTGGCGATCAAGGTGGTTGGGGTGCTGCTGATTGCGGCGCTTTTGCTGGTGCCCGCAGCGGCTGCGCGCCCCTTTGCTGCCACGCCAGAGCGTATGGCGCTGCTGGCGGCCTTGGTTGCCATGGCGGCGGTGGCCGCCGGATTGGGCGTTTCATTTTACCATGACACACCCGCTGGCCCCAGTATTGTGTGCGCCGCGGCGGTGCTGTTTGCGTTTAGCAGCCTGTGGCGCAGCGTTCGGAACGCTGCGTAACACGCAATTTCCGCATTGCGAAAACCTATTCCATAAAGTTGACTGCCCGCACCACCCGGTTTAATTTCGGGCGTGTCGCATATTGTGCTTGGGGGGAACGCATGTCGGATATTTTAAAAATCAACGAACCAATTTCTATCGAACGGGTGGGCGATGTGGCGCTGATCTGCATCGATAACCCGCCGGTCAATGCCACGGGCCAAGCCGTGCGCCAAGGGCTGCAACAGGCGATCGAGGTGTTGAACGCCGATGCCCAAGCCCAAGTTATTGCGATTTACGCAGCTGGGCGCACCTTTGTGGCGGGCGCCGATATCCGCGAGTTCGGCAAGCCGCCGATGCCGCCCGCGTTGCCCGATGTCTTTAACGTGATCGAAGACAGCCAAACCCCGGTGATCAGCGTGCTGCATGGCACTGCGCTGGGCGGCGGGTTCGAGCTGGGCCTTGCCACCCATGCCCGCATCGGCATCGAGGGGCTGCGCGTGGGCCTGCCCGAAATCAACCTAGGCCTGCTGCCCGGTGCCGGTGGCACCCAGCGGGTGCCGCGCCTTGCGGGCATTCCCATGGCGTTGGATATGGCGTTGTCGGGGCGCATGGTTTCGGCGCGCGAGGCGCTGGAAAAGGGCCTGCTGGACCGCGTGGAAACCGGCGCGCCGCGCGATGTGGCCTTGGCCGCTGCCGCCCAAGTGCTGGCAGGCACCCTGCCCACCCGGCGCACCTGCGATCTGGCCACCCCGAAAGACGACAAGGCGCTAGAGGATACCGCCGCCATGCTGCGGGCCAAACAAGCGCATTTGGTGGCCCCGCATAAAATTGTCGAGGCTGTGCGCGCCGCCTATCTGCCCCGCACCGAAGGGCTGGCGGTGGAACGCCAAGCCTTTATTGACTGCATGCAAACGCCCCAGCGGGCTGGCATGATCCATGCGTTTTTTGGCGAGCGTGCCGTATCCAACGTGGCCGAGGCCAAAGGCCCCGCGCGCGATATTGGCAAAGTGGGCGTTATCGGTGGCGGCACCATGGGGTCGGGCATTGCCACCTCGTGCATTTTGGCGGGGCTGGATGTGGTTTTGGTCGAGGTCGCGCCCGAAGGGCTGCAGCGCGGTGTCGATACGATCACGAAAAACATCGATGGTGCGGTGTCGCGGGGGAAATTGCCCGCCGACAAGCGCGATGGTGTTTTGGCCGCGCTGACCCCCAGCCTGAAAATGGAAGATCTGGGCGATGTCGATCTGGTGATCGAAGCCGTGTTTGAACAGATGGATGTGAAAAAAGACATCTTTGGCCGCTTGGATCGCATTTGCAAACCGGGGGCGATTTTGGCCTCGAACACCTCGTATCTGGACATCAACGAGATTGCCGCCTGCACCCAACGCCCCCAAGATGTGCTGGGCTTGCATTTCTTCAGCCCCGCGCATGTGATGCGCTTGCTGGAAATCGTGCAGGGTGCGGCCACTGCGCCTGATGTGCTGGCCAGCGGCTTTGCCTTGGCTAAGCGGCTGAAAAAAGTGGGTGTCTTGGCGCAGGTCTGCGACGGGTTTATCGGCAACCGCATTCTGGCGCATTATTCTCAAACCGCCTCGTACCTGGTGCTGGATGGCGCCGCCCCCGCGCAGGTGGATGCCGCACTAGAGGCATTTGGTTTTGCCATGGGGCCGCATAAAGTGGGCGATTTGGCTGGTTTGGACATTGGCTGGATGACCCGCAAGCGCAAGGCCGCCACCCGCAACCCCGCCGAGCGCTACGCCGGTGATGTGGCCGACCGCATTTGTGAAAATGGCTGGTTTGGCCGCAAAACAGGCCGGGGCTATTACAATTACGACGGTGGCGCCCCGGTGCCAAACCCCCAAGCGCTGGAAATTATCGATGCGGTGCGCAGCGAAAAAGGGATCACCCCGCGGGCATTCAGCGATGAAGAAATTGTCGATCGCTATATGACCGCCATGATCGCCGAGGCCGCCCGCGTGGTGGAAGATGGCACCGCCAAACGCCCGGTCGATGTGGATATGGTGTTTGTCTTTGGCTATGGGTTCCCGCGCTATCGTGGGGGGCCGTTGCATTACGCCGATACGCTGGGCGCGCGCGAATTGGTGGCGCGTATCCAGCGCTACGCGCAAGAAGATGCCCAGTATTGGCAGGTGCCTGCTCTTTTGCAGCAGATGGCCGAAACTGGAAAAACATTTGCAGATTTGAACAAGGAAGGTTGATCATGGACCTGAGTTTTTCTGAAAACGACATCGCCTTTCGCGACGAAGTGCGCAGCTATTTGGCCGATAACCTGCCCACCGCCATGACCGAGGCGGTGCGCAAGGGCGGCGAGTTGACCAAAGAGATGATGGAAGACTGGCACGCCATTTTGCAGCGCAAGGGCTGGCTGGCCACGATCTGGCCCAAAGAATATGGCGGCCCCGGCTGGACGCCCGTACAGCGCCACATCTTCGAGGAAGAATGCTGCCGCGCCTATGCGCCCCGCATCGTGCCCTTTGGGCTGAATATGCTGGGGCCGGTGCTGATTGAATTTGGCACACAAGCGCAGAAAGATTATTACCTGCCGCGCATTTTGTCGGGCGAGGATTGGTGGTGCCAAGGCTATTCCGAGCCAGGCGCTGGCAGCGATTTGGCCTCGCTGAAAACCCGCGCGGTGCGCGATGGTGATCATTGGGTGATCAATGGCCAAAAAACCTGGACCACCCTTGGCCAGCATGCCGATAAAATCTTCTGCCTGTGCCGCACCGATGCCGAGGCCAAGCAACAGCAAGGTATCAGCTTTATTCTGGTGGATATGAACACACCCGGAATCGAGGTGCGCCCGATTCGCCTGATCGAAGGTGGGCACGAGGTAAACGAGGTGTTTTTCACCGATGTGCGCGTGCCCGTCGAAAACCTTGTGGGCGAGGAAAACAAAGGCTGGACCATTGCCAAGTTTTTGCTGACCCATGAACGCACCGGCATTGCGGGCGTGGGCTTTTCCATGCAGTCGCTGGAAGAGGTAAAGGCGCTGGCGCGCAAAATGCGCCGCGGTGGCAAGCGCCTGATCGATGACCCGCTGTTTGCGGCGCGTATCGCGCAGGCCGAGGTGGATTTGGAGGCGATGAAAATCACCAACCTGCGCATGCTGTTCAAAGCACAGCAGCAAGGTGCGCCGGGGCCGGAAACCTCGATCTTGAAGATCAAGGGCACCGTCATTCACCAAGAGCTGAAAGATCTGGCGCGCCGCGCGCTGGGCCCGGTGGCGGCACCGTTCCCCGGCTATCTGGCCGAGGGCAACATCATGTTTGGCCCCGATGGCACCGAACACAACGCTGCGCGTTATTTTAACAACCGCAAAACCTCGATCTTCGGCGGCTCGAACGAGATCCAGCGGAATATTCTTAGTAAAGCAGCACTGGAGCTCTGATATGGATTTCAACCTTACCGAAGACCGCCAGATGCTGGCAGACAGCCTGAACCGCTATCTGGGCGATAAATACCCGGTCGAGCACCGCAACGCCGTGGCCTATGATCTGCCCTGCCACGACGATGGCAAATGGGCCGAACTGGCCGAGCTGGGGGCGCTGTTTGCCCTGTCGCCCGAAAGCGCAGGTGGCTTTGGCGGCACTGGTTTTGACATTGCCGTGGTGTTCGAGGCGCTGGGGCGCACCCTGTGCCCCGAGCCGATGCTGGGCGCCGCCATGGCCGCGCGGATCTTGACCGCGCTGCAGCTAGACCAAGAGGCGCTGCTGTCGGGGGCCGCGAAATACGCCGTGGCCCTGGCCGAGGTAGATGCCCCCTATGATCTGCAGGCAATGGAATGCAGCGCCGTGGCGCAGGGGGATGGCCATGTGCTGACCGGGCGCAAGACCAGCGTTTATGGCGGGCAAGTGGCCGATATCTTCTTAGTTGCTGCCATGCTGGATGGTGCGCCGGCGCTGTTTGAGGTGCAGGCTGCCGCTGCGCAGGTGGTGGGCTATCCGATGATGGATGGCGCAGGCGCCGCCGAACTTTTGCTGGATGGCACGCCCGCGCAGCTATTGGCGGCAAATGCCGGGGCGATCATTTCGGATGCGGTCAACGCCGGCATCGTGGCCCTATGCGCCGAAGCCGTGGGCGTGATGGATGTGGTGCATGCCACCACTGTGGATTACCTGAAAACCCGCAAGCAATTTGGCGTGCCGATTGGCAAGTTTCAGGTGCTGCAGCACCGCGCTGTCGATATGCTGACCGAGATTGAACAGGCCCGCTCGATCACCATCAAGGCCGCGTCTGAACTGGGTGGCCCACAAGCGGGGCGCTTTGCCTCGATGGCAAAAAACATGATCGGCCGCGCTGGGCGTTTGGTGGCGGAAGAGGCCATTCAGATGCATGGTGGCATTGCCATGACATGGGAATACCCCGTGTCGCATTATGCCAAGCGTTTGGTGATGCTGGATGCGCAATTGGGCGACACAGATTACCACCTGTCGCGCATTATGGCAGATTTGGCCGCCTAAGCGCGGTTCTTTTGGGGCTGGCCGTTGGCCCGGGCATTTACGGCCAGCCCATTCTTCGCTAAGGCGCGCGCATGAGCAGCACCTATTCCCCGCCCAACGGCCCCTTGGATATTTTGTTTGATGATCACGCGCTATTGGCGGTGAACAAACCGGCAGGGCTGCTTTCCGTGCCGGGGCGCGGGGAACATCTGGCCGATTGTTTGCTGACCCGCGTGCAAGCCGCCTTTCCCACCGCGTTGCTGGTGCATCGGCTGGATCGCGATACATCGGGTGTGATGGTGTTTGCGCTGACCCCGCATGCCCAGCGCGCGTTGGGCCAGCAATTTGAAAAACGCCAGACGCGCAAAACCTATGTGGCGCGGGTTTGGGGGCAGGTGGGGGAAAAAACGGGAACGGTGGATTTGCCGCTGATCGTGGATTGGCCCAACCGCCCGCTGCAGAAAGTTTGCCACGATACCGGAAAGCCTGCGGTCACCGATTGGCGCGTGCTGCGCAGCAGTGCCTCCGAAAGCCGCCTGCGCCTGATGCCGCGCACGGGCCGCAGCCACCAGTTGCGGGTGCATATGCAGGCCTTGGGCCACCCGATTTTGGGCGATCCGTTTTATGCCCATGGGCCTGCGTTGGATTTCCCCCGCCTGATGCTGCATTCCGAAGAATTGCGCCTGAACCACCCCGAAAGCGGCAAGGGCCTAAGTTTTCGTGCACCGGCCGATTTTTAGGCCCCCGCGGTTTGAACACAACCCATAGGGGCTTGATCTGCTTGGTATACACTCGGTAGACTGGGGCTGGTTTATAGGGGGGTCTGATGCTGTCGCGTCGTGCATTTGTTGGCGGTCTTGCCGTGGCTGTGGCCACGCCGCATGTGGCCTTGGCGCAAAAACCCCAGCGGTTTCAGCCCGGGCCAGAATTGGCCCCCAGAATCGTGGCGCTGGATGAGTATTTGCCTGCAGGTGAAATTCA
>Ga0181563_10002793_pt1 | contig 16924 bp, 15 predicted proteins | sample 011ome_25_FD_133759 | JGI IMG/M metagenome (GOLD analysis project Ga0181563, IMG submission 133759) | Coastal salt marsh microbial communities from the Groves Creek Marsh, Skidaway Island, Georgia - 011512CT metaG (megahit assembly) | ecosystem: Environmental > Aquatic > Marine > Intertidal...
GTATAGACACCGACAGAGAACCCTCTCGAGCTACTCACATAGAGGAGATTCCTTTTTCCATCAACTTGAATTCCATTGGGATACGAAAGGTTACCTGCCACCAATTGAAATTTTTTTCCATCAAAAAATCCTACCGATGCAGCCTTTATTGCCAGGTAATTTTCGGCCATTAGACCCCATTTATTGGTGTAACCATGGTCATTGGTAAAGTAAAATGACTCAGGACCCACCATCACTAGATCATTTGGACTAATAAGTTCAGGTCCTGTAATGGTTTTGAGGTGTTGCAACGTTTTTCCTTTGAGAAGAAAAGATTCAATAGAATGCTTACCATTCACATGGTTGATAGCGAGGAGTCCATAAGTAGCGCTATCCAGTTTCAATACACTTATTCCATGTGGATAGAATGGGAAATTGAGTTCAGCAGAAATGGGAACTGCTTCGAATGGTACGGATCGTAGGTCTACCAAATAAATTCCATGCGGGCCTTCTTTTCCTACGCGATGTGAAGCTCGATCATCCACAGAAAGCAAGAGAAAGCTATCTTCTCGGGCGATTGCCATGTCTTCTACACCTGGTAGGTCAATACTTTGGAAAACTTGTCCAACCTCACTTTTTGATTGGACTTCCCTAAAGTACCCGGTCGTGTAAAACGTGTACAAAATGAAGCCCGCCACTAGGGTCAATAGGATTGTCAGTACTAGAAGAAATTTCCGCATAGTTAAAGATAGAAAAATCTTATAGGATCTTTTCCTTCAAGGGTTTAGGAAAGTGTTCAAGCGCTGACAAAAAAACATAGCTTCTAATTTTTATAACCTCCGTTTTTCACATTTTGGAGGAAACTCACAGCGGAAAAGTATTTACTAGTCCTGTAAACCAGTTAGGCATTTAGGTAAAGATTTTCTATGTTTCTGTCCAGTAATTCCTAGCCAAATTCTCTAGCCATGAAAAAATTAGTTTTTTTTCTTACCCTCTCGCTCTTTTCCTTCTTGGCAAATGCCACAGAGCTCGTCTCACTCATCCAAACTTACCAAGCAGACCGTGGGGCTTTAGGCCGCTTGTATACCAATCGCCTTTCCGACGAATACTTTACTCGGATGGAGTCCTTTAATCGAGACTACCTCAAAACCTTACAAGCCCAAAACTATGGAGCGCTTTCTGAGGATGGTAAGATCGATTACGTGCTTTTTAGAAACTACCTCGAGAAGCAATTGGCGGAGCTAGACTTGGAAAAGCGTGATTTTATGCAAATCCAATCGGTGGTCGCCTTTGGTCAACCTTTGGAAGCCTTTGTGGTAGGCCGACGCAGGGCTGTTCAGCCCGAAGCCCAGGCACTGGCCACCCAATGGAATCAGGTGGCTCAAGACTTAGCTGCCCAGCACAAGGCACTTGCTTCGAGTTCGAAATACGATTCTTGGCAAAAAGCAGAATTGGCTGCACAGGCAGTGGAGAGCTTGGCCAAGGTGGTTAAAGAGTCCTACGACTTTTATTTTGACTTTGACCCTGCTTTTACTTGGTGGATGCCCACCCCTTGGGAAAAATTGGACGCAGATATGAAATCCTATGCCAAAGCCCTACGGGCCCACTATACCAACTCTGTGAAAGACGATGGAAGTGGAATTATTGGCAAGCCGATTGGACGAGAGGCTTTGGAAAAGCAGTTGGCCTATGAAATGATCGCCTATAGCCCAGAGGAATTGATTGCTGAAGCCGAGAAGCAGTTTGCCTGGTGTGAAAAGGAAATGCTCAAGGCCTCCAATGAACTGGGCTTTGGCAATGATTGGAAAGCAGCCCTTGAAATGGTCAAGAACACTTACCTCCCCGCAGGCGCTTGGCCACAGGAGGTGGTTCGATTGGGAGAAGAGGCCATAGATTTGATGGTCAAAAACGACTGGTTGACGGTGCCACCTTTGGCGATCGAAACCTGGCGAACCAGTATGATCTCAGCTGCTCGACAGCGGGTAAGTCCCTTTTTCTTGGGGGGTGAGGTCATCCAAATTGCCTACCCAACTTCTGAAATGAGTCACGAGGACAAAATGATGTCCATGCGGGGCAATAATCCCCATTTCTCTAGAGCCACGGTACAGCATGAATTGATTCCAGGGCACCACCTGCAGCAATTTATGAATCAGCGTAACATGACGCATCGTCGGCCTTTCGGCACGCCGTTCTGGACCGAGGGATGGGCCTTGTATTGGGAGTTTGTGTTGTGGGACCGTCAATTTCCCAGAGACGCCAAGGACAAGGTGGGGATGCTTTTTTGGAGAATGCACCGAGCAGCTCGAATTATCTTCTCCCTTAATTACCATTTAGGTAAAATGACTCCGCAGCAATGCATCGACCTGCTGGTCAATCGTGTAGGTCACGAACCTGCCAATGCATCCGCGGAAGTTCGTAGGTCTTTTGAGGGAAGTTATGGGCCCTTGTACCAAATCGCCTACATGATTGGAGCGCTAGAAATCTATTCGCTTCGCAAGGAGATGGTGGACTCAGGAAAGATGGCGGAGAAAACATTTCATGACTTGATCCTCACACAGAATGCCATGCCGATTGAAATTTTGAGGGCCAAAGTAACGGGTAAGCCCCTTGCCAAAGACCACCGGGCCAGCTGGAAATTTTTGGATTAAGTCTGGTTAGGACTAGATCTTGTGGAAAATTTTCAAAAAAAGGGTTCATCACAAGTGAACCCTTTTTTATTGGATTCCTGCCTCTTTTTCCCTTATTCTGTTAACTTCGTAAGGACTCATCGTAAAACAGCCATGACGATAGAAAAAAGGAAACTAGAATTAATTAAACGGGTAATGAAAATTGAAAAATCGGCTAGCCTGAAGAAAATTGAGGAATCCATCATTGAAGAAGAAATGAAGCAAAGGATGGAGGAATCTATGGAAGACATTAAAGCTGGAAGAGTACACACATTGGAAGAATTCAAGCAAATGAATGAGGCATGGATGAAGGAAAAAGGTTGGGTTTAATCCTAACTGATTCATGCCTGTTAAGATTCAAGCAAGAAATTTTTCCTTACTTAGAAACTTACTTTCATCCGAATAGGGTAGTAAAAATTGTGGATGAGCTATTTGAAAAAGTAAATTCATTAAAGTTAATGCCCTACAGGGGAGCTCTTGAAAAGTCACTTACCCGGGAAGGTGAAGAGGTTCGTTTTTTGATTTACAAATCTGGTGATCAATTTGAACTAAAAATCATATTTTTTATTGACCAATTAGAAACCAAAGTGACAGTAATTGACTTTTTTCCCACAAAAATGAATCCTCTAAAGATGCAGTCTAGAGCATAGCCAAGTCACGCTTTATTTTTTTGCACAAATTTCCACCAGTTAATTTTTCTATTTCTTGGGTTCCAATTCAGATTTATTCCGAGTGGTTTGGATTACGTTTTATGGGTAACTTTAGGACTTTATTCCTACGCTACATGTGGCCTCAACTGATTCGTCAATTTCGTCATTACCTCACCCTGGAGCGCTCGTTGAGTGCCAACTCCATTGAGGCTTACACTCGGGATGTAGAGAAGCTAGCGGATTACGTATCCCGTGAGTTTCCCTCCAAAAGCCCGATCGACTTGGAATTGGAGCACTTGCGGCGATTTGTTACAGCCTTGGCAAAATTGGAGATCTCAGCTTATTCACAAGCAAGAATCATTTCTGGAATCAAAGCCTTTTACCGCTTCTTGATGTATGAGGATCGCATTACAGAGGATCCTGCCCAGTTGCTCGAGGCACCTAAGTTGGGCCGAAAGCTACCCGATACCTTGAGTTTCCCGGAGGTGGAGGCCCTACTCGAGGCGATTCCTTTGGGTGAATCCGAAGGGCATCGCAATCGAGCCATGCTGGAAGTGTTGTATAGCTCGGGCTTGCGCGTTTCAGAGTTGGTGGAACTCAAAAAAAGCCAAGTATTTACCGACGTTGGGTTTTTAAAGGTGATCGGAAAAGGAAATAAAGAGCGTCTAGTCCCTATTGGAAAGTCGGCCCTGCATTACCTGAAGCTATATGAAGAACATATTCGATCCCAACAAAGCCTAGCAAGAGGGCAGGAGGAATATGTGTTTCTCAACCGACGAGGACAAAAATTGTCGCGTGTGATGGTGTTTTTAATTATCAAAAAGACTGCAGCGCAGGCCGGTATCAAGAAAAATATCAGTCCGCACACTTTTCGACACTCCTTTGCAACACATTTGATTGAAGGAGGAGCTGACTTACGTGCAGTGCAAGAAATGCTCGGGCATGAAAGCATCACTACCACCGAGATCTATACGCACTTGGATCGAGATTACTTGAAGCAGGTGCTACACAACTTTCATCCTAGGAAGTAAGCTAGTGCTTGCCTGAGAGCAAATCGTCTAGTATTGCCTTGACTTGTAAGTCACCAAATCCATATATCCCTGCTTGCCTGTTGAATTCTTGGAAGAGTTGGGAAAATTCTGTGATCCCACTCGCTAAAATCTCTTTGAGGATTCGTTCGGGCTTGCCCAATCTATCCGTATCTGGAATCCGATCCAACTGGGCTTGGCATACTTCTTTTAAGGAAGGAAAGCAGGGAGAGGTTTGGCAAGCCAAGTTTTTGAATACGTGCCAATTTTGACTTCTATAGGCTTGCCAAAGGGCTTTCCCTAACTCTACATCCGAAATAGTCAGGGGAATTCGTGAGTGATAGCAATCTTCAAGTGAAGCTAGCGTCGCCTGACCAAAGCCAGTCCATTGATTTTCTGCCGATGAGGTAGGGGGAAAGATCCTAAATAATCTGAATTGTGGCCTATCGGCAAGCACGGAAAGCAAAAACCAAAAGTTGAGCTGACAAAATAAATCGTCTTCAAACCAGAGACAAATCTCTGTTCCCTCTGGAAGAGCAGGTAGCCGTTCGATTTCTGAAACGGTTTTCTGGGTATATTCTTCCGAAGTGACCCCATAGCTAGAAGTGATAAATTCGGTTCGAATCTTCCAAAACTCATCGAGGCTTGTGCCTTTTACAGGGCCGACTATCAGCGCTTCTCGAAACACTACATGCCTTTGAAAAAAGGAAGCGCCCTGGAGTTGGTGCGCCAACTGATCTCCATTTAAAAGGTGCAGGGGGATTTTCATCTGCTTGTTCATTCAAAAAATTCCTATCAATGGAGCTGGATCTGGACAGTTTTGGCGGTAAAAATCCAGGTCCTTTTCTGCTGCTACGCCAGGATAGTCTCCCCAGTAGTGGCCTAAATCCCAAATCAACTGGAAGTGGAGGTGGGGCGGCCAATCTCCATTTTCTGGGAAAGGGCCAATTTCACAAATTTGTTCTCCTGCTTCCACTCTTCTACCAACTTCGAACCAGGATAAACTTGCACTACTGAGGTGTCCGTACAGGGAATACAAAGTTTTTCCACCCAGATCATGAGAAAGGATCAGCGTAGGCCCATAATTTCCAAAACCTTTGTTGTCCTGGAAGCTATGCACTTTTCCTGGTAAGGGGGCATACACCGAGCTACCCGCTGCTGCCCAAATGTCTACACCCAAATGAATGTTTCGAAAGCTGGAAGCTGTGGTGGCAAAGACCTCACTTCTCCGGTAGATAGCTCGTTTTTCAAGGTACCCCCCGATCCCATACTTTTTAGAGGAAGCTTGAAGTTGTCCAAAAACAAATGCATTGAAGGCGACCGTATCGCTGAGGTTTACTTCTGCAAGTGCTTCATTGGCTTCTGTGAAATCCAAAGGGAGGGTATTCGTTGGAGTAAGAGTTTCTCCTAGAAGTTGAAAGCTGCTGAAATTAGGTAGGCTCATGGAATTTAAAAACCAGCATTATGCCCTTATTTTTTTGTGAATTGAGGGGATGAATCTACCCATTTGACTAGTGAACTCCAATTCCTTCCTTCTCCTGAAGGGAAGAATGTCTGCAATCTTCCGGATTTTTCCCTTTCCCCTTCGGATAATTTTTCTAATTTTACGCCAATTTGGACCTAAGTAAAAATTAATTCCCTCCTCCTATGCCAAAAGACTCTAGTATCAAACACGTATTAATCATTGGTTCAGGTCCTATTGTCATTGGGCAAGCATGTGAATTCGATTATTCTGGAAGCCAAGCTTCCAGATCTCTTCGTGAAGAGGGAATCCGGGTTACCTTGATCAACTCCAACCCGGCCACAATCATGACGGATCCAGTGACGGCTGATCACGTGTACTTGCTGCCATTGGAGAAAAAATCTATTCGAAAAATTTTAACCGATCACCCCGATATCGATGCGGTCCTTCCGACCATGGGTGGACAAACGGCTTTGAATCTGGCTATAGACTGTGATAAAGCTGGAATTTGGAAAAACTATGGGGTGAAGATGATTGGGGTAGATATTGAAGCCATCGATACTGCCGAAAATAGAGAGAAATTCAAAGCTTTGATGGAGCAAATTGGGGTGGGTGTCTGTAAAGGAGATACGGCCACTTCTATGTTGCAAGGCAAAGAAATCGCTCAGGAAATTGGCTTTCCCTTGATTATTCGTGCTTCTTATACCCTAGGAGGAGCTGGAGGAGCTTTTGTAGAAAAAGCGGAAGATTTTGAGCACTACCTTTCTGCCGGACTTCAGGCCTCACCGGTTCATGAAGTCTTGATTGAGCAAAGTATCATGGGCTGGAAGGAATACGAGCTAGAGGTGATGCGGGATAACATTGGCAACATGATTGTCATCTGCTCCATCGAAAATTTTGACCCTATGGGTGTGCATACAGGGGACTCTATCACAGTGGCGCCTGCGATGACGCTACCAGATACCGTCTACCAGCGCTTGCGAAACTATGCCATTACCATGATGAATAGCATTGGTAATTTTGCGGGGGGCTGTAACGTTCAGTTCGCAGTTAGTCCGGACAACCAAACCATCATCGGAATCGAAATCAATCCACGGGTGTCACGTTCCTCTGCTTTGGCCTCCAAAGCCACGGGATACCCCATTGCCAAGGTGGCAGCAAAGTTGGCCATTGGCTACAACTTGGATGAATTGTCCAATTCGATCACAGGGACTACTTCGGCCTATTTTGAACCAGCAATTGATTATGTCATTGTCAAGATCCCGCGTTGGAACTTTGACAAGTTTAAAGGAGCTGACCGACGTCTTGGACTCTCCATGAAGGCTGTAGGCGAAGTGATGGGTATAGGGCGCAACTTTCAAGAAGCACTACAAAAAGCGTGTCAGTCCCTAGAAATCAAGCGAAATGGATTGGGAGCTGATGGGAAAGAACTTAAAGACCAGGCGCAAATTTTGGATTCGTTAGCTAACCCTAGCTGGAACCGACTTTTTCATGTTTACGATGCCTTCAAACTGGGCATCTCCTTCCGGACCATCCAAGATTTGACCAAAATCGATAAGTGGTTTTTGAAGCAAATAGAAGAATTGATTCATTTGGAAGCGGAGATTAGCAAGTACAAGCTCGAAACTATTCCGAGAGATTTGATGGACCAAGCCAAGAAAAAAGGCTATGCAGACCGTCAAATTGCACATTTGTTGGACTGCCTAGAAAGTGATGTGTTTCAGAAGCGCTACGAAGAAATGGGCATCAAGCGGGTGTACAAGCTAGTAGACACCTGTGCGGCAGAATTTGCTGCTCAGACCCCTTACTATTATTCTACGTTTGGAGAAGAAAACGAATCCGTCCGTAGCGAGAAAAAGAAGGTGGTAGTCCTCGGCTCAGGCCCCAACCGAGTAGGTCAGGGCATTGAATTTGACTATTCTTGTGTGCATGGGGTTTTGGCTGCGAAGGAATGCGGCTATGAAACCATCATGATCAACTGCAACCCCGAGACGGTATCTACGGATCCGGATGTAGCCGATAAGCTTTATTTTGAGCCCGTATTCTGGGAACATATCTATGAAATTATCCTTCATGAAAACCCAGTAGGGGTGATCGTGCAGCTAGGAGGTCAGACGGCCTTGAAATTAGCTGAAAAGCTGTCTAAGTACGGAATCAAAATTATCGGGACCAGCTACGAAGCGTTGGATTTGGCAGAAGACAGAGGTCTATTCTCTACCTTACTGAAAGAAAATAACGTGCCTTACCCTGAGTTTGGTACCATCCACAATACCGACGAAGCGCTTGAGTTGTGTAAGACCATTGGATTCCCGCTACTAGTAAGACCTAGCTATGTGCTTGGTGGGCAGGGGATGAAGATTGTGATCAATGAGAAAGAGCTGGAGGAGCATGTGGTCAACGTACTTCGTGACATTCCAAATAACGAGATCCTTCTCGATCACTTTTTGGAAGGCGCAATAGAAGCAGAGGCAGACGCAATTTGTGATGGAGAAAATGTCTACATCATCGGGATTATGCAGCACATTGAGCCAGCGGGAATTCACTCTGGAGACTCTTATGCGGTATTGCCTCCCTACAACCTGGGGGATTTGGTCATTCGTCAGATAGAAACCTATACGGAAAGAATTGCTTTAGCCTTGAGAACGGTAGGCTTGATTAATATCCAGTTTGCTATCAAAAATGACAAGGTGTATGTCATCGAGGCAAATCCACGTGCTTCACGCACTGTTCCTTTTATCTGCAAGGCTTACCAAGAACCTTATGTCAACTTTGCCGTAAAGGTAATGTTAGGGGAAAAGAAAGTGACCGACTTCGATTTCAAGCCCATAAAGAAAGGCTATGCCATCAAAGAGCCAGTATTCTCCTTTCATAAATTCCCGAATGTCAACAAGGAGCTGGGTCCAGAGATGAAGTCTACCGGAGAAGCGATCTACTTTATTGACGATTTGATGGATGATTATTTCTTAAAAATTTACGCAGAGCGAAACATCTACTTGAGCAAATAAGTAGTGTCTAAAATAGGATAACCATTGATTAAGTTTCTATTCATCATTCTTGGCGTTGGCTGGCTTTTGGGCCAGTTGGTTCGCTACTTTCTTCGATCTAAGCTTGCCCAGCTTGCTCGAAGGGTCAACGAGGCTGCTATGGAGCAGCAACGTGCGCAGCAACAGGCACATCGGCCAAAGGATGGAGTGAATGTGGATTTTATTCCAAAAAAGTCCCCTCAAAAAATGAAGAAAGATATTGAAGGAGGGGAATACGTGGACTACGAAGAAGTGAAGGATTGACCTTCACTTTTTTTATTGAATTCGTTTGCACCTATACAATTTATAGGCAGTGGCTGATTGGGTTCCAATTAAATACTCTTCCCCACCATCTTTAAGCCCTAATTTTTTCTTGAGTTCTTCAGCACCCGTTACGTAGTTGCGGCAGATTACATTGGCTTTACCCGAGGGGAATAAAGTTCTGATCACAGGCTTTTTGGGGCTGATTTCCTGGATGACCTCAAAGACACGGCCCGGAATGCCCCTCGTAAAGGACTCGCTCGTGTAGAGGTGACTATTTCTCTCCAGTTTTTTAAGTCCAAAATGCGCTCCAAAAAGGGAAAAGGCACCCGCCTTGAGAATTCCAGCCAGAGGTTCAATCAGGTAGTTGCCGGCTTCAGCAAACTCAGAATGTGCTTGTTCTTCCTCCCTAGGCTCAAATTCAAAGGGAGAAAATCCACCGTCCAGATCGACTACGGAAATCATTCTTGGTGCGCCTTCGTTGGCTTTCTCCCAATGGAGGAGCAATTCTTTTACTTCATTTCGCACTGATACCACCGTGATTTTTTGGAGGTCTGGTAGCTCGGCCCAGGCATGCGAAAGGTCCAGCATGGGCGAAGCTTTCAGAAGGATGGAGTTGGATTTGTTTTGCAAAAGTGACCAGGTATCCACGACATTTGGTTCACAATCTTGGAGTCTATACAATTTCTGATTGCCTGTTCCTCGCCGAGCAGGATCAGCATAGATAAGGTCAAAATGCTGTGTTGTTTTTTGTAAAAATTCCAATCCATCCCCTTCCACAAACTCAAACTTATCAGGATTTAAGGTGCTTAAATTGTGCTGGGAAATCTGAAATAATTCAGCTTGTTGCTCACAGTACACCCCTTTTTCAAATCCCCGGCTTAAGTAAAAAAAATCCACCCCAAAGCCTCCAGTAAGGTCGATGAAGCAATTTCCTGAGAGCCCTTCTGATTTGAAGGCGGCGGTTTGCTCCGAAGAACTTTGTTCGACGGAGATGCTGGCGGGAAAAATGAGTCCTAGATTCTTGGTCCAACTGGGTAATTTTTTTTCCGCTTTCTGTCGAGCTGCAATTTGCTGTACAGCTATTTTGAGGTCAAAAGGAACTTTTTCGTGGTACTTAAAGAGTAAACCTGCAGGATCTTCTTCCAGATGGTCCTTTACAAACTGGGTAAATCCTGCACTGGTCAACTCATTTAAGTTCATTAGGCCAATTTATTTTCCAAAAGGTATTCTGCAATTTGTACTGCGTTGGTGGCAGCTCCTTTGCGGAGGTTGTCTGCTACCACCCACATATTGAGTGTATTGGGCTGGGACTCATCACGACGCAACCTACCTACAAACACCTCGTCTTTTTTATGGGAAGTGATTGGCATGGGGTAGATATAATTGGCCGGGTCATCTTGAACGACGATTCCAGGTGCATTTTCAAGTAAAACTCGGACTTCTGACAAGTCAAAATCTTGTTTGAACTCCACATTGATGGATTCAGAGTGTCCTCCCATGGTGGGAATTCGTACGGTGGTGGATGTCACCTGAATGGAGTCGTCGCTGAAGATTTTCTTAGTTTCATTGATCATCTTCATCTCCTCCTTGGTGTAGCCATTTGCTTGGAACACGTCTATGTGTGGGAGGACGTTGAGGTCAATTTTGTGTGGGTACACCATCTCTGGAGTTTTCCCTTCGCGTTCGGCCATCATTTGATCTACTGCAGCTTTGCCAGTACCAGTCACCGATTGGTAGGTAGAGACCACCACGCGCTTGATTCCATACCGTTGCCGAAGTGGCTCTAGCGCCAAGACCATCTGTATAGTCGAGCAGTTGGGATTCGCAATGATTTTGTCCTCGGGCCCGATTTCTTTGGCATTGATTTCTGGCACCACTAATTTGTTGCTTGGATCCATGCGCCAAGCAGAAGAGTTGTCTATGACTACAGTGCCCACAGCGGCAAACTTTGGAGCCCATTCCAAGGAGGTGCTTCCTCCTGCGGAGAAAATTGCAATATCTGGTTTGGCAGCCACCCCTTCCTCCAAGTCCATGACCAAGTATTTTTTTCCTTGATAGGGTATTTCCTTTCCTTTGGATCGAGCAGAGGCTACCAGTAGAAGTTCGGTGTAAGGAAATTGATGTTCTTTAAGTACTTCCAGAATTTCAGAGCCTACTAATCCAGTAGCTCCTACGACAGCAAGTTTCATGGGAATAAGGGTTAATGGTTTTTGAGAATGCAAAAATACGGATTCAAGTTTCAAAACTGAGTGAAAGCAATACATTTTTGGAAACATAAGTTTTAAAAAATTCTGAGTACCTTCCTTTACTTTTTAAACTAATTGTTATGAATCATTTTTTTAGCGTAGTGGTGTATCTGCTGCCCCTGTGGGTTTTAGCACATTTTTCAATTCTTCCAGCTTTGGGACAGCCCCAAGATTTTGAGAGCTCATTTTCACAGGGTTCTTATCCAGCGCAGTTTTTGCCAGGATGGTATGCCAATGAATTTAGAAGTACCTCGTCTCGGATTTTTCGTATGTCTTCCGGGGGAATTGAGGGGTCAGTTGCCTTAGCAGTACAGCCCATCAGTACATTTACGGGTAGAATTTGGATCCGATTAGTTCCTAAAGGACTCTCAAATCCCAGGGTTGTTTTTTGGGCAAAATCTATCAAAAATGGACAAGGAAATCGTCCTGCTCTAGTGCATACCTCTTGGTCCACCACCTTGGACGGGACCTATCAAGGAAGGGATCTGATTGGGTCGGAATCTCAATTTTCAAATGCCAATCAAGAATTTGAGCAGGTCACACTGTTGGTTCCTCCTGAAATAGCTCAGGAGGAGGAGGTATTTTTAAGTTTGGAAATAGGGGTTGGTGCAGGTACAGGTACCGCCGCAAGGTGGGTAATGGATGAGTTTACCTTGGAGGAGTGGGTAGTAGATTTGGTGGTGCCAGAGGTAGTGGAGGTAAAGGGCTTTGGAGCTAGAGAAGTAATGGTTACTTTTTCTGAGGCAGTAGATCCTGTTTTTTCGCAGCTTGCACTGTCTTATGAGTTAGCCGGAACTGCTGCTGTACCCCTCGGAGTACAGCGTTTGGCTGATTCGGTGGTGGTGTTGACATTTGAAGAAATACTAATTGAGAATCAAGGGTATACTCTTTTTGTCCAGCAGGTAGCAGACCAGCAGGGGAATTTTCTAAAAGACACCTTGTTTCATTGGAATTTTACCGACCCAACTGAATTTGTCTACAAGTCTTTGGTCATCAATGAACTGATGCCAGCGCCAAGGCAAGAGCAGGATTTGCCCTTTGTAGAATACCTAGAACTGATGAATCCACTTGGCAAGGAATTGCGGTTGGATGGGCTGCTGCTGGCGACAGCTACAGCAAAGACAGCTTTGCCAACGTATTGGTTAGCACCTGGAGAATTGGTGTTATTGGCTCCAGCTGCTCAGGCATCTTTGTTGGAAAGTTTTGGTAAAGTTCTCCCCATCACAAATTGGCCAATATTGAGTAATTCTGGAACGACGATTCAAATCCTTGCTCCTTCAGGCCAATTGGTGGACCAACTTAAGTATACCACTTCCACTTGGGGTGGGTCGGAGCTTGCTGCGACTGGAGTAAGCTTGGAATTGCCCAATCCCTATTACCAATGTGAGGGGTCTGTGCTGCTGAGGCCTGCTGTAGATCCAAGTAAGGGAACCCCTGGCCGGCAGAATTCAATTTTTGAACCTCTCCAAAATAAGGATTTACAGGTCGTTCAGAGTCGATTTAGGAATGAGAGTCAAGTGACAATTTCTTTGAATCAAGCGGTACAGTCTTGGCGGGGTTCGGAATCTTTTTCATTCTCTCCTGAACTTTTAATTGACTCCAGTTGGGTGAGTACCAATGGAGAGAGACTTGAATTCACCACCTTAGATCCCGCTCAGGGAAGTACTTGGTATACCCTGAAAGGAGGGGGCTTGGAGTCCTGTGAAGGGTTTCCTGGAGCAATTGAAACTACCTTGTTATTGGGGGAAAAGGCTGCCTTAGGAGAATTAATTTTGAATGAAGTGTTGGTAGATCCTTTAGCAGGCGATCCCAAATTTGTAGAGCTTCACAATACGAGTACGCAAAAATTCCTTTCACTTGCAGGCTGGTCTTTGGCTACGCAGGCGAGTGAAGGAGAAGAAATCACTCAAATCCGACACTTTGGGGAGGAGGGGATGTTGCTCGGTCCGCAAGGCTATTTAGCATTAAGTGTAGATCCGCTAAGGCTTCAGTTTTCCTATCCTCAATCCGCCACAGGGCATTTTCTTGAAGTGAAGAGCTTGCCGAGTATGCCTATTGGGGCCGGAGCGGTCCTGTTAGTGTCACCGGAGCAGGAGGTCGTGGAGGCATTGTACTACAGGGAAGATTGGCATCATCCGTTGCTTCGAAGCAGCAAGGGAGTATCGCTGGAGCGCATTGCACCGAATGCGCCTATAGGCCTTGAAAGCAGCTGGCATTCTGCCTCCAGTACCTCGGGGTATGCGACTCCGGGAAAGCTAAATTCGACTTTCCTCGGCGCGCATCTAGGAGAAGAACTGATTCAAGTGACCCCTAAGGTATTTGATCCAGAAGGTAGTTGGGGTCCTGATTTTTGTACCATAAGCTACCAGCTTGATAAGGGGGGCTGGGTAGGGAGTTTTACCATATATTCAGTCAATGGACGAGAAGTTGTAGTTTTAGGCCAGAACCAGATTTTGGGTACTTCTGGGGCCTATTCTTGGACAGGAACTGATGCAGCAGGCAGGCGTGTTTTACCTGGAAATTACGTGTTGGTTGTGCAGTTGTTTGATTTAACGGGTCGAGTCAAGGTGATAAAAAAAATGGTTGTTGTGGCGACGAGATTGTAGGGATTTTGGGAGTTGTTTTCTCCCGGGCATTGTTCCTATTTATTTTTTGGTTTGTTAAAAGTTGGCTGTATTTTAGGGAATTATTTTTCGAGAAGGTCTCGTGAAGGAACGTATAATCAAGAAATCTATGAGCAAAGAAGAAAAAACCGCTTATTCTAAAGATGAGCTTAAGGAGTTTGAAGAGATTATTCTTCAAAAATTAGCCTTAGCAAAGGAAGAGCTTCATTCGCTAAAGGAGACCTTGAGCAAAAAGAATGATAGTGGGACAGACCATACTTCGTCAACTTCTAAGTTGTTGGAAGACGGTGCAGATACCTTGGAGCGAGAAAGCTTGAATCAATTGGCGGCGAGGCAGCAGAAATTTGTGATCAACTTAGAAAACGCATTGATTCGGATCAAAAACGGCACCTATGGCGTTTGTGTTGATACGGGAAAGTTAATTTCAAAGGAGCGTTTGAAGGCTGTTCCACATACAATGCATTCGATAGAGGCTAAGTTAGCTAAGAAGTAAGCGTGGATTTTCTTCATCGGCATATTGAGGCCCTCATTTTTTGTTCTCCAGAATCGCTTCGTGTGGAGGAAATAGTGGCTTGTTTGATGGAAATGTTTGGGACAGAGGTACCCAAGAAAGATGTGCTTGCAGCTTTGGAAGAGCTTTCTCAGAAGTATGCCGCAGATGACTTTTCGTTTGCTTTGGAAAAATTGGGTGGGGGATATCAGTTTTTGACCAAACCAGCCTATCAACCTAGTATACAGATATTGTTGAGGCAGCATGCGCAAAAAAGGCTATCCACAGCCCAGTTGGAGACCTTGTCGATTATTGCTTACAAGCAGCCGCTGACTAAGGGAGAAGTAGAACAAATTAGGGGGGTAAATTGTGATTATTCGATCCAGAAGCTATTGGAAAAAGAGTTGATAGAGATCCGAGGCAAGTCTGAGGGGGTGGGTAGGCCTTTGATTTATGGAACATCCCAAAAGTTTATGGATTATTTTGGTATCAATTCCCTTCAAGATTTACCCTTGCCCAAAGATTTTGCTTCCCCTGAGCATCACATTGGAGAAGAAAAAGACTAGGGGGTAGGGATAACTTTAGCGAGTAGGGAGATTAAAAATTTTTTCCCAGTATTTATTTCCACACAGAGGGCTCTTGTTCTTCGTGTTTCTCCTTTTTTAAATTTCCTGCCAGCCAATTGAAAGGTCGTCCCTGGACCCAGGTCTGAAAGAAAGTAGCCTTGGTTTTCCTCTTGAACAGCATCGTATTTACTCATCTCCTTCATCAAAAAGAGGTCTCTAGCCGAGCTTGCTGCCGGATTACGCATGTGTAATTTTAGAGGAATGAGCAAATCTCTTGGGAAGGTGGCTTCAGTAAGTAGTGGGGCTAATAGTAGTTTAAATTCCACTTTCCATTCCTTTCCATGTGGGGCGTGTGCTGTTCCAAATCGAGTAAAGGCTCGGAGGTGGGCAATCTCATGGATTAGGGTGAGAAGAAATTGGTATTGATTTAGGTCAGTATTGAGCGTAATCGTTTGGATTGCCCGATCTTTTCGGTAGCGAAAGTCCCCAAGTTTGGTGTTTCTTGGTTTTTTCACTAAAAAAATAAAAGGGGTTTCTTCCCAAAGTTGAATGCAGTATGAAATTGCCTGAGGGGGAAGGTGCACTTGAAAAAGGTGAAGGAGTTCAGCAGGCAGGGGCATATGGGGGATAAGTTCAAAAAAAAAGAGCTCCGAATTATCGGAACTCTTAATTTTTTCTCGCTAGAAGTGAATTACTGAGCAGCAGGAGCTTCAACAGCAGTAGTGTCAACAGCAGCAGCGGCTGTATCAACAGCAGGAGCTTCTTCAACAACAATTTCTTCAACTACAGTAGAGTCAGTAGCTGTTCCTTCTTCGGTTGTCTTACCACCGCAAGAAGCAGTAGCGATCAAACCAGCGATTGCGAAAATTGCAAATACCTTTTTCATTTGTTATGGTTTTCTTAATTACTCCGCAAAGGTACTAGGATTAATTTTAATTGCGCAAGAGATAATTGAAATTTTTTATTTGTTTTTGTAGACAATTTTTACTGGAACTCCTTCGAAATCAAAGTTTTCCCGAAGTCTGTTTTCTAGGAACCGCGTGTAAGGTTCTTTGATGTACTGGGGGAGGTTGCAGAAGAAGGCAAATACTGGATTTTTGGTTGGCAATTGGGTAACGTATTTAATTTTGATGTACTTGCCTTTCCAAGATGGGGGAGGATATTTTTCAATTTCTTGAAGCAGGATATCGTTCAGTTTGGAGGTAGTTACCCGTCTCGTTTTATTTTCAAATACCTTAACTGCCAGTTCAATTGCCTGAAAGATCCGTTGTTTTTCCGTCACAGAGGTAAAAATAATGGGAATCCATTTGTGTTCACCTAGTCGGTCGAGCATGTCCTCTTTGATTTTATTCATGGTTTTGTGGTCTTTTTCGATCAAGTCCCACTTATTCACCATGATGAGTACCCCCTTGTTGTTTTTAATGGCCAAGGAGATCAGGTTGACATCTTGCGCTTCAAGTCCTCGTGTGGCATCTAGCATGACGATCACGACGTCAGATTCTTCAAGGGTTCGGAGAGAACGCATGACGGAATAAAACTCGACATCCTCTTTTACTTTGGCTTTCTTCCGGATTCCGGCAGTATCGGTGATGATAAAGTCTTTGCCAAAAAACTTGTACCGCGTATGGATCGCATCCCGCGTAGTACCCGCTTCGTCGGTTACGATGGAGCGTTCTTGCCCAAGGAGGGCATTGAGGAAAGAGGATTTGCCAGCATTGGGTCTACCCAAAATGGATATTTTGGGAATATCTGCATCAGGATCTTCTATGCCATCCTCTTCAAAATGGGTAATGATGGCATCCAATAATTCTCCTGTGCCACTACCGCTCGCTGCTGCAATCGGAAATATCTCTAGATCGGTCAAACCTAGGGAATAGAATTCATGGGACATAAATGCTTTTTCCTGGTTATCTGCCTTATTTGCGA
>Ga0181563_10002799_pt1 | contig 16900 bp, 14 predicted proteins | sample 011ome_25_FD_133759 | JGI IMG/M metagenome (GOLD analysis project Ga0181563, IMG submission 133759) | Coastal salt marsh microbial communities from the Groves Creek Marsh, Skidaway Island, Georgia - 011512CT metaG (megahit assembly) | ecosystem: Environmental > Aquatic > Marine > Intertidal...
AATCGGGCACGAGACCGATCTGAGCGTCGTCGACCTTGTCGCCCACCGTCATTTTAAGACCCCGACGGCCGTGGCCGAATTTCTCGTAGACCGCCTCGTCGCGGAACGGTCCCGGCTCGCCGACTGGAGCCTCGGCATGGGTCAGCGCGTGCAACAACGCCTGAACTGGGAGCGCGAACGACTCGCGAAAGACCTCCAAACCTTGCGGCTCCAGCCACGACAACTCCTCGCCGCAGAAGCGTTGCGTTTGGCGCACGCCCGCGAACGAATCGCCAGTTCCGCCCAACAAGCCCTCGAACGGCACCTTCAGCGCATGGCCTACCTCGCCAGCACCGTGGATGCCCTGAATCCAGAAAAGACGTTGGCTCGAGGCTTTGCAGTGGCTCGCAAGGACGGTCGGGCGGTGCGGGACGCGGGGGATTTGGCCTTGAACGACCTGCTGAACCTCCGTTTTCACAAAGGCCAAGCGGAGGTCACGGTGACCCGCGTAACTTCGGACCCTGATGAGTGACACCTTGGACCCCAACCTGACGTACGACGCCGCCGTTCAGGAACTGCAAGACATCCTGAGCCAATTGCAAGGGAGCGAGCTTGGAATCGACGAGCTCACGACCAAGTTGCAGCGCGCTGGAAAGCTCCTCGATTACTGCCAAGGAAAGCTCACAAAGACCGAGGCCGAGGTTCAAGCAGTGCTCAAACGACTCGGCCTCGACAGCGCAGAGTAAAGGCGTCTCGGAGACGCCTGGGAAATCAGTTTTCTTTCAGCTTGTCCAAAATGGCACTGGCTCCTTGTGCGCCACCCGGTCCTGACGACTGGCTGTTCGCAGCTTCCTCTTGGACGCGAGCCTGGACCTCTTTTTTGACGTTGGTCATGACTTCGGTAAGCTCCATGAACTCGGGGCATTTGCCCATGACGAGGGAGTATTCGCGGTCGGAATCCACGTTGCCCGTGGGCTTCATGCAAGGCAACATCATCTGAGCGATTTGGATGTTCAGCTCCTGAGCTGTTACGCGTTCCGTGCTGTTCAACGACTCGAGCAACCCGGACATGGCCTCCAAATTCTCCGACACGCATGTGCAAGGCTCACCGCGTTGTTCAATGGCTTCTTCCAAAAGCGACACGCTCGGCTCTGGCGCCGCTGCTTCCTCGGCCACCTCGGCCCCGCCGCAACTGGCCAACATTGCGGCACAGGCCACCAGGCCCAGTTGCCACCAAGAGGATCTTTTCATGTTCATGTTTTCGTGTGAATGGGGGTTGATTAATCTTCTTTTTGAATCACGATGACGCGCTTTTCCACGCGCACCTGGCCGTCCCGGGCCTGCTCGTCCAGCTCGACTTCGACTTCGTATTCGTCGCCGTTGCGCACCACGTTTGCCGTTCCGCCGCCTGGCAATTCGAAGACGGTGTCGCCTTCAAATTCAGTGTCGGCAAGCAAGGCAACTTCCACTTGGGCCTCGCCGTCCTCGACCCAATGAAATTCACCGTGGGCGTGAGGGCCACGGGGACCGTGGCCTCCCGGAGCCGTCACCCTGCCGAGCAAAAATCCCAGAATGAGGAAGGCAGCGCTGAAAAGAAGGAGGTACGTGTTTTTGGCTTCCATAGTTCGTCGCGTTTCAGGCAAAGATGCGTTGCCCTGCTGCGCTGCACTGCGCAGACCTGCGAAGTTGTCCCAACCGGATTGTTCAATGCGGCAAGAAACCAAGCGGCTTGCCTCGACCGCCCCAGAACCTCGCTCAACGTGGCTGCCGTTATTCCGGGCACGTTTCGTTGAAGCGCGTCAAGAAAACGAGCAAATCCTGGGTGTCGACGACCGCGCTGTTGTCCATGTCGTAGGGACCTGTCCACCCAAATCCATACGCCGTCAAGAACAAGATCAAGTCGCCTGACCCGCACGTTCCGTCCGCGTTGAAGTCGCCCAGGCATTCGTCCGAAGGCAAGAAGCCGTCGCCTCCAAACTCCATGGCCCATTGCGGAAACACAATCGTCTCGGCGTAATGGAACGCGTTGCGTCCCACGTGCTTTCCAATGAGGCGCCCCGGTGCGTCGTCCATAGGTGGGTGGATCCCGCCCCACATCCGGCTCAGCGCGCTCTCGTTCGACGCGTCCATGAACGTGGCCCATTGCAAATTGAAGCTCGTGCTGGGACCGTCCTCAAACACCAAGAACTGGTTCATCGTGGCTGGCCACTCCGCCAACCCGCCGGGCCAGTAGGGCGAACCTGTCAAAAGCTCGAGCAACTCGGCTGCCGCACGCGAATACGTGCTGTGCCCGCTGACGTAGCCGGCAAAAGGTGGTGTCACGAAGCTCGGTCGCTGGTAGGGCCACCAGCGGTCGGCCAAGATCCAGTCCACGCCTGCCTCGTCAATCAGGGGCACCTCGATGTAGTCCGGCCCCTTCCAGCATCGCACCTTGACCTTGCCGACTTGGTCTTCGCCGTCGAAGAACGACAACGGGTCGGTGTCGTCGACCAATTCAATCAACCCCGGGATGAGGGGCAAGCCGACCGGGTGGTAATTGGGGAGGCTGGGGTCGGTGCTTTGGCCGTGCTCTGCCATGTAGCGGAGGGCCGAGACGGGGCGGGAATAATCGTAGTAGCCCTTGACGCTCCAGGAAGAAATCGCGCAATCGTGCATGGCGCCGCCGAGCGCGAGGTACGACTTGACGTCAAATTCCAAGTCCTCGATGATCGGACCTTGGCCTCGCCACCGGTGCGCTCCGGATTCGCCGTCCAAGATGAATTCGTTGAGCAGCGTGAACCAGTGCCCTGGAGGCGTTTCTGAATCCGGACCGTCCGCCCAGAACTCCGCAATCACCCGGCCGTAGTCTCCCCGAGGCACAATTTCCGGCTCGTACGGCTCCCCTGTGAACGGGTTCACCTCGTAGCCCTGCCCTCCAAAATTGCCCTCGGCGTCGTACCACGACACCAAGCCCCCGTTCTCCCAGGCGTAGAATTGGTCAAAATCCTCGGTCGCAGGAATGCTTCCGTCGTACTTCAACGACGCGGGGCTGATGTCCCACATGACGCCGTCGGACGGGTCGAGGTGTTCGGACCAACGCAGCACCATCCCGTGGTTCCACTTCCAAGGGTCTTCGAAACCCGTGTATTCGTTCGTGTCGAGGTACACGGGAGGTCCGGGGTTGTGCCAAACGTGGTACGTGCAGCCGTCCCGCTCCAAGGCCGTCACGTTGGAGTCGCGCAGCGCAAATCCGGTCACTTCACCCCATTCGGGCCCCAGGAACGGAGGCGTCTCGGTGAGCAACTCCCCGCTTTGGTCAATCGCAAAACTCAACTCCACCGCCTGCCAGCGGTTGGGGTTGGTGAGTCCGTTGGTGCCGGGTTCTTCCGGACGGATGTTGGGCTCGGATTGCTCGTAACAGAGGTTGGCGTAGTCGTTGGCTTCGTTCGAACCGTCGGTCATGCCGTACGCGAGGAGTTGCTCGGCGAGGTAGTTCCCCAATGCCGGAGCGCCGTAGGTCGCGTAGTCCGTGGACACAAAAGCCGTGTCCAGTTCCTGCAGAATCATCTGGAAGTAGATGTTGTCCATCGTCGACTCCGCTTGCGGGCTGTTGGCGTAGCGGTGCTTCACGAGGCGGTACGTCGCGTAACTCAGCGCCACCTCTTGGGCTTCCTTGCGATCTGCGAGATCTGCGGGAATGTCCAGCGAGGCCAAATCAAACGGGCACGTGTATCCGTCGTACGTCTTGCCCAAGAACACCGTTTCCGACAACGTCGTGTCGTAAGCCGCCCAGCAGTCGTACATCAAAATGCTCGAGTGGTAGAGGTTCCGGGCGTGCACCGTCGGCCGCGCAAAGTCGTTGCGGATGGCCTCGAGCACTTGCTCGTTCCATTGGTGCGCGACAGTGTGGTTTTGGGCCAAGCCTGCGAAGGCAGAAAGCCAAGTGGCACTTCCAACCACCAACAGGCGCATGGCGTGAGAATAGGACGGGTTCATGTCAGTTCGAATGCAAGAAAACTCTGAGAACCTCCAATTTACGGCTTTTTTGCGCGAAACAATTGTGACGTCTGCCGCAAACAGACAAGCCCCTGGCATTTTTAGACGCGTTCCAAATCAACCAAACCCTGTCTCCCGAGGGGATTAAGACTTTCTCTCTTCCTACCTTAGGGTCATGCTGTCTAAGAAAGCGCAATACGCCTTCCGTGCTCTCGGCACCCTCGTTCGGGCGGACCTCGCGCGTCGCTCTCAGGAATCGGACGTGGACGCCGCGGCGTCAGACACCCCCACTTCCATCACGGAAATCGTGAAGGTGCACCCCATGAGCACCAAATTCCTGGAGACCATCTTGCTTGACCTCAAGCGAGGCGGCATTTTGGGCTCGAAAAAAGGCAAGGGCGGGGGCTACTACCTGATGAAGCACCCCGAGGACACCCCCCTGGCGCAAGTCATCCGAATCCTCGACGGCCCCATTGCTCCCCTGCCGTGCGTGAGCTTGCACTTCTACGAGCGCTGTGTGGATTGCAACGAAGCCGTGTGCGGCCTGAACCGCCTGATGTCGGAAGTGCGCGACGCCAACCTCGCCGTGCTGGAAAAGCGATCTTTGGCGGATTTGGCCGTCGATCCCGATGCGCCTGTTGCGAAGAGGTAAGCCTTCTTTCTTTTCGTAAAAACCTTTTTCCTACCGGAATAGTAGGAATATCGAAATGTTGACGTACCTTTCGAGGTATGTCGACGTTGCCCCTCCTTGTCAGCACCGACGCCGTCACGGCGCTTCGCCAGCTCTGCGAGCAGTTTCCAGAGCAGGTGGTCTTCACCACGTCCTTGGGCCTTGAGGACCAAGCCCTGACGGACTTGATCTCGCGCCACGACCTGCCCGTCAAGCTCGTCACGCTCGACACGGGCCGGCTCTTTCCCGAGACGTACGACCTCATCGACCGGACGCGCAGCAAGTACCGCAACCTCGACCTCACCTCCTATTTTCCCGACACCGCGTCGCTGGAGGAATTCGTGAACGAGCAAGGCATGTCGGCCATCTTCCGAAGCCTTGAAGCGCGAAAAACCTGCTGCCGCATTCGCAAAATCGACCCGCTGAAGCGCGCGCTCGACGGGGCAGCTGTCTGGGTCACAGGACTTCGTGCAGCCCAAAGCGACAACCGCGCTTCCCTCCCCCGCCTCGAACGGGACGGCATGACCGGCCTGATCAAATTCAACCCGCTCCTGGACTGGACCGACGCCGAGCTCGACACGTACGTCAACTCGAATTCCGTTCCGACCAACCCCCTGCACCGCAAGGGATTCCCGTCCATTGGTTGCGCCCCCTGCACCCGTGCCGTCCTCGAAGGCGAGAACCCACGCGCCGGCCGCTGGTGGTGGGAGCAGTCCTCCAAGGAGTGCGGCCTGCACAAAGGCTGACCCTCTTTACGGCGGCATTGGAATCGCTTCAAGCGGGCACCTACACACTCGACGTGATGGCGTCAGGCTTGGCGCTTGGCTCCACCCGGGTGGTGGTTTTGGAATAATCGCACGCCCTACCTTGCGCTTATGAAGCCCAACCCCTCATCCCTCAAAAGGTCGCCTCTCTGGGCGGCCTTTTTGGTGTGCTTTGGGGCCATGATCGGAAGCTCCCTCACGGCCCTGGCCCAACCGGCTGAATTTGCGTTCACCCCCACCAATTCGAGCGGGACGTTTTACGGGCAGGCTCAGGTGAACGGGGTGCCGGCCAACGCCAACGACTGGATTGCGGCGTTCGACGACATGGGCAACTGCGCGGGCGCGGCTCAGGTCGTCATGAACGACGGGCTCGCGTACATCAACCTGCCCATCTACGGAGACGACATGACCACTTCGACGGTGGACGAAGGCATCACGGGCGCAGAACCGTTCACGCTCAACTTGTGGCGAGCCGCGTCAGGGAACATCCTCACCTACCCCGGTTTCGACGCCATCGTCCTCTTTGAAGGGTGGTCCAACACCAACGGCGCGCCCATGCCCGGTTTTAACGACCCCAACGAGGTGTACAACTTCGGTGAAACGGCCCAGCCACCGTCGATCAGCGGGCCGGAGACGACGTGCCTCGATGCGGAACCGTTCGCCTTGGCCACGGCTCCTGCCGGCGGCTTCTTGACGGGGCCCGGGATTGTGGGAGACCTCTTTGACCCTGCCGCCGCCGGCGACGGCACCCACACCGTCGATTACATCGTCGACGGCGTGATTGCCAGTTGGACGTTGACGGTGTTGCCCGCCTTCGACGCGACCATCTTGACGGTCGGACCTTTCTGTGCCAACGACGCAGCGGTGACGTTGGAAGCCACAACGGAGGGCGGGACGTGGACGGGCGACGGGGTGTTCGGCGCGGTGTTCGACCCTGCCTTCGTGACCCCCGGCACGGTCAACCTCACCTACGAACTCGGCGAATCCGGAGAGGCGTGCTACGACTTCGACCAACAAGCCGTAACTGTGTATCCCGCACCCTCCGAGCCCATGGTGGAGCTCATCCAGCCCTTGCTCGACGGAACGTTTCACGTCGTCGTGTGGGACCAGCCCGGGGTGACCTTTGAGTGGTTCGACGCATTGGGCAACCTGCTTGCCACGGGCGACACCCTGTACAACTACTTCGAGGATCCCTTCGAAGTGATCGCCACCAACACCTACGGTTGCACCGCAAGCCTCTCGACCACATTGATTTTTCCAGGAGTCTTCGACCTACGGGAAGTCCCCTTCACGTGGTTGAATCCAACCACAATCGAAGTTCCAAGTGGAGTGGAACGTGCCTCGCTCTGGGATGTTCAAGGGCGGCTTCTGTGGTCAGATACGTTTGCTGGCGTGTCGCGCATTGAACTTCCACTTCACAACGGGGACGGGTGGCGGTTGGTGACGATGGAACTTGCGGGTGGCGGCGTTGCGCGCGTGGCGGTGGTGCGCTGACCGTGAAGAAATCGTCATCCAAGCAACTTTTACAGCCACGGCCGGTTATCCTTGTTGAACCAAACGTTGCTTCAATGACCTGCACGTCACTTTCCGCGTCTCGGCGCCTCCTCCTTGCATGTTCTTGTGCCTTCGGATTTTTGTCCGCCTTCAACAGCCTTGCCCAGCAGGAAAACACCGTAGGGCTTCTGATTCAGAGCGAAGAATCGTACGACGGGTACACGCTGATGCCGGTGACGTCGTCGAGCAACACGTACCTCCTGAACAACTGCGGAGAAGTCGTCAACACCTGGGTGAGTCAATACAAGGCGGGAATGATGGCCTACCTGCTCCCGGACGGAGGGCTGATGCGCGCGGGGCGAGTCAACAACATCGACTTCCAAGCAGGCGGTGCAGGAGGCATCGTGGAGAAATTCGATTGGTACGGCAACGTGGTGTGGAGTTACCTGCTTTCCTCCCCGACGCTTTGCCAGCATCACGACATCGCGGTGTTGCCCAACGGAAACGTGTTGGCGCTCCTGTGGAAAGCCTACCCTGCGTCTGAATGGGTTGCACGAGGTCGGGATCCCGAACTCACTGCTGAGGTCATTTGGGGCACGTGCATCGTAGAAATTGCACCGGAAGGAACCGACGGCGGAGAAGTGGTGTGGAAGTGGGAAGCCATCGATCACCTCGTGCAAAATTTTGACGCTGAACTGCCCAACTTCGGCGAACCGTCGATGCATCCGAGGCAACTTGACGTCAACTTCGCTGCGACGGCCAACGACCGCGACTGGCTGCACACCAACTCCATTGCTTACAACGAAGAGTTGGATCAAATCATCGTCAGCTCCCGCGATTTCAGTGAATTTTGGATCGTCGACCACAGCGTCCCCAACGGAGAAACTGGCGGTCCAGCCGGGCATTTGCTTTACCGTTGGGGCAACCCCGCGGCCTACGGGCGAGGATCAGAAGCCGACCGCATTCTCTACAACCAGCACGACGCTCGTTGGATCTCCGACGGCCAAATCATGGTGTTTTCCAACGGCAACGATCGACCCGACGGCCTGTTCAGTTCGGTGGAAGTCCTGACCCCTCCGTTGAATCCGGACGGCACCTACATCCTGGACCCAACCGCCCCGTGGGGCCCAGAGGGAACCGACTGGCGTTACCCCTCCATCTTGGACGCCGACTTTTTTTCCCAAAACACGTCCGGAGCGCAGCAACTGCCCAACGGCAACATCCTCATCACCGAAGGCGCCAGTGGGGAGATCCGTGAAGTCACCCTTGACCAGGCCGTCGTTTGGGATTACATCAACCCCGTGGGGTCCTTTGGGGCCACCGCACAAGGGAATAACCCCGTGTTGAACGGGGTCTTTCGCGCCGAACGCTACCCCGCGGCCTACCCTGGGCTTGCCGGCCGTGCTCTCACACCCTCAGGCGTGCTCGAAATCACAGACCAGCCGTTGCCTTGCGAGCTCCATCCAGAGCCTTCGTGCAAACCCGATTTGGACGGCGACTACCTCGTGGAGGTCGACGACTTGTTGATGTTGCTCACCGGGTACGGATGCACGCTCCAATGTCCCGGAGACCTCAACGCCGACGGCGCCGTGGGCATTGGGGATTTGCTCGTGCTGCTGAGCGACATCGGGACCCCCTGTCCTTACTGAGCGACGACGGAAGTCGTGGCGCACACCTCGCCCGAAGGCAGAACCAATCGCACTGCGTACGTCCCGGCGGCCCACCCCGAGGTGGACCACGACACGCGGTCGCTGCGAACCACTCCTTCCGTCATTTTGGTCCCGGAAACACCCCAAACCTCCCACGTCGAACCGCGCCACGGAGCTGAAACGAGCGCCGCGCCCTGCCCTTCTCGGAACGGGTGATTCAACAGCGCAAGGCAAGGTTTTCCGTCGTCCCAACCCGCGACACCCACGTCGGTCGTGTCGACGGGCTCCTCGACCACAGGCTCAGGCACGAGGCTGTCCAACGGGAAGGTTTGGATGCTTCGGGCAAACGTCGCGGCCACCAAGGCCCCGCCTGCCGTGTCCACATCCAATTCAAACACCGGGATGAACGGCATGTCCCCGACTCGCTCCCAATGCGCGCCCCAGGACTCGGTGTGGTACACTCCGAAGTCCGTGGCAATCACCCAAGTGCTGTCGTTCAAGGCGCGCCAATCGTTGGCAGGGTGGTCCGGCAAATCGCCCGTCGCATCTTGCCATGCGCCACCAATCGCTGCTCGAAACACGTGAGGCGTGTACACCGCATCCTTGTACCCGTTGAGCGTCACGGTCATGGAATCGGCGTGGAACGGGTCAAATGCAATGTCCGTCACCTGACGCTGAGGCAGCCCGTCCACCATCAAGTTCCAAGTGCTACCGCTGTTGGAGCTGTACCAAACTTGCCCATCTGAGGTGCCTGCCGCCACCAGGTCTGGGTTGAACGGACTTCCCGCAAGCGTTGTCACCACGCGGAAATTCAATCCGGGGTCCACGCCAAGCGTCAAATCCTCACTTCGCGGTTCCCAAACCCCAAACGGCGCATCCACCATGCGGTACACCCGCTCTGTCGCACACCACGCCACACTGGGGTCGGCCGGGTGAAACAGCACGGGCGAGTCCCACCCGTTGCGGTCTTCGTCGGCGATGCCGTCGGTCCATCCGTTCCAGTTGGCCTCCTCGTCCCACGCTGTCAAGCTGTACGCGAAGTTGCCGTACTGCACCGTGGCCGTTCTCAAAGCTTCGTTCTCGGGATGGTACAACGCGGTGAAGCCATCGCCCCCCCGGTCCCTGTTCCAGTTGTAGGCGACGGAGGCGTTCCCCGTAGTCGTGCCGTTGTCTTGGGCTCCCGCCGTGTACCACCCCGGCGCGGCCGGGATGTGAGTCACGCGGTAAAATTGTCCTACAGGCAGGTACTCAATGTCCTCCCAGGTCGCGCCGTGATCGTCGCTTCGGTAAGCGCCACCGTCGGTCGCCAAAAGAAGCTCGTTGGGCCCCACCCATTGCAAGTCATGTTTGTCCGCATGGACTTCGTACGTCCACCATTCCGGACCCATCCGTTCCCAGGTCTGGCCGCCGTCCAACGTGTTCCACAACTCCACCCCCAAGACGGAGATGTCGTCGGGGTTCCACGGGTTGACCCTCACCTTGGAAAAGTACCAGCCAAACCCGCCCAAAATCCCGTCCGGCATCGCTCCCTCCGGCACCAAGGCAGCCCACGTTTGGCCGTCGTCCCCCGTCCGGTACAAGTTGCTGAATTGCAGGTTGGCCCCGACGGGGTTGATCACGAAACGGCCTTGCGACTCCTCGATGCCAATGCGGCAACGCGCCTCGTCCCCCCAAGGGTTGGGCAAGACCTCCCAGGTCGTCCCTCCGTCGACGCTTCGATACACTTGGTTGTCTTCGCTGACCAAATCGCTGACGGTCGACGTGCGAATCCGGTGCCACGAACTGGCCAAAATCGCGCCTGTCGTGCTCGAAATCCGCACGTCGTTGATGCCCACCGAGTCGCCCACAAAGAGCACCTGCTCCCACGTCTCGCCCGCATCCAAACTTCGGTACAGACCCCGGTCCGGTCCAGGCATTCCAGGATTCCCCATGGTGGCCGCGAAAATGCGGTCGGGGTTGGACGGGTCCACTTCGATGCGACTTACGATGCGCGTTTCCGTGAGTCCCAGATGCGTCCACGTGTTGCCCGCATCCAACGACTTGTAAATGCCGCCTCCGATGCGTGGGTGGCCGCTGATTTGAGGGTCGCCGGTGCCGACGTACAGAATCTCACTCGACTCGGGGTGAAGCGCCAAACACCCAATCGCCAGGTGCTCGAACAAGTCCGTCATCGGTTCCCACGAATTGCCTCCGTTGATTGAACGCCACAGCCCGCCCCCGGCGGCCCCGGCATAGATTCGGTTGGTTATACTCGACTGGTCTTCGTGGATCAGGTTCAAGCGACCGCTGAGGTTCAACGGGCCCTGTTGGGCCCAAGAGCCGTTCACAACCCGTGGTGCTCCTTCGTGCTGCGCATGCAACTGTGCCTCCCGGTACGCCGCATCCGCCTGCGACGGGTCCCACCGATCGTCAGGGTAGCTCCACTTCCATTCCAACCAACGGTTGGGTTCAAATTTGTCCTTGTGTTCGACAGAACGGACGGGCTCAGCATGTTGGTCCTTCATCAGCGCCAATACGAGCACGAGCACTGTGGTCACAGCAGCGACCCAACCCAAGAGATTTCGCATGTAGCGAAGGTAGGTGGAGATCGTACCGCTTCCGGCCTACGACTCCCTTCGCGAGTTGATTTGCTTCCTCCAATGGCCCAGGACCTGGAACAAGCGCCGCATTTCTATGGGCTTAGTGACGAAGTCGTTCATGCCCGCGCTGAAGATGGACTCCTTGGTTTCCTTAAAAACATCGGCGGTCAAACAAACAATGGCCAACTCCGAATCCAACCCCTTGACCCGACCTTCCCGGATGGCCCTCGTCGCTTCGATGCCATCCATTTCAGGCATGTGCAGGTCCATCAAGATCAGGTCGACCTCACGCGTTTTGAGCACCTCCAGGACTTCCTTTCCGTTCTCTGCCTCGAACAACACAATGCCCGTGTTGCGCAGCATCTGGCGCAACAGCATTCGATTCACCTCCAAATCTTCGGCAATCAACAAACGGAATCCCGCCAAATCCACCTTCGACCAATCCTTCGCCAATTCGTCTTTTTCCGCCCTAGGCTCATGGATGAAGGGCAATTCGAACCGGAACGTCGTTCCTTGTCCCAGCTCACTCTCGCACGAGATGTTTCCCCCTTGCAGCTCGATCAATTGCTTGGAAATGGCCAAACCCAATCCCGAGCCTCCGTGGACCCGACGCGTCGACGTGTTTTCTTGCTCGAATTTGTTGAAGATCCGGTCGATGTTTTCTTCCGAAATGCCCTTTCCGGTGTCTGAAACCTCCACAGCCACCCAAACCTCGTTTTCTTTCCCCTGCCTTTCAACTTGCGTCAACCTCATCTCGACGCCGCCGTCGCGGGTGAATTTGATGGCGTTGTCCAACAGATTGATGAGCACCTGATTCAACTTAGCAGCATCCCCTTTCAGCGGGGCCGGCAAGTCGTCGGGCATGGATTTCGACCAAGTCAACCCCTTGTCGATGGCTCGCTGCTCCAAAGCGTAAAACACCTGATCCACAGCATAAGTCAGGTCAAACGGCGTGCTTTCAAACGCAATTTTACCGGCCTCAATCGCACTCAAATCCAAGATGTCGTTGATCAGGTTCAAGAGTTGAAGGGCGCTGAAACGTGCGTTTCGGACGTACCCTCCTTCCGGCTCCTCGAGCTTTCGTTGATCCAAAAGTTCGGTCAATCCCACAATTATATTGAGCGGAGAACGCATCTCGTGGCTCATCATGGACAGGAATTCCGACTTGGCCCGGGTGTTGGCTTCGGCCTTGTTCCTCGCAGCCTCAAGCTCCGAAGTCCGTTCCCGGATGCGCTCCTCCAGCCCTTCGTTCAACTTCTTCAAGGCCGTGTTCAACTCGAACAACTCCCGGCTTTTCGCCTCGGTAATTCGCTCGGCTTCTTTTCGCGCTTCTCGTTCGCGCTCAAAGGCTTTTTTGTAGGCGTCCTCCGACATGCCCTGCCCAGCTTAGGCGTTTCTCGTGATAACAAACCGAACGTACTTGCCGTCTTCGGTTTGGGGTTGGTAGTCGACTTCGTATCCTTCGTTGAAGTGGTTGCCGCATGCTTCAATCAACCCCAAAGCCAAGGCCCCCATCGCCCGGTCTGAACGGTAATCCATCTGCAAGACGTGCTCCTCGAGCAATTCCGTTTTGAACGACGGAAGCTCCGCATCGGGATACAACTTGAGCACCTCGACGTGGATCTCTTGGTCCACGCTCTGCAAAAATTCAAACCCGTTGGTGGCCGAAGCAAACATCTCGGGGTAGCCTGACTTGAACGTGTTGAACAAATACCCCCCAAAGGCCTTCAACAAATCGGGCACGTCCATTCCGCTGCGTTTCCCCAAATCCACGACAAGCGTCACCATCTCTCCGTGGTGGTACGTGCCGACGGCTGAGTAGACTCCGCCTGACGAAAGGTTGTTTTCCTCAAGCAGGCTGTTGACCATGTCCATGCCAAACTTCTGTTCGACCATTTCGAGGAATTCTGTGAAGACGACGCCTTTCATTGAGTGGGGTTTGGAATCAAAAGAACTGCGCCAAATGTAGCGCAAATGAAAAGCCCGATGCACTCTCGTGCATCGGGCTTGAAGTAGCGGGGACAGGACTTGAACCTGCGACCTTCGGGTTATGAGCCCGACGAGCTACCAACTGCTCCACCCCGCGATGTGGGTTCCGTTGTCTTCGCGACCGAGTCATGACCTTGACCAACAACGGACGGCAAATGTACACAAGTTGTTCGCATGTGCAAACTCCTTGACATGCTTTCACAAGGGAAAACGTACCTTTGGGCCTCCAACCTCACCCCCGGTGACTGACAATCAACCCCTTCCCTCGTCTGAAATTCCCGCCGATCACCGTGCGGGCTTTGTCAACATCGTCGGCTCGCCCAACGTGGGCAAGAGCACGCTGATGAATCGGCTTGTGGGCGAGCGGTTGAGCATCATCAACGCCAAGGCCCAAACCACGCGCCACCGCATCATGGGCATCGTGAACGACGACGCTTACCAAATTGTCTACAGCGACACCCCCGGCGTGCTGGATCCCGCTTACAAATTGCAGGAGGGCATGATGAAGTTCGTCAAGACCGCCTTGCAGGATGCAGACGTGTTGCTCGTGGTGACGGAAGTGAACGAAGAAGGCATGGCCCACCCCGAGACGTTGGAGAAAATTGCGGCGATGGACGTTCCGACGTTTGTGTTGGTCAACAAGATTGACCTCGCCACAGACCAAACCGCCGTCGAAGCTAAGCTTGACGCTTGGGCCGCCAAATTGCCACGTGCCTCGGTCGTGCCCATCAGCGCGCTTCACAACTTCAACGTCGACACCCTGCTCGAACGCATCGTCGCCCAGCTCCCACAGAGCCCGCCTTTCTTTCCCAAGGACGAGTTGACCGACAAGCCGATGCGCTTTTTTGTGTCCGAAATCGTCCGGGAGAAAATCCTGACGCATTACAAACAGGAGATTCCCTACAGCTGCGAAGTCGTGGTGGAAGCCTACGAAGACGCGCCGGACATCACGCGCATCCGCGCGGAAATCCACGTGGCCCGCGAATCCCAAAAGCACATCGTCGTTGGGGCCCAAGGCCGGATGATCAAGCGCGTCGGGATGGACGCGCGCAAGGACATCGAGGCGTTCCTCGGCAAGAAGGTCTTCTTGGACCTGTACGTTCGCGTGGACAAAAACTGGCGTGACGACGAACGCAAACTCAAGCGCTTCGGCTACATCGACTGAACCGGAACCGACTCGTCCTCGCATGGTCCTTTTCCCTCCCGCCAAACTCAACCTCGGACTCCACGTCCTTGGCAAGCGCGAAGACGGGTACCACGCTCTGGAGAGCATTTTCCTTCCCTTGGGTTGGACCGACATCCTTGAGGTTCTCGTGGACGACTCGGTGGCTCCCGGCGAGCTTCGCGCCACGTGGACGGGCCTCGACATCCCCGGCGACAGCGAAAGCAACCTCGTTGTGAAAGCGCACCGCTTGCTCGCGGCCGAGCACAACTTGCCCGGGCTGTCGGCCCACCTGCACAAGGTGCTGCCCATGGGTGCCGGACTCGGAGGCGGCAGCGCGGACGGCACGTACATGTTGCGCGCCGTCAACGAAGTGTGCGACCTCGGCTTGTCCCGCGAGGAGTTGATCGAACTGGCTTCGAAATTGGGCAGCGACTGCCCGTTTTTCGTGGAAGCGCAACCGGCGCTGGTGACCGGGCGCGGCGAGCACATCAAGCCGCTCAGCTTTGAGCTGCCCTTGGACGGATTGTGGGTCGTGGTGGCCAACCCCGGCATCCACATCTCCACGGCCGAAGCGTTTGGAGGAGTTACGCCCTCGGAACGCACCACGGACTGGAATGCTTTGGCCAACGAGCCGGTACGCGATTGGGGCAACCGCATCTCAAACGACTTCGAGCCCGGCGCGTTTGCGCGTCACCCGCAAGTAGGCGCGCTTCTCGACGGACTTCGGAAGGCCGGAGCGCAGTACGTGCAGATGACGGGAAGCGGGTCGACGGTGTTTGGGCTGTTCGCAGAGGAAACCTTAGCTCGTCAGGCATCCCAAGCCGTTCAGGCGAATTACTGCGGACCGCTCGCAGCGGGTTAACGGGCCACCCAAAGCGGCAACGACTCGCGCGATCCTGCGGGGCCCTGCACCGTCAAAACGTACGCGCCGGGTGCAAAACGTGACGCCGGCAAGTCTTGCGCGCCGGGCAACAACGTCCCCGTCCAAACCACCCCACCGCCCATGGACCGCACCACCGCTTGAACGGCGGCGGCGCCTTGCCAAGTCACGGTGGCCTTGTCCGTAGCGGGGTTGGGCGCAACAGAAAGCAGGCATGACGGAGCGTGTTGATGCAGTTCGACCTCACTCACCTCCTCTTCTTCCACCGTCCCAAACACCAAATCCTCATCCCCCTCCTCGTAATTCGACCAAATCAAGTACACCAAGAACATCTCGTCGGTGGTCAGAGATCCGTAGGTAACCTCCTCGGGTGGGTCGTTGGGGTTAAGTGGGTTCCACACCGTGTTGTCGTACACCCCTTCGGTCTTGAACACCGTGCCCGCCGGCACGTGAACAGGGCTGAGAAAGCGGTAGTAGAACTGCCATTCGAAATGCCATTGGGGAATGTCAATGAGCGGAATGCTGTCTCCCGCGGGCGTTTCCATCCACACCTTGTACGACTTGCCGAGCAAATGCATGTGGGGGCAAATGCTGAGCAGGCTCTTGTCCGAATTCCAAAGCACCGCCTCTTGGTGGAAGGTCGACAATTGGTTGGGAGGAATGACCAAGGGGCCGTCGGTCATGGCGCCGTTGCCCAAACTCCAGCCCACCGAAATCGGGCGAATCTCCGACTCGGGCTCGTCGACCCATTCGAGGTTCATGACGGTGTCGTCGATTTGGCCTCCAAAGTCCGGGCCGTAGTGGATCTCGATGACGAGGTCGGCGCCGGGCGGCACCGCGATGCCCCACCCGTCCGGATACCGCGCTGGGAGCGCGCCGGGCTGCCACGCATTGATGTACGTCGTGTTCGTAGGCCAGCCCGTGCTTCCGTTGAATCCCGGGAGCGGGTCCGCCGCATCCAACGCCGCCGAGGCGCCCGTGTTGTCCACGAAAATGTCCGCGTGATGAACCGCGCCTGGCAACCCGGGAATCACCTCGACGGCTTGGATGTACTTCGTCTCCTCAAAATTCGTCGACACCACAAACCACCGGTACTCCTCGTTGTCGGATTGCAACGTGTATTCCGGGAAATCCGCGACGAAGTCCAAGCTCTCCAGCAAAGTTCCCTGCGGCCCAAACTCCGGCACCTCCACCACCACCGACTCGTCGCCGTAGGCCATGCCGGTCTCGTACCACTCCGTAAACAAGGCTACGTCCTGTTCGCTCAGCACGTTCTCCCCCACAAAATGCCGGTAATCCGGATCGGCCGGCCACGGCGGCATTTCGCCGTCCTGCATGACATGCACGTCCATGTTCGCAGTGAAAAACACGTCCTCGTAAGTCAGGAGAGGAAACGGCCCCGCCCCCCCGTTGTGGTGGCACCGGGCGCAATGCGTGTGCACGATGGGCGCGATGTCGTCCACCCACGTCGGAAGTTGGGCCCGGACCGTCAACGTCAGGATTGTCACCAAACCGGCGGCAATCACCTTGAAGATGGGAGGTCGAACGAAGGACAGCATTGCCCCAAGTTACTGCTTTCCTACTTCGGGGCCTTGAGATAGAGCCACACCCCCAGACCTGCAAAGAGGAGGTTGGGCAACCAAGCGGCCACCAACCTGAGCCCAGCCTCGTCCAACGGGAACCACGCCGGCAACCCAACCGAGGCCGCCCAAACAGAAATCACCTTCGAAGCAAACACGTACGTGAAGCCAATGAG
>Ga0181563_10002800_pt1 | contig 16889 bp, 8 predicted proteins | sample 011ome_25_FD_133759 | JGI IMG/M metagenome (GOLD analysis project Ga0181563, IMG submission 133759) | Coastal salt marsh microbial communities from the Groves Creek Marsh, Skidaway Island, Georgia - 011512CT metaG (megahit assembly) | ecosystem: Environmental > Aquatic > Marine > Intertidal zone...
ACAATTTGAAAATGCAATTTTTTCCCGACTTTTCTTTCAACCAACCGGACTGCTGGTCGCCTGCTTGAACGACTCCCCTGTTGGTTGGTGTCAGCGGTTTCTGCCCGTCGAAGGTGGTGCAGCGGCCATTATTACAGCGGTCTGCGTCGGCAAAATGGAGACGAGCGAAGATAGAGTCAACGTTGCAACCGCTTTGCTTGAATCGGCGAGTAAAACAGCCAGCGGTAAACTTGCGGTTGAACTTGGAGTTGGAGGCGTTGACGGATGGAACTTCGGTTACAGCGGCATAAGTCCTTTGGGACCAGGTGTGGGTGTACCGGCGACTGATTTATTGCAGACTCAAGTGGCAAGGAGTTTGGGATTCACGGCGACTAGGTCGTTTTCTTGGTTTCGCGTGGCGGTATCCAACTTTCGACCACCGATCAGCCGAGATGTTCTTAACCTAAGGCGAACATCCCAGGTGCGATACACCGTGGCACCGTGCTGCGACCTTAGAACCGCGCAGTCAAGAACCCACCTAGATGAAAAGCGAATTTCCCTGATTCAGGCGGACCGCGCGTCAAAAGAATCATTGGATTTTTTTCTCACCGATCAGCACTCTGAGGTGATGGAATCTGACTGCTGCATGGTAGCCCTTGATTCAGAGACACAAGAGCGGGGACTGAGTAGCGAACAGCTGTATTTGCTGTCCACGCTAATTCGCGATGCTGCAAGCCATCAGATTCGATATGTCGATACTTCTTTTCAAACGGATACTGCGGGCCTGCTTATTGATCAGTTGAGGTCGATTCAATTCTTTGAGCAGCGCAGTGGTGCGATATGGCAATCGCCATAAACACCGCCATTCATCGGCTTAACGTCTGCTTCCCGACGCCTTTCGGAGACGATGGCTCGATGTTTGCTTGAAAATTCGCATCCCGTAAAATCGCATACTCGAAGCGTCCACCAATGTCTTGGGAAAGACGTTAGAATGAGAGCCTCAATGGACAATCGCGGGCGGACGATTCGGTTCGGCGGTCCACACAGCCAGAAGGGAATGATGAGGATGGTAATTGGCAAGTACAAGCATGTTTTGCTTTGTTCGGTAACGTTATTTTTAGCAACCGCTTGGTCCTGCGGAACATTGGCGGCGCAAAGTTTGGGTGATCAAAAGGAGGATCAGGTGACAAAACAGGGATCGGTTTTACTTGCTCCGTGGACAGGGCCTTACGGTGGGGTTCCGCCATGGAATCTTGTCCGTGAGAGTGATTTCTTGGCAGCGTTTGAAGAAGCAATCTCACAAGCTGACGAGGAGATCAATCAGATCGCGGATAACGACCAGCTTGCCACTTTTGATAACACGATTCTTGCGATGGAAAGTGCTGGGGAGCCACTCAGTCGATTATCTTCGATCTTTTTTGTTTACGCTTCCAACTTAAATATAGGGCCGATTGGTGACATCGAAAAAGTGGTCGTCCCAATGCTGACTGAGCATGAGGATCGTATCTATCAAAATTCGATGCTCTTCCAACGAATTTCCACCGTTTATCAAAGTGAGTCGATGTCAAACGGTGACTTGGATGCGTCGCAAAAGCGATTAGTCGAAAAGCGATATAAAACATTTTTACGAAAAGGGGCGAAGCTCGATTCGCAGCAAAAGGCTCAGCTTTCACAGATCAATACGCGTTTGGCTCGACTGTTTACCAATTTTAGTCAAAACGTGATGGAGGATGAAAAGGGTTATGTGACCTGGATTGCCGACGAAAATGATCTCGCCGGTTTACCCGAAAGCGTCGTCAAGGCGATGAAGAATGCTGCGACGGAGAGAGATTCCAAAGGCGGCAATTGGGCGGTCACCAACACTCGCTCCTCGATGGATCCGTTTCTGACGTATTCAGATGTTCGTTCATTGCGTGAAAAGGTTTGGCGAAATTATTACAGCCGTGGTGATAATGGCGATGAGTTTGATAACAACAAGATCATTACCGAGATTCTTGCACTGCGTGCTGCTCGAGCGAAGCTGCTTGGCTATCAAACGCACGCGCACTGGCGAATGGAGCCTACGATGGCAAAGGAGCCGTCCGCCGCGATGGAGTTGATGTTGAAGGTTTGGCCAAAGGCTGTTGCTCGTGTTCGCGAGGAAGTGGGAGATATGCAGGCGATAGCTGATCAAGAGAATGCCGGCATCAAAATTCAGCCTTGGGACTATCGCTATTACGCAGAGAAAGTGCGTAAGGACAAATATGATCTCGATTTCAATGAAGTGAAACCGTATCTGCAGCTCGACAAGCTTCGCGAGGGGATGATGTGGGCTTCCACCCAGCTTTATGGATTGCACTACAAGAAAATTAGCGGAGTCCCTGTTTTTCATCCGGACGTTACGGTTTGGGAAGTCACCGACGCGGAGGGGCAGCACGTCGGTCTTTGGTATCTGGATCCTTATGCACGTGAGGGTAAACGCAGTGGTGCGTGGATGACTGACTACCGGGCGCAAGAGAATTACAGGGGAAAGATTACTCCGATTGTTTCAAATAACTCAAATTTCATTGGGGCCTCCGATGGCCAGCCGGTTCTAATCTCATGGGACGACGCGGTGACGTTGTTTCATGAATTTGGGCACGCATTGCATGGTCTACTCTCTAAGGTCAAGTATCCCTCGCAGTCGGGGACGAACGTCGCACGCGATTACGTTGAATTTCCATCACAGGTCAATGAACATTGGCTCGACACATCGGAGGTGCTAAGTCGGTTCGCGGTGCATTACCAAACTGGCGAGCCAATTCCTCAGGCGTTGTTAGACAAGATCAAAAAAGCTGGGACGTTCAACCAAGGTTTTTCGACGGTCGAATATCTAGCGAGTGCTTTGATTGACATGAAAATTCATCTCACCGACCAGCAGGGAATCGACCCCGATCGCTTTGAAAGAGAGACCCTTGATGAGATTGGGATGCCATCAGAGATTCCAATGAGGCATCGCACTCCTCAGTTCATGCACATCTTTAGTAGCGATAGCTACTCGGCTGGCTACTACAGTTACCTATGGTCGGATGCTTTAACCGCCGACGCCGCTGAAAAATTCACCGAAGCGGGTAGCTTCTATGATCCTGCCGTTGCAAAGAGTCTTCACGACAATGTGATGAGTATTGGTGACACGATTGATCCGGCGGAAGGTTTCAGGAAATTCCGAGGCCGCGATGTGGATACCAGCGCACTTTTGCGAAAGCGGGGTTTTCCTGTCGATTGAGTTCTTGAGGGGATGGGAGGTGGCTGAAAGTCATCCGCCACGAGTCATGCCCATTACCACTCATGTAAAAGATGACTGTTAATATTGAGCAAGCCGTAGCCTCTTTTGACGCAGAGGCTACGGTGTGTTGCTGAGGTGATTGTTGGTTGAATTGACAATATCGCTTTAGAAATCTATCAATTCCGCCTACTCACCGACAAACACCTCGATCCAGCCGTCTGCGTGGCGAGTGTCAAAGCACTCCTGCAGCGGTTTCCGGTTAATGGTTTGGATACCTGTATGTAATTCATACTGCCACCCGTGCCAGGGACAGGTCACACATCCATGTCGCACCGTTCCCTCGGCTATCGGCCCGCCTTGGTGAGAGCACATGCCGTCTAGAGCATAGGTTTTTCCTTCGCTCCTGAAGATTGCAATGACCGTTTTCCCGATTAAGACTTCGATTGCAGAGTCGTCCGCCAATTTTTCAATCTCGATTGCCCTCTTCCAGGAATAGTGGGCACGTCTGGAGTCATCCGAGTGATTTGGCGGTGCGTGGTGCATAAAGCGACCGAGAATTTGGATAGCGGATATTTGGCGATGTGAAAGCGGAATCGGATCGTGGTCAGTTTTCGTGAACCATGTTCTCAATTTGCCGTAGTTATCGTGAATCGCTTGAGGCGATACAATCATGAGTGGTGGGCGGAGATTTATCAACCGTTGGTCGGTCAGTTGATCCGTGCCAAAGTTCGTCTTCACCTAGAGCGGAGTTCGTCGTCAGGTGGAGCGGAGCAGCGCTGGAGTCTTGCACTCCGGTGAGAGACCTCAGGCCGCCTCGACTGGTCTGAGCTGACATCAGCTGTCTCACCCCAAAGATAGTTCAAAAATGACGCGGTATGAGTTCGCTGGCGGCTCGGTATCTCCTCACGATGCCGAGCCTTCCCTCCTATGAACAATGAGATCAGAAGATTAGACAGTCGTGCGATTTGTAAATTGCACAGTTGCAGGCCAGCTTGTCAATTTGAAGCAACAATAAGCAAACGACTTGGAAGATGTAAAACTTGGAGACACCAGGAAACGTGATGAATCCCATTCAAACGATCGTAGCTAGTTCAATGAATCGTTTAACGACCGCGGCGTTTACACTCGCGGTCGTATTCAATGCAACGACCCTTTTGGTGGCACAGGAAACGCCAACACAGGATAAAGAAATGAGTTCGGAAATTAAGAAAGTCACCGAAGTCGAGGGGATCTCTGAGTATCGACTCGGCAATGGCGTTCGAGTTCTCCTGTTTCCGGACGACAGTAAAGAGGTTGTCACGGTCAACATGACCGTCTTTGTGGGATCTCGCCACGAGGCTATGGCGAGGCCGGTATGGCCCACCTGCTTGAGCACATGCTCTTCAAAGGCACTCCGACTCACCCTGATATTCCCAAGGCATTAAAGGATCGTGGAGCGGGCCGCTCGATGAACGGTACCACTTGGATGGATCGAACCAATTACTACGAAACACTGCCAGCTACCGGTGACAATCTCGAATTTGCTATCCGACTTGAAGCGGACCGATTGTTGAATAGCAATATTCGGGGTGAGGATCTTGAAAGCGAAATGACGGTTGTTCGCAACGAGTTTGAGCGATCGGAAAATTCGCCATTTCAGGTAATGCTGCAGAGAATGCAGGGCGCGGCGTACGAGTGGCACAATTACGGAAAAACAACGATTGGTAATCGGAGTGATATTGAGCGAGTGCCGGTTGTAAAACTGAGACAGTTCTATCGAAAATATTACCGCCCCGATAACGTGATGGTTATTGTGGCAGGGAAGTTTGAGACGGACGACGCGCTCGGGCATTTGCAAAACTACTTTGGCACGCTCGACATTCCAGAGACGCCGATCGACCCAACCTATACGACGGAACCCGCGCAAGACGGCGAACGAACCGTTGTGGTTCGACGTGTGGGAGAGACTCAGTTAGTCGGCGCCGCCTACCATATCCCGGCAGGCAGTCACCCTGATTATGCTGCCGCAAAAGCGCTCGTTTATATCTTGGGTGACGAACCCAACGGACGTCTTTACCAACAACTGGTAGAGCCGGGAATTGCCTCAAGTGTGTACGCAAATTCATACGCCTTCACGGAACCGGGTTTGCTTTTTTCACTCGCGGAAGTTCCATCCGATGGATCTCTCGAGTCTGCCAGAACCGCTCTGATCGATGCGATGGAAAAATCTTTTATCGATCAGCCTGTCACGGACAAAGAGGTGCAGCGGGCAATTCAGCAGATCCTGAAACAACGTGAACTTTCGGCCAGCAATACTGATCGTATTGCCGTCTCTCTCAGTGATTGGGCGGCACAGGGTGATTGGCGTTTATACTTTCTCTTCAGGGACTACATCGAGAATTTGACGACTGACCAGGTACAAGCAGTTGCGGAAAAGTACTTTCTTCGCAACAACCGCACCGTTGGTTTATTCATTCCAAGTGAAAAGTCCGAGCGAGTGCAGATACCCGAGGCGCCAGATCTAGCACAAATGCTTGATGGCTACAAAGGCCGAGAAGCCGTTTCGGCCGGTGAGCAGATTGATCCCGATCCAATCGCAATTGAAAAGCGTACCTATCGCGGTGATCTCACTGCCGGTATTCGCTACGCGATGCTTCCCAAAAAGACTCGCGGTGAAACCGTGACCCTATCGGTTACGCTTCGTTTCGGAAGTGAAGAATCGTTACGTGGCAAGGTCGGTGAGACGGAGTTGCTCGGTATCATGATGGCGCGTGGCACCAAGTCACTCGATTATTCGGCAATTGAAGACGAGAAGGTTCGTTTGCGTTTGCAAATGTCGGTGAATTCAACGATCGGTCTGCTTCAAATCTCAGCGAAAACCAAGCGTGAATTTCTTCCCGAAGTGGTCACCTTGATCGGTGATGTGATTAAGAACCCGCGATTCGACCGCTCGGAACTCGAGGTGATTCGTCGACAAATCGTTACCAGCTTAGAGCAGTCGTCGACCGACCCAACATCACTTAGCCGTCGAAGTGTGGACCGGCGATTATCACCGTACCCCGACGGACATGTCTTAGCAGTACAGTCGATTGAGGACGAGATCGCAATGTACCGAGGGGTGACGGTTGAGGGCATCGCGGAGCTTCATCAGCAGTTCATCGGCAATCAAGCGGGTGAAGTCACTGCGGTGGGTCAATTCGATGTGGAGGAGTTGAAGGCTTTGCTCGTTGAAGCACTGAAAGATCTGGAGGCGGATGAAGCCTACGTTCGTGTCGATCGCCCCGCACATCCGGACGTCCCCGGGTCCATTGATGCAATTGAGACGCCGGACAAGGAAAACGCAGTTTATCGCGCAAGTCTTCAGGTGAATCTGAGTGATTCGGATCCTGAGTTTGCAGCGTTGGAGTTGGGAAACTTTATTCTCGGTGGCGGTTCGCTTAGCAGTCGACTGGGGAATCGGGTTCGTCAGCAGGAGGGATTGTCCTACGGTATCGCAAGCTACACCCTACCTCGTTCCAAGGATAACCGCGTCGACTTTATTGTTGCTGCGATTACCAATCCCGGGCAGAAAGATCGGTTGGTGACGGTAATCAATGAGGAACTTGATAAGATCCGATCCGAGGGAATTACCGAGACAGAATTAAGTGAGGCTAAGGCTGCCTATCTACAGGCCGCTCGTGTTAGGCGATCGGATGATAGTGCGTTGAACCAAGAGCTACTTGGCTCTCTCTTTAACGATCGGACCTTGCAGCACGTTGCCGATCACGAGGTGAACATTTCCAATGCCACCGTCGAGAGCGTGAATGCGGCGATAAAAAAATACATCGATCCGCAAAAGCTTGTGATCGGTGTGGCGGGTGATTTCGCTAAGGTACAGGCCGGAAATTGAACCTCGATTGATCAGGTTGGCGGCGACTCTGCTGTTTGGGTCGTCGCCGATTGTTCTCTGCAGAGGCATGAGACGCAAAATCGGTCACATGAGGGAGTCATTCCGGGTTGTCGGTTCAACTCTGAAACTCTTTGGATTGTGCAGGTTCACGTTGTCCGAATAAGCTGCTCGTAGAGCGGGTTGTTTCAAGAACGAGTTTTCCAAGTTCGCTCAGTTTGTGGTTGTTCGTGGCACTGACTGTTCTGATTGGCGGGATTCGCCGCGACGCAATTCCTGCTGTAAATCAATCAACAATTCATTAACTAATTCCTTGTATTCAGGTTGGTGGGCTAAGTTGATGAACTCCTCTGGATCGTTTTTCAAATCATACAGTTCGATTTGATCATCTCGATCGTCGTACCGAATCAGTTTGTAATGACCGCGTATCAACATATGGTTACTGACGGACTCATAAGTGCAGATGACGGAATGAGGCCAATGCGCATTTGGATTGCTGAGCAAGCTTGCTAGGTCTCGTCCAGCAATTGGTTGTCTGGGTAGTTCCAGATTGGATTGGCCGCACACAGTGGGGAAAAGATCCAGTAGGGAGACCGCCGCTTCACATTTACGACCGTGACCTTGCTTTATCTGGGGATCTGCGATAACCAAGTTGACATTTGTAGCATCATTCCAGAGTGTGAACTTGGTCTCATGTAATTTTTCGCCGAGATGATAACCATGATCACTCCATAGAATCACCGTGGTACGATCGCGGTAGGGACTGTGGTCTAGCCCGTCAAGTAATCGCCCGACGCAACGATCCGCGATCGCACAACTCGCAAAATAATGTTGCAGCATCCGTTTCCAACCTAAAAATTTTCCATCGACGGGATCGATGGATTTCCCGTGTTCCAAGATTTCGACAAAGCGATCTCTACCGATCACAGGGTGTCCCTTTTCGTCGACAGCGAGGCCGCACCAGCGTAAAGCAGCATTGGGTAAATCATCAGCATCATTCATGAACTCATCCAGCAATGCTTGATCGATAGTCATCTCCTCAGTTGGGAATAGATCAAGTAAATCCTGTGTGGAGTAGAAGGGCAGATGGGGCCTGAACAGACCACAGGCAATAAAGAATGGTTGATTTTTTGGCAAAGAAAATTTCTCGTCTCCATCCGCGCTGTGACCGAATTCGATAAGATCAGCAATGAAGTCAGCCTTGTGATAGTCATTAAGATCGCGGTAGGTCGAATCACGATCGCCCTCGACTCCCCAATCCAATGTTTTTGGACTGAACGGATCGCGTCGTTTTCTGCCAGCGGAGCCTGGGACATTCGTCCAGTTACTCCAAGACCTTTCACCATCCGCTTGTCGGTAGGATCCCATCGTGTGAAAAATCTTACCGGTGGTAGCGGTATACCAGCCATGTTCTCTAAGCCATTGGGGTAGCGTGGTAACATTCTCGAGCGGTTTGCCCCCATTGATTTCGTAATCGCGAAAAAAAACTCCGCCAGCATTGGTGGTTAAACCCGATACATGCGGCCGAATCCCGGTCATCAGTGCAGCGCGAGAAGGATTGCAGGCTGGTGCCGCACAATGTGCATTGGTGAACGTCACACCGCGAGCCGCCAAACGGGTTAGGTTCGGCGTCATTCGTTTCGCTATTTGTGTGCGTCGATCGTCATCTGGGTAGACACGCTTCAGGAAGTTTCCCGGTTCATCGGAATAGAGTGATCCGATCGTTTTAAGATCGTCTATTGCGATCATTAGCACATTCTGAGTTCCCGATTGTTTTTCGGTACCCAGACACGTACCGCCTACCCATAGACAAGTGATCATGATGGCGATGGGCCATGCAGAGCAACTATGCTGAGATCTCACTCTTTCTTCCCTCGGTGCAACAAAAACGATCGGTTTGAGTTTCAGGGAGGATCATAGCCGCCCGGATGCCAAGGGTGACACCGCAGGATGCGACGGATTCCTCGAAAAACCCCGTATACCGGACCATATTTTCGAATGGCCTCGATCGTATATTGACTGCAAGTTGGTGAGTACCTGCAGCATGGGCCAATCAGCGGACTGATACCTACCTGATAGAACCGAATCATCTTGACGAAGATCGCAGCCAATAGTTTTAGCGCTAGATCAATGAGCAATTCGGATCAGCTCCTTCAATTCTCAGTGCCAACTCGGGTCGGCTGCTGTTAGGTGCGCGAGAAGCGATGCGGTTTTCATCCCAGGTATCCTAATAGTTCAATCCATCCCACCTCTGTCGCCCGCGTCCATAGGTCGATGGATGAACCAAAAGCTGCAACCACTCAGGAAAGTGTCTCGGCCGTACTCAATTCTGAAGCCAAATAGCGAATGATTCGGTGGCTAGGTAAATTATGCCATGGCCTTTGTAAACGCTTGTTGCAAATCTGCTTGCAGGTCCTCGAAAGACTCTAGTCCAACCGACAAGCGTATCAATCCATCGGTGATTCCAAAGCGTTGTCGGTCCTCAGCGGCATAACTGGCATGGGACATGGTTGCAGGCTGCTCAATGAGTGATTCAACCGCACCGAGACTCACGGCAAGATGAAAGAGATGTGTCGACTCACAAACTTTTGCGGTCTGCTCGATCGATCCATTCATTTCGAATGTCAACATTGCTCCAAATCCACCGTCAAACGTCTGGAGTGCGCGATCGTGCTGTGGATGACTCTCAAGTCCCGGGTACAGAACCGATTTGATTTCTGGAAGGCTCTGCAGCCACTTGGCTAGCCGCAAGGTGGTTTCGCATTGAGCATGAACGCGAAGATCGAGCGTTTTTAATCCTCGAGAAATCAGAAAGCTACTCATCGGATCTAGGACGGCGCCGGTTGCGTTCTGAATGAAGTACAGTTTTTGGTGCAACTCAGGGTCGGCTACTGCAAGGGTTCCACCGAGGCAATCACTGTGACCTCCAAGGTATTTGGTGGCGGAGTGCATCACAATATCGACACCCATTTCAAGCGGGCGAAGTAATGCAGGTGTCGCAAACGTGTTATCAACACCAAGCAAAGCATCCGAGTGTTTCGCAATCGCTGAGAGTTCTCGCAAATCCGGGATCGTTAGACGCGGGTTGCCGATCGACTCGGCCCAGATTAGCCGCGTGTTACTTTGAATGGCTTGTTCAACAGCTTTTGAGTCCGTGAGATCCACGAGTGTGACGTGAATATCGGATCGATTACAGATTTGGTGCAGCAGTCGATGGGCCCCGCCATACAGGTCGCATCCAGCCACCACATGGTCGCCGGAATTCAACAGCATCGTGACGCAGTGGATTGCAGCCATACCCGACGAAAAAGCGAGTGAATTGCAGCCGCCTTCGAGTGAAGCGAGAGTGGTTTCGAGATTGGATCGAGTAGGATTGCCACTTCTAGAATAGTCAAAGGCTCCCCACTTCCCTGCCCCAGGTTGTCGAAAGGTGCTCGCAAAGTGAATGGGTGGCACGACCGCGCCGGTCTGCGGGTCGATCTCATTGCCGACATGGATCGCGCGAGTGCGAAAGCTTGTTGAACCGAATGATCGATCTTCGGCGGCTTTGACCTGCTCGCCGTCAGTTTCTGTGCCCTCTGAATCGTGATTCGTCATCGTTCTGTCGCTCAAGCTTGAAGCGCCTGTTCTAAATCTTTGATAAGGTCGTCAGCGTCCTCAATTCCGCATGCCATCCGGATCATATTATCCGCTATTCCGAATACGCTCCGATCTTCAGGAGTGCAGTGGTAATAGCTCATCACCAAGGGCTGCTCGATCAGTGATTCTACCCCACCGAGACTTGGAGCGATCCTCGGAATCTTCGCTGCATCGACGATTCGAGATGTTTCCTTCCAATCCGCGTCTTTGATTGTGAAGGTGATTAAGCCACCGAATCCTCGCATTTGAGATGCAGCAATCTGGTGGCTCGGATGGGTAGCGATACCGGGGTAGTAAACCCTTTCGACTCTCGGGTGCTCGTTGAGGAAATCTGCAACCCGCTGCCCATTTTCATTGTGACGCTGCATCCGCAGTTCAAAAGTTTTGAGCCCACGTTCCAACAGGTACATGTTGTGAGATGAATTCACACTCCCGAGAATCCCACGCAGATGACGAATCGCCTCAAGTGCGTTCTTTGAACCGCAGATCACGCCGGCGAGTAGGTCGTTGTGACCACCCAGATACTTTGTGGCGGAGTGAAGAACAAGGTCGACACCAAACTCAATCGGTCGCAGATTGTATGGCGTTGCTAAAGTCGCATCGATCAGCGTTTCTACTTGGTGTTTTTTTCCGAGTGCAACAAACTTTTCCAAGTCAACGGCAGTTAGGTGCGGATTGGTCGGCGACTCGCTGACCAACATTTTGGTCTTAGAGTTGATCGCCTGCTCCATTGCGTCAAAGTCGCCCGTCTTTACCTGCCTTGTTACCACTCCAAAACGCGAAAGATGTTTTGCACAAAATTCCCGGCTGCGGTGATAACATTGATCAAAAAAGATGATCTCGTCACCTTGGTTCAGGCGGCTCATAAAAACGCCGACAATCGCCGCCATTCCCGAACTGTAGACAATCGCTTCTTCTGCCCCTTCGAGAGCGGCAAGTTTCGCTTCAACACTTCGTTCGTTGGGTGTGCCGTAGCGTCCGTACTCTTCGCGTTCTTCGTGTCCATCGACGAATCTCAGCAGGGACTCGGTCGATTCGAAGGTGAAGGTGGAGGCTGTAAAGATCGGTGTAGCGATCGCGCCCTCGGCCTTTTGTCGCCGTTCACCGGCGTGAACACCCTTGGTGGAGAAACCTGCACTGGATGGCAAATCCATCACCGTTCGAGATGGATTCGGATTGGAAGCAGTTTCGGAGTTTTTATTTGGTTTTTGTTGGTCTTCTGTCATGGCTCTTTAGCAGATGAAGGCTGCAAGCGGCCGCAAATCCCCAAGTGGGACGCGTCGTGGCGATCCAAACGCCAGCGTCGTGTAAAAGACTAGCCGCCGTTGGCTGTTTGGGCAACCGATCGTTGCTAAGCCTACGCAACTTCTCGACCTTTCCCCCTGAGTACCGTTGAAATTGTTCCAATTTCGCATCAACGAACGCCCCTCGCGGCATTGTTAAGCGTTCTCAGTCCTGTGTTGAGCTACAATGACCGTAGGAATGAACTCGATTCAACCGGATTTATTTTGATGCAGCGGTCACTGGCATTTCCTGTTTGCTAAAGTGCGGAGGTTTGAGGGATTCATCCTTTTTTTCCACGCTCACCAATAGAGCACCCGCAGTTGCCGCTCAGGAGAAATCGTTTGAGACTTGGAATGATGAAACCAAACTTCCGGTATTTCCACAAAGCTTGGTGCCAACTGCACTTTGGGAAACGACCCCCGATGGTAGCAAACCGTTCAGTCACGCATTGGTTGTCCAAACCAGAGTTCGTCAAGGTCATGGCGGGGTTGGCGATCTGCATCGTGGGCAATCTGCTTGGCGTTGACCAGTTGTTTGCACAGGTGGTGGCTGAGCAGAAGCCCGCAGATGCAATAGCCGTGGATGAACCAATTGCGAAGTCTGCGAACCCTAACGATGAACCATTCGGCGGAGTAACAGCTGAGAGTTCTGGGGAGGAAGAAGCGGCTGAGCCTGGGATGGAACCGCTTGATGAAAACGAAGCCGCTGAGGTACGTCAAGCGATTGAGCAGCTTGGTGCAACGCAGTTTGCTGAGCGTGAGCGAGCTGCCACAAAGCTATTAGTGATCGGCAAACGTGCCATACCTGAGATGCAGAAGTCGATTGAACATTCGACAGACCCCGAGACCCGTTTGAGAATCCAGCAAGTGGTCAAGCAACTTGCTGATGGCGACATGCAAGCAAGGATCAAAGCGTTTCTTGCTGGGCAGGATGTCGCATTCAGGGGATGGCCCGTGATCCAACGTTTTCTTGGAAACTCAATCACGATTCGAGAATTATTCGTGGAGATCATGCAGCTGCATCCTACGGTCGGTGAGTCGATGGATGGTACCACACGAGAACGAGCGATCGCTCTGGAGAGTACACTTGCTGCAATTCAGCCAAAATTGAATACGATTCGTGATGAACCCGGCCGTGCGGATCTCTTCTCACTGCTACTGGTCGCACTCGATCCTGACGTGCCGCTTCCCGCGGCCCATGAACAGGTGATCTTGAGACTTTGTCAGCGACGATTGGTTACCGATATCAGGAGAGACAATAACCTGAGCGGACCCTTCTCTGCGTTGATGAATCGATGGATCCTTAGAACAAGTTCCGCAAGCCGCGAGGAAGTACTGCTGACGGGAATGGAAATGGATCTATCAGCCACCCTGCCATTAGCCGTGTCGACACTTCAAGACACGACTTCCGTGGATACACTTGCCACCGCTTTCCAAGCGATCACTAAGTTTGGTGGTCGCCAGCACATCCCGCTTTTAGAAACCTATTTTGATCATCAGGGTGTTGTCGGTGCGCCCGCTTTGTCCGACGATCCTAAGCTACCTCAGCTTGGTGACATCGCAGTGATTGCAGTCGCGATTCTACTGAAAAGATCAACGGAGGAACTTGGGATGGAGAAAGTTGATCTTCATCCAAATCGCGGATTTCTTTTGCCGTCCAAGGTTTTCTCAGAGGAGGCAGAGGAGAGGCGACAAGCATCTCGAAAAACCGTTCAGAATTGGATGAGCGAGGAAGTTGTCCCTGTGATTGATCTTAACTAGCTGGCCGGAAACCGATTTGTGATTCATCATAAGATGATCACTTCTGGGCGGTCGACCGAAACGCCAGCGGGATAAGTTTCTTAGCGAAGTTTATCGATCCAAGATTTCCATTCCGCTAACAAATCTTCAGTCAGCGGTGATTCTGGCAAGCTGGATAGCTTGACGCTTCCTGTTTTTCGTGGGTCTTGTGCACGCACCTGCAATAGGCCGTTCAGATCCATTTCGAACCCAATGGTTCGTGATCGATAATTAGGGTTATCGATTTTGAATTCGTAACGTCCCAGTGCGTGCCAGTCTTGTCCATGCACTCCTGCGGATTCTACAAGCGAAAGTGTCATGGATTCGCGATCCCGTCCGACTCGCAATTTACGGTTTGTTCTCGCGGGTAAAGCAGATCCAGCTGGGATGATTGGAAGGATGCGACGACGACGCCGTACGTCCTCAACAACAATCCCGATGGTTTGACTCGAGATCCCTCGCGGCGGCTGTCGAAACGCACTTCGGCCCGGAAGTTCAGCATCTAAACAGGCTGCTGCACCCTTAGCGACGTCGCTTCGATCAACGGTTTGGATTTTTGAAGTTTTGGGAAATGAGCGAGTCAAGCGAGCGCGTATCTCGGGTATCTGGAGCACGGCACCGTGTAAAATAATGTGCTGGAGCGAGGATTGATCGACGGATGACCGCTGAACGACACGATGAATAAGATCCTCGAGTTGAACTAATAGTTTTTCGCAGCTGCCCAACCAGTCCAATCGCTTTACCATCACAGAGCGTGACTGTTTGCCATCTTGTACAGTGACCTTTACGCTTGGTAGCAGTAACATTGAATTCATCGCTCGTTCGCAAGCGATCTGTAAACTTGCTGCGGTGGTGCCGTGCTTGCGTGGGTCAAATCGGTGTTCTTCTTTGAATCGATCTGCTGCGTAGTCTACCAATTGATGAACCCAAGCTAGACTACCGGTGTGCCAATGACCGCCCGTGGCGATCTGTTGAAGCCGGCCTGAATTCCGCCGCACCAATGCCACCTCGAATGCTTGACCTGTCAATCCGAGGAACAGGATTGGGGCATTTTCATTTTCGTGCAAGGACGGATCGTCCTCGAATAAGGTTTCCTCATCATTGGTAATGAAGATTGATTTGACGGCGGCCATCGATCGATCAACCAAGCGAACGGTCGATAGTCCAGCCAGACGAGCGGCCAACAAGATGCTGCGACGGTGTAGTTGATCGTAACTGCAAGGTACCGTGATGGCGGTGGAACGCGGTGGAGTTCGCCCCGCCCATGCGTTCTGCGTGATACGTCTTATGAGCAGGGCGAGTAAAACTTCGGGAGGACATTGTCTTCCTGCTAATTCCCGCTCAACCTCATTCTTGCCGATGTAAAGTGGCAGACAGTGAAAGAGGTTACGCGGATCTTCCTGGCGCCTCTCAATCGCGTGTGTCCCAAAGAGCAGATTGCCTGATGGATTGAAAGATAAGGCCATGCGAAAAAATGGCGTTCCCGTTTCACCTGCCATCATGGGCTTGATGTGACCCTCGGGTGTCGTCTCAGCGGTTGCCGAGTAGTGCATTCCAAGATCGATTGCGAAAACTCTTGCGGTTTGCGTTAGCGATGCCTTGGGGGCAGATGTAACCGTACGGGGCGAAAATTCTGCTAACCACAATGGTGTGTCTGCGCCGGTGCAATAGTCCGCCAAATCGTCAATCACTTCGTCCAATGATGTGTAGCGTTCTGCGGGCGTCTTCGCCAACATTCTCGAAAAAATGGTGGTGAGTCTTAAGTCGACATCATTGCGAGTCTCCATGAGGTCCGGTATGTCACCGTGGCGATGACCGTAAACCTGTTCAATTTTTTCACCGACAAACGGTGGGCGTCCTGTTAGCAAATAAAATAGCGTCGCACCCAATGAGTAGATATCGCTTCTGGCATCTGCTTTGTCGGGATTCTCCAATTGTTCGGGGGCCATGTAGGCAAGCGTTCCCACCAACTTCTTCTTGGTTTCTTTTGGGGGGGCGCTGGTGTTTCCAGCCGAGGAGTCCTTTGCACTTGGTAAAAGACTCGATGAGCTGAACTGCGCGAGTCCAAGATCAAGGATTTTGACCGTTCCGTCATTGGATCGCATTAAATTACTCGGTTTGACATCACGGTGCGTGATCCCCGAGCGATGGGCGTGGAGCAGTCCGGTTGCTGCCTGACGAATGATGCTCGCTGCAGCAGGGACCGACATCGGACCCTGCTCATTGACAATCTGTGACAGTGTCGCGCCGTCGATGTGTTCCATTGCGAGGTAGTGAACCCCGCTGGACTCGCCGGCATCGAATGCAGTGACGATGTTTGGGTGCAGCAACCGAGAGGCGGCTCGAATTTCTTCATAAAAGCGTTCAATCGCCTGAGGATCCTTCATGCGATCGAGCGGCAGCGTTTTTAAGGCGACAATACGCTGCATTCGGGTGTGTTCAGCCAAGAACACTTGCCCCATTCCACCCGCGCCAATGCGATCCAAAACTTTGTAATCGCCAATTTCAACCGGAATGTCCGATTTGACTTCCTGAGCACACGAGGACACGAGAAACTCACCCGTTTCGTCTTCTAAGAAGTCGCGGGTTGGTTCGTCCTGATAAGGATAGTTATCCGTTGATTTGGCCACTTTGGATCATTGTCCTTTTTCGTCGGCGATCGCTCCGTTGATCGCGATGCGTACGCCTTTACGCTGTCGTCAGCCGTTACAAGAATCGACCGCTGATCGCACCGCCAGCTAGTCGTATTCCTTCAACTAATAGGCGTTCATAGTAAAATCGTATTCCTGTAACACCGCTGAGCATATACGACCTAGTTGGCTTCTGACCTATGGATTTCATTTTTAACCAAACTGAGTCGGGCGTGATGCGTTTCTTCCAAGATTTTACGCGAGAAAATTCTTTGCAGAAATCTAGCTTCGGAACACGACACTTTTGCAGGACTGATAGCAATTGGCCCCTGCCTAACCGTTAAAGCCAGAATAATCGTCTGAGTGTTTTGGGCATGTTTTCTGGCGGAGCCGACAGATGGAACGTTCGGATAGCAAAGCTAGACATCGAGGAATGGTCGGTTTTCTCAAATTCCCAACAACAAATCGCA
>Ga0181563_10002801_pt1 | contig 16883 bp, 11 predicted proteins | sample 011ome_25_FD_133759 | JGI IMG/M metagenome (GOLD analysis project Ga0181563, IMG submission 133759) | Coastal salt marsh microbial communities from the Groves Creek Marsh, Skidaway Island, Georgia - 011512CT metaG (megahit assembly) | ecosystem: Environmental > Aquatic > Marine > Intertidal...
CACCAGTAATTCTTAATGCCGCCAATGAGTTGGCAGTGGCAGGTTTTTTGGCAGGTTCACTCAGATTTGATCAAATTCCTGCTATCATAGCGGCCACTCTGGAAGAGCAGCCTGTCTCAAGCATGGCGACTCTTGAAGAGGTACTGGCGGCAGATGCTGCAGCCCGCGATACCGCCGCCAGGCATATCGGGAAAATTACTGGGATTTAGGCCGCTCCGGGCGGTTTTTTGCGGATAATTCCCTCCAATCGGGTTGTCAAAAGAACAGATCAATCAGCGACTGGAGAATGGCCCGTATGCCGGAGTCGTTCAGGTCAATAATTGAAGCGGGACAAGCTAACAGCTCTGATGGAACTCTTATTTGGAACCAGGGAGCTGGATAAATTCACAAATACTGGAAATTTTAGTCAAGGTTAATGGGTTTCATAGGTAGTATCATTTTCGATATCGGCGCCATGCTGTTGACCCTGGGCATCCTGGTCACCTTCCATGAATTTGGCCATTTCTGGGTGGCCCGGAAATGCGGCGTCAAGGTTGAAAAGTTTTCTGTCGGTTTTGGCAGGCCGCTTTTGAAGTGGCGCGAAAAACCCAGGACAGTGTCCACACAGTCAGGCCCGGCTTCCCAGCAAGAGGGTACCGAGTTCGTCATTGCGGCTATTCCCCTGGGCGGTTATGTAAAAATGCTCGGTGAGCAGGACCACGAAGTGCCTGATGAGCAGAAACAGTTCGCCTTCAATCACAAACCTCTTTCTCAACGGGCTGCCATCGTTGCCGCGGGTCCTGCCGCCAACTTCCTGCTGGCCATTTTGCTGTACTGGGCGATGTTTATGTCGGGAGTCAGTGATTTTGCCCCGGTCGTTGGCAAGATTGCTCCCGATTCGATATCAGCCAATGCGGGACTGGAGTACGGTGACGAGATTGTCGCCGTTGACAACAAGCAGACCCGCACCTGGCAGGAAGTCAGAAAACAACTGCTGGATCGCCTGGGCGAGACAGGCACCATGCACATGCAGGTACAGAAACCGGATGGCACGAGGGTACGTGAGCTGCAACTGCCCCTGCAATCCTGGCTGGCCGGGGCCACCGAGCCCGATATCCTGGGTTCCCTGGGTATAACGCCTATTTACATGGATATCCCGCCGCGCATCGGCCAGGTACTGCCAGGCGGCAGGGCTGAGGCCTCCGGTATGCAAGCCGGGGACCTGGTACTGTCGGCTAATGGCAGTGCAATCCAGGGCTGGGACGAGTGGGTCACGGTGATTCGCGAGAATCCGGAAACCGATATCAATGTGGACGTGGAGCGTGACGGACAAACGCAGTCACTGGTCATACGCCCGGCTTACCTGCTCGATGACAGCGGCAACCCGCAACTTGACCAACAGGGTCGCAGGCAGGGTTCCATTGGCGCCGGTGTTGAAATTCCCGTGTTATCGGAAGACCTGGTACGTGATATCCAGTTTTCCCCTGTAGCTGCACTGGGTGAAGCCGTGTCAGAGACCTGGGAAAACAGTATTTTTGTCCTGGTAGCGATAAAGAAAATGATCGTCGGGCTGATGTCGGTAAACAATATCAGCGGGCCGATTACCATTGCCCAGATTGCCGGTGACTCTGCCAGCGACGGCATCGAATACTTTATCGGCTTTCTTGCCATACTCAGTATTAGTCTGGGTGTGATGAACCTGATGCCCATTCCGGTACTGGATGGTGGCCACCTGTTTTACTACGCGATAGAAGCAATAATCCGCAAGCCATTGCCCGAAGGAGTCCAGGAAATGGGGCTGCGTTTCGGTCTGCTGGTCATTGCCGGCATCATGTTCATTGCGTTCTACAATGATATAAACCGTCTGTTGTAAAAGGCTGTCAATGAACTTCAAGGCCAAAAAGAAAATTTTGTCATGCCTTATTGCGGCTGCACTTTGCATGCCCGCAATACTGCCCAACCCCGTCCATGCCCAGGCTGCCAACCAGTCCTTTACGGTGTCAGATATTCGCCTGGAAGGCCTGCAGCGCATCTCGGCAACCAATGTTTTCGCTTTGCTCAATATCAATGTGGGCGACCAGCTCAACGCCAATGATTACGCCAACATCATCAGGGATATCTCGGCCTCGGAAAATTTCGATAACGTCGAGTTGCTGCGCGAAGGCAATGTCCTGATTATTCGCCTGGAAGAGCGTCCCACGATCAGTGATATCCAGATAGACGGTAACAAGCTGATTCCTACCGAAGCCTTGATGGAAAATATGGGTAATGCCGGACTGGCTATTGGCCAGGTGTTCCAGGCATCCACCCTGGATGGCATGCGACTGGCACTGCAGGAGCAGTACGTAGGGCAGGGACGATACGGTGCCAGTGTTGATGTCGAAGTGATCGAGCAGGAGCGCAACCGTGTAGCTATCGATATCCAGATCACTGAAGGTGAGCCGTCCAAGATCGTCCATATCAATGTCGTCGGTAATACGGTTTTTGATGATGAGGAACTGCTCGACCTGTTCGAGATTTCCACCACGAACTGGTTGTCCTGGATTCGCAAGGATGACCAGTACGCCAGGGAAAAGGTCAATGGCGACCTGGAACGCCTGACGTCCTATTACATGGACCAGGGCTATATCAACTTCGATATCACCTCGACCCAGGTATCCGTCACGCCAAGCAAGGATGAAGTCTATATCACCGTCAACATTTCCGAAGGCGATGTCTATACCATTAACGAGGTGGAGCTGGCTGGCGACCTGGTGGATTCTGAAGAATTGCTGCGACTCATGATTCAGTTGCGCGAAGGCCAGGTGTTTTCCCAGCAACTGGTAACGTCCACTTCTGAATTCATGACCCAGTTGCTTGGTAACCAGGGCTACTTCTTCGCCGAAGTGGAAGGCGTACCTTCCATCAATGAAGATGACAAGACTGTTGATGTCACCTTTTTCGTGATACCGGGTAACCGAACTTACGTGAACCGCATCAGCTTTTATGGCAACACCAATACGGCGGATGAAGTTCTGCGCCGGGAAATGCGCCAGATGGAAGGGGCGCCGGCATCCAGCGTGGCGATGGAACAGTCCAAGGTGCGTCTTGAGCAACTGGGCTACTTCAGTGAAGTGGAGTATGAAACCTCGGAAGTGCCGGGGACTTCTGACCAGATCAACGTCGATTTTTCTGTTGCTGAACAGTTGTCCGGCACCATTGGTGGCAGTATCGGCTACGGACAGGTCCAGGGCCTGGTATTGTCAGCAAACCTGCAGCAGGCCAACTTCCTCGGGACAGGAAAAAGCGTTGGCATTGGCGTCAACACCAGCCGTTTCAGTACCAGCTACCAGTTCAACTATTTCAATCCGTATTACACCATTGACCAGATCAGCCGCGGCTTCGGTTTGTCCTATACCACTTCGGATTTCGCCGAACTCAACCTGGCTTCCTACAGTACCAACCAGGCCAATGCCAATGTCACCTATGGTTATCGTCTCAATGAAAACCAGTCCCTGTCCTTCAACTTTGGCCTGACCAATACAGTCATTGATGAAGGTATCGGTCCGGTACAGGAAATTGCAGCCAGCCCGAAACTGATTCCGGGGATCAATAACTACATGATTGTACCGCCGCGCAATCAGTCTTATTTCAATCCTGAAACCGGACAGATTTTCCCGATAGCCGATGCCGTCACTGCACCTATCAGTGCACTGCCAGACACCGCGTTTAACCAGAAAAAAGGTTTTCTTGACCGGGAAGGCAACAAGTTCAATAACCTGAATGTTGCCATTACCTGGAGTGAATCCACGCTCAACCTGGGACTGTTTCCGACTGCGGGTATGGCGCAGAGCCTGTCATTTTCCTTCACGGCGCCCGGCAGTGATCTGTCCTATTACCGCCTGCAGTATTTCCGCGAACACTATATTCCCATTGCGCCAGAATGGATTCTCCACATGCGCGCCGACCTGGGTTACGGCGACGGTTACGGCTCAACTGAACAGTTGCCGTTCTTTCAGCATTTTTATGCGGGTGGCCTGGGCACGGTCCGTGGCTTTGAACGCAATACCCTGGGCCCCAGGGCAACATTCCCGGAGCGTTATCGCACCAATAACACCCGCTTCCTTCGGGATGCCAATGGTGATATTGCCCAGGATCCCTTTGGCAACCCGGTCATAGATACCCGATCAGACGTTGCCTATATCCTGGAGCAGGTTGTGGATGAGAACGGACTGCCGGTGTTTGATAATACTGGCCAGCCAGTGCTTGAAGAAAAACTATCGTCCCAGCCCCTGTACGGCGGCAGGCCTTCGCCATTTGGCGGCAATATTCAGGCAACAGGTACGGTAGAATTGCTGTTCCCACTGCCGTTTATCGAGGATCGCAGCCGGGTTCGCTCGGCAATCTTTGTCGATGCCGGTAACGTGTTTTCCTCCTATTGCACCCAGGAGCAGGAACTGGCAAGCAACTGTTCCGGATTCAGCCTCGATGGCATGCGTTATTCTGCCGGTGTCTCGGTCAGCTGGTTTTCAGGGGCCTTTGGTATCATGTCATTCAGCCTGGCCAAGCCCTTTAACGCCTCTGTCATAGATGAAACCGAAATTTTCCAGTTTACCCTGGGTAACACTTTCTGAGCGGTTTTAGCCATAGTTGTCCGCAATCTGTCGGCAATTTACCTGTAAAGGAAGTATTCGAACCATAATCAAAAAGCCTGTAGAATACGCGCCATTGTTGACGGGACCGAAAAATAACCGTCACCGGGAATCAAATCGGTTAAATGAGAGTCTAAACCCAGAGACTGACCAGATACCCGGCCATAAAGCCGGTCAAGTCCCTGAATTAATTTTGACAAAACGACATCAGAATAGTTGGAGAGTCACGTGAATAAGATAGTACGTAGTTTGTTCGTCGCTGCCGCCATATTAGTTGCCACAGGCAGCACCAGTGTTTTTGCCCAGAATGAAAGCGGTCTGAAAATTGCCGTTCTGGACATGGCAACGGCCTTGCTGAATTCCGATGTGGCCCAGGGCGTTGAGGAAGAGCTGCAGGCTGAAACTGCGGAAGACCAGGAAAAGCTCAGGAACCTTGCCACGCAGGGCCAGGAACTCTCGGAAAAACTTCAGCAGGATGGTGAAGTCATGAGTGAGGCAGAGCAGCGCCGTGCCGTCGGTGAAATCCAGGAAATCCAGAACCAGTACCAGTTCCTGCTGCAGAAGATCCAGACCTTGAGCCAGGAAAGAAGGCAGCAGTTCCAGCAGACCTATGCGCCAAACCTGGTCCAGGCAATCAGTGAAGTGGTTGAGGAAGAAGACTTCGATATCGTTGTTCGTGCTGAAGCAGCACTGTACTTCGATAATTCCTTTGATATTACTGCGCGGGTCACCGAAAAGCTCAACCAGCAGTAATTGCCGGGGCATTAATCACTACGCCAAGCTGCTGTGATGACAACCTTTTTGCCACGTTGATTAATGAGCTAGCCCGTAGTCATCGCAGTTGCTGGTTGAACGTGTTCGGGGTGTCCGCAGGGCATAATCAGTAGTGCATAAAAATAAAACCTACACACTTGCAGCGCTTGCCAAAACGCTCGACCTGAAGCTCGACGGGGAGCCGGAGCATGAAGTCTCCGGCATCGCCACCCTGGCTTCGGCGGCAGCTGATCAACTGAGCTTCTATCACAACAGCAAATTCTTCGCTGACCTGAAAACTACTCGGGCCGGTGCGGTGATCATTTCTGCAGACTGTGCCAGGGACTGCCCGGGCAACAAACTGATCTGCGAGAATCCCTATCTTGCCTATGCCCATGCCAGCCACCTGTTTGCAGCCGGGGATGCTGATAGTCGTCTCATACACCCAACAGCGCAAATCCACGAATCAGCCGTCATTGGCAGTAATGTCGGCATCGGGGCCAATGTGGTGATCGGTGAGAACGTTCATATCGGCAATGACAGCTGCGTGGGTGCCAACACCGTGATTGGTTCGAATTGCAGGCTTGGCAAGGGGCTGTCGTTACATGCCGGTGTCACCCTGTATGCCGGTGTCAGTATTGGCGACCGGGCTGTGATCCACTCCGGCGTGGTTATTGGCAGCGACGGTTTTGGTTTTGCCCGTGACGGTGAAAAATCCGTCAAGATTGCACAGTTGGGTGGCGTGCAGGTGGGGGATGATGTCGAAATTGGCGCCTGCACCACGATAGATCGCGGCGCGCTGGAAGATACGGTGATTGAAGATGGCGTGAAAATCGACAACCAGGTCCAGATAGCGCATAACGTCAGGGTTGGTGAGAACACCATCATTTGCGGTTGTAGTGCAATCGCTGGTAGCTCAACCATAGGGAAAAATTGTATTATTGCCGGCGCTGTCGGGATAATTAACCATGTCCATATAACCGATGGTGTGACGGTCACAGCAATGTCACTGGTGAACAAGTCAATCACTACCCAGGGTGTTTATTCTTCCGGGACAGGCTTGTCAGAGTCAGCCCAATGGAAGAAAAACATTGTGCATTTCAAAAAGCTTGATGACATGGCTGGCAGGCTGAAAGCATTGGAAAAACGAGACGAGGAAACCTGAGACACGCGTTTCAGATCCCCGGTTAGTCAGCAAGTTATCGAAGTTAAGCAGGATACCCGTATGATGGATGTTGGAGAGATCAAGGAATATTTGCCTCAGAGATACCCGTTTCTGATGGTTGACCGCGTTGTTGAACTGGAATTGGGCAAGCGCATCAAGGCCTACAAGAATGTCACGACCAACGAAGAGTTTTTCCAGGGTCATTTTCCGCAAAAACCCATCATGCCGGGTGTGTTGATTATCGAGGCCCTGGCGCAGGCCGCTGGTGTGCTTGGATTCAAATCCCAGGAAAAGAAACCCAAAGACGGTTACCTTTACTATTTTGTCGGCGCCGACCATGTCCGCTTGAAACGCCCCGTGTTGCCAGGTGACCAGCTGGTGCTTGAGGCAGAGATGGGGCCGGTACGTCGAGGCATCTACAAATTTACCTGTCGTGCTTCCGTTGACGGGAAGACAGCCTGCGAGGCAACAATCCTGTGTGCTGAAAGGAAGGAATAATGAGCGGGAACGAACCCGTCATCCATCCATCGGCCAAGCTGGGTAAAAACGTCAAAGTCGGCCCCTGGTCGATTATCGGCCCTGAAGTCGAAATTGGCGATGGCACCGAAATCTCTTCCCATGTCGTCATAAAAAGCCACACACGAATCGGCAAGCACAACCGGATTTTCCAGTTTGCTTCCGTGGGTGAAGACCCGTCGGACAAGAAGTATCAGGGCGAAGTTACCTGGCTTGAGATGGGTGATCACAACATTGTCCGGGAAGGAGCCACACTGCACCGCGGCACTGAAGTCGGCGGTGGGGTGACCCGTATCGGCTCCAACAATCTCTTCATGCCTTATACCCATGTTGCCCATGACTGCATCGTCGGCAATCACACGATTTTTTCCAATAATGCTGCCATCAGTGGCCATGTGGTCGTTGAAGACTGGGCCATACTCAGCGGGTATGCCGGTGTCTACCAGTTCCTGCGTATCGGTGCTCACAGCGTTATCGGCGGCCTTACCCACATCAACATGGATGTACCAGCCTTTGTCGTGATCAAGGGCATTCCGCCGGAACCCAAAGGGGTCAATATCACCGGGCTGGAACGTCGCGGATTCTCACGCGATGCCATCAAGGCCATACGCAAAGGCTACAAGATTCTGTATCGGCAGGGGTTGAAGATAGATGAGGCAATCGATGAGCTGGAGAAGCTGGCCGTGGAGCACCAGGAAATTCACGTGCTGATTCATTCCGTCAAAGCCTCGCAAAAGGGCATTATTCGCTAGGTAACTAGAATTCCAGGCTGGAGCTTCCAGGAGTCTCCAGTGTCACAGATCACTTGATGACCAGGCAGCATGGATAACCCCTTACGCGTAGCCATTCTTGCCGGAGAGTCTTCCGGCGATATACTCGGTGCCGGCCTCATGCAGGCATTGCAGAGCAAGGTGCCGTCCGTGACTTTTACCGGCATAGGTGGACCTGAAATGGAAGCTGCCGGTCTTGCCTCCATGGTTCCCATGGACCGCCTGTCTGTCATGGGGCTGGTCGAACCCCTCAAACGCCTCCCCGAATTACTGCGCATTCGCAAGAATTTCTATCTTGCCATGAAGGCAGATCCCCCGGATGTATTTATTGGCATTGACTCGCCTGACTTCAACCTCGGGCTGGAAGCGAAGGTCAGGGCATTGGGGATTCCCACCGTGCATTACGTCAGTCCCTCGGTATGGGCCTGGCGCCAGGGAAGAATAAAGAAAATAGGCCGGGCGGTTGACCTGATGCTGGCGCTTTTTCCCTTTGAGGAAGCGTTTTACCGGCAACATGGTGTGCCGGTGTGTTGCGTAGGGCATCCACTGGCCGATGCCATGCCGTTGCAAGCGGATGTGGCAGGGGCCAGGCAATCACTGGGTATTCGGCCGGATGCCGAGGTGCTGGCCCTGCTACCTGGCTCCCGGGGCGGTGAAGTTCAGCGCCTGTGTCCGGACTTCCTGGCAACATTTCGGCGTTGCCAGCAATTGCGCCCGGGCCTCCAGGCGCTGATCCCCTGTGCCAACGCCCAGCGTCGGCAACAGATAGAAGGGTTCATACAATCCGGTTACAGTGACCTGGATATTACCCTGGTCGATGGCCAGTCACGCACGGTGATGGCGGCGTCCGATTGTATTCTCATGGCTTCGGGAACGGCGGCACTGGAAGGCATGTTATTGAAAAAGCCCATGGTGGTTGCCTACAAGATGGCGCCGTTGTCCTATGCCATCATTTCGCGGATGCTGAAATCACCTTATGTCTCCCTGCCAAACCTGCTGGCCAGGCAGGCCCTGGTTCCCGAACTGCTCCAGGATGCAGCAACACCTGAGACACTGAGTGCCGAGGTGGAGAAGTTGCTGGCCGATGACGGCAGCAGGGAAGCCATTGCAGGGACCTGGCACGGTATTCATGAACAGTTGCGGCGCAACGCCAGTGCAACGGCTGCCGATGCGGTGCTAAAGTTATGCCACGCAAGGTAGATAAGCCCCTGCTACCCCTGGTCCTGGAAGACGGGCCTTATCCGGAACTTGATCCGGCACAACTGGCCGGCGTTGATGAGGCGGGGCGTGGGCCGCTGGCCGGTGACGTGGTGGCAGCTGCCGTCATCCTTGATCCTGGCAGGCCAATACCCGGGTTGACCGATTCCAAGAAACTGACGCCAGGACAACGGGAAAAGCTGTTTCCGCTGATCCAGGATCAGGCAATCGCCTTTGCCGTGGCCAGGGCCAGCGTGGCGGAAATTGACCAGCTCAATATCCTGCAGGCCAGCCTGCTGGCCATGACGCGTGCTGTGCAGGGCATGCCACAGGTGCCGCAACTGGTTTACGTGGATGGCAATCGCTGCCCGACCTGGCAATATCGATCTCAAGCCGTGGTCAAGGGCGACAGCCGCCTGGCCTCCATTGCGGCGGCTTCCATCCTGGCGAAAGTGACCCGGGACCGTGATATGGATGAACTGGATAGCCGGTTTCCCGGATACGGCCTGGCACAACATAAGGGCTACCCGACAAAGGCGCATATGGAAGCCCTCCACAGGCTGGGACCGACGGCGATTCATCGGCGGTCGTTTGGGCCGGTGGCGAAATCGATAAAAGGATAAAGCGATAAAACGATAAAGGATGCATGGTTAAATATTCACGTTTTTATCCCTTTATCCTTTTATCCTTTTATCGATATCCGTATCCGATTACACTTAACCTGCAGTTAACCCGGCACCCAAATACGTTCCAATGAGCCATCAACCCACATTCGTCCACCTGAGAGTCCATTCAGAATATTCTGTTATTGACGGGCTGGTGCGCGTGAAGGCGTTGACCCGGAAAACCGCTGAAATGAACATGCCAGCGGTGGCCATCACTGACCACGTCAATCTCTACGCCCTGATCAAGTTCTATACTGCTGCCAACCAGGCAGGCATCAAGCCGGTTTGTGGCTGCGACATCCTTGTCTCCGAGGATGACAATACCGAGCAGTTTTCCACCCTCGTGTTGCTGGTCCAGAACCTGACCGGCTACAAGAATCTCACCGAGCTCATTTCCCGTGCCCACCTGGAAGGGCAGTTCCGCGGCAACCCCTGTATTCGTAAAAGCTGGCTGGAGGGAAAGACCGATGGTCTGATCGCACTGTCCGGCGCGCGCAGCGGTGATGTGGGCAAAGCCATTCTCAACGAGGACATGGAACTGGCCACCTCCTGCGCCAGTTTCTGGCTGGAGAGATTTCCCGGCCGGTATTACCTGGAGCTGCAACGGACCAGCCGTTCCGGTGAAGAAGATTACATTCGTGGTGCCGTTGCCCTGGCCGAATCCCTGGAATGCCCGGTCGTGGCAACCAATGATGTGCGTTTCCTGGAAGAGAATGAATTCGAGGCCCACGAGGCACGCGTGTGTATCAACGAGCGCCGCACCCTGGATGATCCCAGGCGCCCCCGCAATTATTCCGAATACCAGTACCTGCGCTCGCCCGAGGAAATGCAGGAGCTGTTCAGTGATTTGCCCGAGGCCCTGGAAAACAGCGTGGAAATTGCCCGCCGCTGTACCCTGGACCTGGAACTGGGCAAGCCTTACCTGCCCAATTACCCGATCCCCGAGGGAATGACGATCGAGGAGTTCCTGCGCCTTGAAAGCGAAAAGGGGCTCGAAGAGCGACTGGAAAGCCTCTTTGATACCGCCAGCCCCGACTTTCCGGCGACTCGAAAGACCTACCAGGAACGGCTTGATTTTGAACTGGATATCATCAACCAGATGGGCTTTCCCGGCTACTTCCTGATCGTGATGGAATTTATCCAGTGGGCCAAGAACAATGGTATTCCGGTCGGACCGGGCAGGGGATCAGGGGCCGGCTCCCTGGTTGCCTACGTGCTGAAAATCACCGACCTGGATCCGCTTCAGTACGACCTGCTGTTTGAGCGTTTCCTGAATCCCGAGCGTGTCTCCATGCCTGACTTTGATGTGGACTTCTGCATGGACGGGCGTGACCGCGTTATCGATCATGTGGCCGACCTTTACGGGCATGAAGCGGTTTCCCAGATCATTACTTTCGGCACCATGGCCGCCAAGGCGGTCATACGTGATGTCGGTCGTGTGCAGGGCAAATCCTATGCCCTGGCTGACAAGCTGTCCAAGCTGGTGCCTTTTGAAGTGGGCATGACCCTGCAAAAAGCCCTGGACCAGGAAAAGCAACTGGTGGAATTCATCGCCTCTGATGAAGAAGCCGATGAAATCATGGAAATGGCTTTCAAGCTGGAAGGGGTCATCCGTAACGTCGGCAAGCATGCAGGGGGTGTTGTCATCGCACCCACCAAGTTGACGGACTTTTCACCGCTGTACTGTGATGAGAACGGCAACAACCTGGTTACCCAGTTCGACAAGAACGACGTGGAAAGTGCGGGCCTGGTGAAATTCGACTTCCTGGGCCTGCGCACCCTGACGATCATCGACTGGGCGGTGAAGAAGATCAACAGTGAGCCCGGTCGTGAGCCGGTCGATATCAATGAAATTCCCCTGAACGATCCAGCCGTGTACCGCATGCTGGAGCAGGGTGATACCACGGCCATATTCCAGCTGGAATCACGTGGCATGAAGGACCTGATCAAGCGTCTGAAGCCCAGCAACTTTGAAGACATTATCGCGCTGGTGGCGCTGTTTCGGCCGGGACCGTTGGGTTCGGGCATGGTCGATGACTTTATCAATCGCAAGCACGGCAAAATGTCGGTGAGTTATCCCCATCCTGACCTGGAACCGGTTCTGAAAAACACCTACGGCGTTATCCTGTACCAGGAACAGGTCATGCAGATTGCCCAGGTACTGGCGGAATACACGCTGGGTGGTGCCGACATGCTCAGGCGTGCCATGGGCAAGAAAAAACCGGAGGAAATGCAGAAGCAGCGCGAAATTTTCATGAATGGTGCTGCCAAAAACAATATTGACCCGAAACGGGCCGAAGCCATTTTTGACCTGATGGAAAAATTTGCCGATTACGGTTTCAACAAATCCCACTCTGCTGCCTATGCCCTGGTGTCATACCAGACCGCCTGGTTGAAATATTACTATCCCGCGCACTTCATGGCGGCAGTCATGTCAGCGGATATGCAGAATACAGACAAGATCGTTATTTTCATCGAGGAATGCCGGCGCATGGCCATTCCGATCACCCTGCCGGATGTCAACGGCGGTCATTACCAGTTCACGGTGGATGAAGAGGGTAATATTCTCTACGGTCTCGGTGCCATTAAGGGGCTGGGAGAAGGACCGATCGAGAATATCATCAGCGTCAGGGAGGAATCCGGACCCTTTACCAACCTGTTTGATTTCTGCAGCCGGATCAATATGTCAGTCATCAACAAGCGCGCCATAGAAGCATTGATTCGATCCGGTGCCATGGACAGTTTTGGTGCGGACAGGGCGGTTCTGTTGGCCAGCATGGGTGAGGCGATCAAGACCGCCGAACAAAGCCATCGCACCCAGGCCAGCGGTGTAGGCGATATGTTCGGTGAGCTGGTGCCCTCGGAAAGTAACGAAGATGTCTACAGCAATTACCGCAAGGTGAAGCCATGGAGTGAACAGCGCCGCCTTCAAGAAGAAAAAGACACCCTTGGACTGTACTTATCGGGACATCCTATTGAAGAGTACCTGCCTGAAATCCAGCGCATGACCAAGAACCGCATTATCAACCTGCGCGCAGACAGGGGGACGCAGACAGTCATTGGCCTGATTCATGATATGCGCATCATCAAGAGCAAGCGTGGCGATACCATTGCCATCCTGACCCTGGATGACCGAAGTGCCCGCATCGAGGTCTCACTGTTTGGTGAAGTGTATGAGAATTGCCGGGAAATGCTCAGCAAGGACACCGTGGTGCTGGTGGAAGGGGTTGTCAGCCTGGACGAATACAGTGGCAACAGCCAACTGCAAATTCGTGCCCGTAATGTGACCAGTTTCAAGGATGCCCGCCAGCAATACATCCGCAATATAACCCTGAACTTGCAACAGGAAAATTTGCCGGTAGAATCGCTGCAAATTTTGCAGAACATTCTCAGTGAATACTGCCTGGCAGGAAAAAATGCGGTTAATGGCAAGCACCCGGCCCATGGCATCACGGCCAATGGTGCTACTGAAGACAAGGCCTGTGATATTGTCGTTAATTATTCCTGTGATGGTGCCCGGGGCAGTATCGTGCTTGGCCGGGAGTGGCGAGTACAGGTGGAGGATGAACTCCTGCACAAGCTTCGCCAGCAGTATGGCGCCAGCCATATCAATGTGAATTACCAGTAACCCGAAACAACATTAATCAAGGACGGTGCCTGAAGTACATGGTCCGTAGAAATATTTTCGATTATGAATCCCGATTATCTCGAGTTTGAACAGCCAATCGCCGATCTTGAAGTCAAGATCAATGAACTTCGTCATGTGGGTGCCGATAACAAGCTCAATATCAATGATGAAATAGTCAAACTGCAGGACAAAAGCCAGAAGCTGACCGAGAAAATATTTTCCGGTCTCACGCCCTGGCAGATTTCCCTGCTGGCAAGGCATCCGCTACGCCCTTATACGGAAGACTACATCGACCACATCTTTACTGACTTTGATGAGCTCCATGGTGATCGCTATTTTGCCGATGACCAGGCTCTCATTGGCGGTGTCGCCTATCTGGAAGACATGCCTGTCATGCTGATCGGTCACCAGAAGGGAAGAAGCACGTCTGAAAAGGTCAAGCGCAACTTTGGCATGCCCAAACCGGAAGGTTATCGCAAGGCGCGCCGCCTGATGCTGATGGCTGAGCGATACAAACTGCCGGTGCTGACTTTTATTGATACACCTGGCGCTTACCCGGGTATTGATTCCGAAGCGCGTGGTATTAACGAAGCCATTGCCGAGAACCTGGCGGTCATGTCCCGCCTGAAAACACCGATTATTGCCACGGTGACGGGTGAAGGGAATTCAGGTGGTGCCATTGCCATTGGCGTCTGCGATCACCTGAACATGCTGCAGTATTCCACCTATTTCGTGATCTCCCCGGAGGGCTGTGCCACTATCCTATGGAAGTCTGCCGATTACAAGGCTGAAGCGGCCAAGGCCATGGGCGTGACCTCGGAACGACTGGAAGAACTGGGTATTGTCGATACCACGATCGAAGAACCATTGGGTGGTGCACACCGTGATATTCGCCTGATGTCAGATCGTATCAAGGAAAAGCTGGTTGAACAGATCCAGCAATTCCAGAACATGGACACCGATGCCTTGCTGGAGCGTCGTTACAAGCGCCTGATGAGTCACGGTAGTTCCCAGTAGCCTGTTGGCCTTTCATCCCGACCAGATCCTGACCGAGCTTCCCGACCGGGAAGCGAATTATCATGTTGCCTTCAGCGGCGGGCTGGACTCACACGTTTTGTTGCACGCCCTGGCATCGCTGCGAGATGCCGGCAAGCTGGACGGTACCCTCAAGGCAATCCATATCAACCATGGCCTCAACGTCAATGCTGACCAGTGGGCTGAACATTGCCGGCAAGTCTGTCACCAGTTGAAGGTGCCACTGGACAGCACCGAGGTCGAAGTCAGGCGGCAGGGGCAGGGGCTGGAGCAGGCCGCCAGGGAAGCCCGTTATAGCGTCTTTTCGCAGGTGATGCAGACCGACAGGGACGTGCTGCTGACCGCCCATCACCAGGATGACCAGGTGGAAACCCTGTTGTTTCGCATGCTACGGGGCACGGGGCTGCGGGGCCTTGGCGGTATCAGGCGACAGCGTAAGCTGGGTTCGGGCACGATTCTGCGGCCCATGCTTGATACCATGCGCGCCGATTTGCTTGCCTATGCCCAGGCCCAGGGATTGAGCTGGATTACCGATGACAGCAATGCCGATGTCAGTCTAGACCGCAATTATCTGCGCCATCGCGTCCTGCCCGTGCTGTCAGAACGCTGGCCTGGTTATCGCAAGAGCCTGCAGCGTCTTGGCGAGTTTGCCGGCCAGGCGCAGTCCCTGATGACGGAAATTGGCGAGCAGGACCTGGCACAAGTCAGGGATGGACTGCACCGGCTGTCCATTGATGCCCTGAAGCAATTCAGCCAGGCGCGACAGTATAACGTCGTGCGCAGCTGGTTCCAGGACCTGGAAGCCAGCCATGGCATTCCGGCGCCGGATGCCTATGTGACCGAGCGAGTATTTACCGAGCTGATTCCGGCAGCCGGCGATGCCGAACCCCTGATCAGCTGGCACAAGGAAGATCAGCTGGTGGAAATCAGGCGCTTTGGCGACAGAATTTACGTGGTCCTGCCGGATGAATCGCTACAAATGCCGGCCACGCTGACCTGGCAGGCAGAATCACCTCTGGCACTGCCCGGCAATGGCACATTGTCTCTGGAAGAAGCAGCTGATGAGGGCTTTGTCCTGCCCGAGGATGGCAAACTGGAAATTCGGTTTCGCCAGGGTGGGGAAGCGGCCAAACCGGCCGGTCGCCGGACCCGTTCGCTGAAGAAAGTGCTGCAGGATTACCAGGTGCCACCCTGGTTACGGTCGCGGATGCCGCTGGTTTATCTCGACGGGGAATTGCTGGCCGTGGGAGACCTTTTTGTCACTGATCGCTGGCGAGTACTGGCCAGGGATGCAAAAGGGAAAAAAATCTATCGTATTCGATGGTCCAGAGCAGATTTACATTGTGGATATTGAGCCACTCTGATACCCTGTAATTCCATCAGAAACATTGATTTATACGACTGATGGACTCTTAATGACACGGTTTATATTTATTACCGGTGGTGTTGTCTCCTCCCTAGGCAAGGGCATAACTTCAGCCTCCATTGCCGCAATTCTCGAAGCCCGCGGGCTCAAAGTTACCATGCTCAAACTCGATCCCTACATCAATGTGGATCCGGGTACCATGAGCCCGTTCCAGCATGGTGAGGTTTTCGTCACCGAAGATGGTGCGGAGACTGACCTTGACCTCGGCCACTACGAGCGCTTCATTCGCACCACCATGTCCCAGAAGAACAACTTCACTGCGGGGCGCATTTACGAGGATGTAATCAAGAAGGAGCGCCGGGGTGATTACCTGGGCGCCACCATCCAGGTTATTCCCCATATTACTGACGAGATCAAGGCCCGGGTGATTGACGGGGCCGGTGATGCCGACGTGGCGCTTGTCGAAATTGGCGGCACGGTAGGGGATATTGAATCCCAGCCATTCCTGGAAGCGGTTCGACAGCTGAAGGTGGAACTGGGCTCGGACCGCGCCATGTTCCTGCACCTGACCCTGGTGCCCTATATCAGCACCGCGGGTGAAACCAAGACCAAGCCAACCCAGCACAGTGTCCGTGACCTGCGTTCCATCGGTATCCAGCCGGATATCCTGGTGTGCCGCTCAGACCATGAGCTGCCCGAATCGGCACGTCGGAAAATAGCCCTGTTTACCAACGTGGAGCTGCCTGCCGTGGTTTCCCTGCAGGATACCGCCACCATCTATTCCGCGCCGCTGTTGCTGCACGCCACCGGTATCGACGAAATCATTCTCAAGCGCTTCCACCTGGAGTGTCCGCCAGCGGATCTCTCCGAATGGGAAAGTGTGGTCGAGGCCACCATGAAACCCGAGCGTGACGTCAATATTGCCATGGTGGGCAAGTACATGGACTTGCTCGATGCCTACAAGTCCCTGATCGAGGCGATCAAGCATGCGGGTATCCAAACCAGGACCCGGGTGAAGATTCGTTATATCGATTCGGAAACCATTGATACCGAGGGCTTGCAGGGCCTGGAAGATGTCGATGCGATCGTGGTGCCAGGCGGCTTTGGTGAGCGCGGCATTGAAGGCATGATCAAGACGGCGCAGTTTGCCCGTGAAAACAATATCCCATACCTGGGTA
>Ga0181563_10002804_pt1 | contig 16881 bp, 26 predicted proteins | sample 011ome_25_FD_133759 | JGI IMG/M metagenome (GOLD analysis project Ga0181563, IMG submission 133759) | Coastal salt marsh microbial communities from the Groves Creek Marsh, Skidaway Island, Georgia - 011512CT metaG (megahit assembly) | ecosystem: Environmental > Aquatic > Marine > Intertidal...
GTAGCCGCTAGCCGGAAGAGAGGGCCATCCTCGCGCTCAGATCAGCGCACGCAGCGGAATGTAGAGGTATTCGAGCAAGTAGAGCGGGAAGAGAAAGAGAGGGCGCAGAGAGCCATACAAACGCCTCTGAACGATCCCATGAGCGTATGGGGGGTGACGATCGATGGATAGTCTAAATCAATTCCTGTCCGATATGTTTGATTATTATGGCAAGGACGTACGATCAGGTGCGCTAAGAATCTACCGCCGAGCCCTAGAAAACATTCCTGTTAATCAATTATACAGCATGCTTGATCAACATATAGCCGACCCTGATAGCGGACAATTTATGCCAAAAGTGGCTGATTTTGTAAGAGTGAATGCTGGCACGAAAAAGGGGAACTCTGTAGCTGCATGGAACAAGGTCTATCGAGCTATATCGGAAGTCGGACCATACAAAACGTTTGTCCTCGATGACCCATGGGCTATGAAGTGTATTGAAGAGATTGGAGGTTTTCAAAGGCTGTGCGAGTTAACTGATAAAGAGTTAGATTTTAAAATGAACGAGTTTAACAAGCTTTATGAATCATACAGGGCGCAGGGTATGCCGGATGATTACCCATCAAAAATAAAGGGATACGTGGAGATTGAAAACAACTCTGAGGAAGAGGTGTTATTAATAGGGGATAGAAAGTGGGCTGAAAATAATTTAAATAATGGTAAGAAACGTTCTGGGTTAACGATTAATAAACTGAAACTGGATGTTAAGCAACTAACTCAAGGGGATTGAAATTAAAGGGGGCTATTCCGCCCCCTTTTTACTTTTTCTATTATTAACGTGTTGACATACGCATATAAGTACGTATAATAATAATCATTGGAGCAAACAACGCAACAACGCAACATAGTAAAGGGAAATAACGAATGAGCCCCTCGGGGCGCTTTAAATCACCCGATACGACCAAGGGGTAGATCATGAAATACACAACTAAGAGAGAAGGGAGATGGCTGAGAGTAATCGCTCTGCGCGATTTCGGAAACGTTAAGAGAGGAGAGCGGGGAGGTTTAATCGAGTCTCATTGGAATCTATCGCAAGAGGGTGGTGCGTGGGTTTACGGTAGCGCAGTCGTCTGCGGTAATGCACACGTCTGCGGTAATGCACACGTCCGCGATGACGCAGTCGTCTGCGGTAATGCACACGTCTGCGGTAATGCACACGTCTTCGGTAATGCACGCGTCCGCGATGACGCACTCGTCTGCGGTAACGCACGCGTCTGCGGTAGCGCACTCGTCACGAGAAGCCCTTTAGTGCTGGCCAGGGGTAAGTGGACCGTGACAGTTACGGACAACGTCGTACAGATCGGGTGCAAACAACATCCGCTAGAGCGATGGCTCAGCATGAGCGACGAGGAGCTGAAGGCGGTGGATGAGGAAGCTTTGGAGCTTAAAGCGAAGCATGGAGCAGAGATCGAAGAGCTTGCGAGAGCGCATCAGACACAAACGCGAGGGTAGATAGTGGCGGAGAAAGGGGCAAGCGAGCAGATCTTGAATTCGCAGATCTTGAAGGCGTAAATCTTGAGGGCGCAGATGTTGAAGGCGCAAATTTTTGGCGAGCAATACTAGCATAAGGAGAGAAAGTTGAGCACAAAAAAAAGACGTGAGACGCTAAAAAAACAAGGATTGACAGAAATTCATGGTTTTTTTGTCAACCCGAAAGATAAAGAATTTTTTCGGTGGCTTGAAAAGGCGAGCCAAACAGGGTTTTTGAGCGAAAATATCAAGGCAAAAATGAGAGGGGTTGCAAATGGCGAGGCAGAGCAAGAAAGAAAAAATCCGCAAGGATTGGTGCAGAGAATGTATGGGTAAGGCCGGAGCACGCGGATCACATAGTTGATGTATTGAAGTTTCTGAAGATGGAAAAGCCCGAATTTTCGTTTTATGCCGATGGTGAAGGAGTATTGTTCGAAAGCGTAGATAAAGGGGGCAAATAATGCATAACAGTGAGATTGAAGAATAAGCGCAACGTCCAATAAACAAGCGCCGCATTCTCCTTCCAATGCGCATTACGTAGCTTTGCTAGCATTGCGAAGTTTTGAGCATTGGTGGGAGTCAGGCTTCTATTTCTAAAGCCACTATGGTATAAGCTTTCTTGTGATGGAAGCGCTAAGATCCTACATCACACGCGAGACGGTAACCCAACAAATACCACTTTCTGTTTTTGTCTTTTTCACAAAAAGACGGAGCGGGGAACCCGCCAACAGGTGTAAAAACCTGAAACCATTTCTAAGCGTAGCTTAGTGGTGGTAGTTCATGAAGTAAAAAGGTACATCGTTGAAGAAGGATATTAAAAATAGATTTAGGTATTGACAAAGTGTGCAACATAGCGATATTATTTATCGCAATCGACATTGGAGACGGCTACGGAGACGGCAAATTCCGCGGATTTGGCAACGGCAACGGCGGGTATTAATATTTTGGAGCGTAAAAATGATCAAATATAATGGCAAGAAATATGAAACGATTTATGATCTAGCTATGCAATACGGCATAAAGCCGAATGTTTTAGCTATGCGGGTACAGCGGGGCAGATCGATAAGAGAAGCCATCTCTTTTAAAAATAAACGACATATAAAATACAAAGGGGTAGTCTATTCAAGCAGAAAGGACTTGATAGAACGTCTTGGGCTTGATCTTACGCCAGGTCAGCTAGAGTATCGGATACGCAAGACTGGATCTATATCTAAAGCTTTAAAATATAAGCTTGAAAACGCACATCCTGCTACGTACAAGGGCCGGAAGTACAAGAGTCTAAACAGCTTGTGCAAAAGCTTAGGCGTGCGGCAAGGCACTATACACAATAGGGTGCATAAGCAAGGGCTCTCTCTCGATGAAGCTATAGCGAGGAGCTTGAGATGATAGAGTATAGAGTTATATCTTATTGCAATGATCGGCTTTGAAAAATGTGGGCACCAACTGAGGTTTTGATTGAGCCAGAGGTTGAGGCTTTGCAAATGGTTAGCGATAGCTTAGGCAAGAAAGCGGTGCGATATGTCTATATTGACAGACAAGTCAAAAACGACATCATGCACAACGCAATCTTGGCCGCTATATGCGTGGATGAAATATTGAGCAGGTATTATTTTTATCGAGAGGGGTAATAGTGAGTAAGTATCTTCGGGAGATAAAGCCAAGGGTGTACGTTGACGTTTATGATATTTTGGTGGCGTTTGGTGTCACTTGTCCGGCTATGGCTCACGCTGTCAAAAAGTGTCTTGCATGTGGTCAGCGCGGATACAAAAGCGCCGAGTTCGACAAGCAGGAAGCTATAGAGTCAATAAAGCGATCAATTGCTTTGAATGTCGAGGGTGAAGATTGAAATTCAATTTTCGCACAGACACGTTTTTTATTTAGTTTTAGTTTTAGAAGGTGTGGAGGGATAATGAATCAAGCACTACTTCGGGCTGGTTTATCTCTGTCTAAATCTGGCGCTTGTCCTGGGTCTTGTTCTTGGTCTGGATCTAGGTCTAGGTCTGGGTCTTGTTCTTGGTCTGGATCTAGGCCTGGGTCTTTGTCTTGGTCTTGCTCTTGGTCTAGGTCTGGGCCTAGGTCTTGGTCTGGGCCTAGGTCTGGGTCTTGGTCTTGTTCTTGGTCTGGGCGATGTAACTATATTAAATATAGTTCTAATATATAATGGAGTGTGAAGCGTGAACGAACAGCTTTTAATTAAAGTTTTAGAGATGATTCTTGCGGGAGATGCAAAATCAGATAAAAGCCCAGATAGGGGGGCTGTGTACGGTTATGATTACATTATTGGTAAGAATTATTTTTTGAGGACGGTTACGCATATTTTGGTTGGCGAACTGGTACATAAGACTGATAGTTATTTGGTCCTAAAAAAATGTAGTTGGATTGCAGATACCGGCAGATATCATGACGCACTTAAAACTGGCAAGCTTCAAGAGGTTGAACCTTATCCTCCCGAACTGCCCGTAAGGTGCAACAGGTCATCTTTTATAGATGATGTTGAGTGGGTGCATGATCTACCGACAGAGCAAAAATACTGCAATAATCAATGAGCTAAGCTAGCATCGGATGAACATAAGGGCGCCTATTGCTTGCCTGAAGACTATCTAAAAAAGGTCGTTTAATAATATGCAGGGCAATTATTTTTTAGTAAAAAAAATAGATCACGATAGTGTTCTGAATGCGCACAAATACGTTGACGAACATCTAAATTGTATTGCTGGGACCGGAAAAACAGCAGCTGTCAAAGTTGAAGAGTATAAGAGTCCTAGATCTCTATCTGCGAATTCGCTGTATTGGTTGTGGCTCAGCGAGATAGCTGGATTTTTGACTAAAAAGGGTAGGGAGGCGACTAAGGAGGATTTACATGATCTAATGAGGCATAAATTTCTCGGCTATCATCCGAAGAGGAAAGTGGGGAGAACTGAGATAGGCAGTACGCTCAAGTCAACACGAAAGCTAAACACTTCTGAATTTTGCTTTTATCTTCAGCAGATAGACGCATGGGCATCAGAGATTGGCTGTTTTGTAACATCTCCAATGGATTGCGAATATAGACGCTTTTTAGACAAACAAAACAAGTAACGGGGGATTCATGATTAGGACACGGGAAGATATAGCTTATGTAAATCAGGTATTTGCTGACACGCCGAAATCTAGACAGGCAGAGAGAGACGAAATAGCCAGACTGACTCAGGAATTTATAGATCGGGGTGGTGAAATAAACGCAAAAGAGCAAGACTTGAAAGATGCAAATTGCTGGAATGGAAGGATGATAGCGAAGGGCTTTAAGCCAGAGACTATTGAAAGAATTAAAAAAGTGATGGTTATGAGCTGTAAAGGCATAAACAAATCAACTATATGTCAAAAGATGAATCTTCATAGGTCTACTGTGAATAGGTATATAAAAATTGGGGTGTCGTGGGGGCTGGGTGGAATCGGCATTGTAAGTAAGCGAAAATAATGTATAATATGCGCATCCCTTGTTATGAGGATGTGCTAATTGCTAAAGCGTACAGCTGCTGATATATGGTTTTCAAAGTGCGTAAGAATGCGCACAAATTGGGTTTGCGAGTATTGTAGTGGTAATTTCTCACATGAGGAATCGTATTTGCACTGCTCGCATTTTGTCACAAGAGCCAAATGCTCCGTCAGATATCATCCGAAAAACGCCTTTGCTCACTGTCAAGCGTGCCACAAGAAGCTTGGGGGAGATAGGTGGGGCGGTGGAAATGTTGCCGAGTTCGCTCATCACTATGATCAAATACACTCACCTCTCGACCGAGAGACAATCAGAATCCTGTCTGGGCACCCATTTCCTAAGCATAAACACCACATCAAAACAATAGCAGCTCATTATCGAGAACAATACCGGCGAATGGAAGACATGCGAAGCTGTGGTGAGGATGGACGCATAGAGCTTGAAAACTATGCTGGCTCTTTAGAGCTTAACGCGTTGATTGAAGATATAAGGAGCCGTTTATGAGCGCATATCTCGATACTATCGATGACCTATTGCGAGACTGGGGCAAGTCGGCGCGTGAGGGCAGTACGCGGATTGGGTTTAAGATGGGCGTTCTGGGGCGGATTAAGGGCTCGACAGTCAAGAGCGCATCAATCACGCCGGAGGAGTTCGAAGCGATAGATAAGGCCGTATCACAACTAAAAAAAATAGACGATCTCTTACACGATGTTGCGACGTTAACTTACATACAGAACAGAACGCGGGACGACGTAGCACGAAAAATAAACAAATCAAAAGGCGCAGTTAGCCAATACCGGCATGCTGTCATAGCATACGTAGCCGGAGCTCTAAAAATCTCTTGACGGTCGGCGAAAAGCGTGTTTAAATCAGGTAAACTGGTCGTTTCTTTACGTAGCCAGTTCTATCTATCCAATTGCACCGTGGTATGGCACCTTATGCTGAGACGAATCAGAAGAAAGCTTGGCAAGTGCGCAATACAATATAAGCGGTCAGTAAAATATATAGTTTTCAGCACATACTTTAAGCTGAGCAATCGTAAGGGGACTGATGATGGCGTTCGACCGGAGCAATCAAGCGGACTTGACAGCATTAAAAAATGAAGTTGAGAGCGACCCGCTTTCGCTTGGCTATAACCATACCAGTGGAGATGTGGCAAATATCGTTAGTCTCATCAACGCTAAAAATTACACGGTTAGCAAGCCTAAAATTAGTTCTGCGATGATCCGGGCAACTTGCACTTATGATGCATATAACAGTCTGTCGATTGATGAACAAGAATGGATACGCTGGATTACCGGCGAATACGGCTTCGAAGAAGAGAATGTGCCTGTCACACAAGATTTGCGAGACAGGCTGACGGATGGCGCAAACTCTATTTGGGCGGCAGGTAACCGTAAAGAGATGAATGCTGCAATGTTGGCGCTGATTGACGTGCCTGGGTCAAGAGCAGAGGTTTTATTTGGGTACGGGACTTATATAGGTACGCAGGACTGGACTAAGGCAAGAGATAACGGGTAAGTTATGGCGATTGGTACTGATGCTAGAATAAGGTTTTACGGCACTAGAGACTCTTTGGACGACGGCACAACAAGCGCTGTTACCAGCGGCAGCTATAGCGTTGCAGCAGATATATCGGCATGGACTAACGATGATGATGCAGAGCGTGCAGTCATTGATGTGGCACTTACGTATGGTACGGCTCCAACTGCTGGCGACTCAGTTAAGTTCTACATGCGTAAGCTTAATATTAATAGCACTAACGATGAGCCAACACCAGATGATGACAATCAGGGTTCATATGTTGGAGCAGTGACTATTGACTCAGGTACATCTGCTCAATATTTCGCGATTGAAGTTGATCTTGTATCCCAGTACACAAGTCAGCAGTATGAGTTCTATTTAAAAAATGGCGCAGACCAAACACTATCGGCGAACTGGACAGCGGATATAACCCCAATCGCGCCAGGTCCTCACGCGTAAGGTCTCGATATGAGGCTGGATAGATCCCACCCGATAGCAAGACACTTGATTGGCTGTTGGTTTTCAAAAGATCCTGCAATGCAGAACCTATGTCATCCGACAGAATCTAACGATGTTGTATCTGGATCGTCAACGACTCCAGCGCCAGAGGATGGCGGCATACGATTAGATGCTAATTGTGGGTTTGTAACTAACACTAGACAGCCAGCGCTAACGGCAGACAGCAATTACTTCTGGCTTATAAAATATAAAGTTCGATCTCAAACCACGGGCGGTAATGTCATTTTTGGAAACCGCTTCCAGGGCAGTAGCTCACCATTGCAATTTGTAAAAATCACTGAAAACAATGTCCAGTTCTACAACGGCGGTAATGATCTCAACATGGTGCATGATCGCACAGTTGGCGAGACTTATGATTTGGCTCTAGTTAAAGAGGGTTCGAACTTTACGCTATACATTGACGGTGAAGTGCATGTAACTGATACATCATCTCGAACGATGTCTTCTAATCCCGTTTATTTAGCCAATGGGTCGTCTGCGGCGATCAGTGAAGCGACCGACATAGTGGTATACCACGCTATGCATGGAGCAACCGCGCCAACGTCTGAGCAGATCGCATCTTTGCATGCAAGCCCAGAACAACTGTTGTGGACTCCAAATGATGAGTACTACAAACCGGCAGAAACGGGCGGAGCGTTCACACTTACATCGGATTCTGGAACATATACATACACAGGCACTAACGCTGAGCTAGACGCTGGTTTCGTGCTGGGGGCGATCAGTGGCAGCTACACCTATTCAGGCACTAACGCTGACCTGAATTATGGATTCGTAATAGCGGCTGATTCAGGCTCGTACACTTATAGCGGTACAGCAGCCGAGCTTGATGCAGGGTTCGCTATATCAGCAAATAGCGGAAGCTACACCTATTCGGGAACTAATGCTGATCTAAATAGGGGTTATCCCCTTTCAGCAAATAGCGGTACTTATACATATTCTGGTACAGATGTGACATTGACGTTTGCTGGGGCTGGCGCGTTCACGTTATCGGCTGATTCTGGCAGTTATGCATATTCGGGCACTAACGCTGAATTAGATGCGGGGCTTGTTTTAACGGCTGACAGCGGATCATACACGTACAACGGCACAACTGTTACATTAACCCATAATTACCCATTAGCGGCTGATAGCGGCTCTTATACGTACTCAGGCACAGCGGCAGCTTTAAAACTTACTTCAGTATTGGCGGCTACTTCAGGCTCATACGCATACACGGGGTCAAACGTAACGCTACAGGCTAGCGGCCAAGCTTGGACTGTGCAAACAAATGACGTTTCAACTTGGACTGTGCAAAGTAACGACTCTTCAACTTGGACTATTCAATAAAATAGAGGTCTAAAATGGCAAGTTATAACAAATTTAATCAGACCGTGGAAGATTGGCTGCATGGGGTCTATACGTCTGATACTGATCAATTTACGGTTGCTTTAACAGCAGCGGCTAACGCTCCAGTGGCGACTAATAACGTGCTAGCTGATCTTACTGAGATTAGTTACACAAACTTATCATCTAGAAACCTAACTACTGCGACAAGCTCAGAGACGTCAGGTACTTATACCCAGTTATTTAATGATCTAGTATTAACGGCTAGTGGGGCAGTTGCGACGTTTCGGTATGTCGTGATATACAACAACACACCTACTTCTCCGGCTGACCCGCTTTTGTGCTGGTACGATTACGGCAGTGATTTAACTTTGGCAAGTGGCGAAACGCTGACTATCGACTTCACTACTTCTACTTTTACGGTGGCATAAATGAAAGTTAAAAAGCTAGACAAAGAGAGCTTTGAATTGATTGGTAAAATTGATTCTAAGATGGAGCCTATACAGGCAGAGCTTGATAAATTAAATGCAGAATTTCAAGAAGCGATGAAAGTGGTTAATGCGGTTAAAGATAAAATCAGACCAGTAAAGGCTAAGTTAAGTCCATTCGGAGCAATGAAAGCAGGAGTGGCAAGCGCTGACTCTAGAGATAAGTACTTCCCCGATATGACTAAGACGCAATTTCAAGAGTACGTAAAATCTAAATTAAGTTAAGCCAACCGAGAGGAGCTTAAGATCTAAGGTAGATCGAAGTAGATTAAAATGGCAGCAGGTAGAAAAACAGGCGGCAGGAAAAAAGGTACTCCAAACAAGAAGACAGCCAGCATACAAGCTAAGCTTGATAAACATGGTTGCGACCCGATCGAAGAGATGGCCAAGCTAGCTATGGAGTCAATTAAAAAAGATGATGTGCAGACCGCTACATCACTCTTAAAAGAGCTTGCTCAATACGTTGCTCCAAAGCGCAAAGCTGTTGAGGTTAGCGGTTCTGAAGATAAGGCGCCGATACAAATAGTATGGAAATCGTAATACCGTACAAGCCTCGAGATCTTCAGTTAGCGTTTCATAAAAATAAGAAGCGCTGGAATCTTCTGGTTTGTCATAGGCGATTCGGTAAAAGTGTTTGCGCTATCAATGAGCTAATAAAATCCGCATTAACATGTGAGCTAGAGCGGCCTAGGTTTGGCTATGTTGCACCATTTTACAAGCAGGCTAAGCAGATAGCATGGGATTACGCAAAGCACTACTCAAGGCCTATACCTGGGATTAAGATCAACGAGGCAGAGTTAAGGATTGATTATCCTAACGGGGCCAGAATTCAGTTATTTGGAGCTGATAACCCTGATTCAATGAGGGGTTTGTATTTCGACGGTATAGTCTTAGATGAGTACGGGGACATGTCGCCAAGGTTGTTCACTGAGGTAGTCAGACCAGCTCTATCTGATCGTAAGGGCTGGGCGTTATTCATCGGTTCGGCCAAGGGTGGAACGATATTCCACGAGCTATATGAGTCTGTAGCTAATGACCCAGATTGGTATGTTAAGGTCTATAAAGCTTCTGAAACAAACGTAATTGATCCCGAGGAGCTAGAGTCAGCCAAGAAGCTGATGGACATAGACGAATACAATCAAGAGTATGAGTGTTCGTGGCTGGCTTCGATCAAAGGCGCATATTTTGCTAAACAGTTACAAGAAGCGGAAGATGAAAGTAGGATTACATCTGTACCGTATGAAAAGAATCTAAAAGTTCATACGTTCTGGGATTTAGGCGTTAGTGACGCGACATCGATATGGTTTGTACAGGCTCATGGAAAAGAAATCAGGTTCATTGATTACTATGAAGCCGAGGGAGAAGGTCTCCCGCACTACGCAAAAGTACTCCAAGACAAGGGTTATATATATGACCGCCATTGGGCGCCGCACGATATCAAAGTCAGAGAGCTTGGAAGTGGACGAAGCCGTATTGAAACAGCTAGAAGTCTTGGGATTAACTTTGACGTAGCGCCTAACGACTCTATTCACAACGGAATAAATGCGGCTCGGGTTATATTCAACCGGTGCTGGTTTGACAGAGATAAGTGTAAAGACGGCTTACAGGCGCTCAGGAACTATAGAAAAGAGTACAACGAGCGCAGAAGAGAGTTTTCTAGACAGCCTTTGCACGATTGGGCGTCTCACGCGGCAGATGCCTACAGATATTTCGCAGTGAGCTGGACAGACAAGAAAGATAGAAAGAAGATTAACGCGAGGATAAACGTTGCATGAATATGGAGCAGATGCAGCAGTTTAAGCGCATGAAGCAAAAGATTGAAGCGCTTGAGTTGCGAGTCAAAGAATTAGAGGTCAAAGCAGAGCGTAAGCGCCCTGGGCCTAAACCGAAAAGGCAAGTAAATGCTATCTGATGATGAAATAGCTAACATTGTAGGCGCTGAAGAAGAGCAGGCTATAGGATATTTGGGCGAGGGGTCCGAGATCCAGCAGAATAGGGCTACTCTACTTGATTACTACAATCAACGACCGTATGGGGATGAGATCGAAGGGCAAAGCCAGGTGGTGACGTCTGATGTCATGGACGTGGTCGAGGGTATGCTACCCCAACTGTTACGATTATTCACACAAGGCAAAACCATAGCCAAGTTTGAGCCGTCGAGACCCGATCAAGAGCAAGAATGTAAGCAGAAGACTGAGTTCGCTAATTGGGTATTCAGCAAGCAAAACGACCCTGTATTGATTCTGCATAACATGTTCAAGGATGCGATTCTGCAATATACGGGAGTCGTCAAGGTTAATTGGGATGATTCAGAAGAGATCTTGGAAGAAAATTACAGAGGCCTATCTGAGCAAGAGGTCCAGTTACTAGGGTTTGATGAAAACTACAACATTAAAGAAATCGAGCAGGACGAACAAGGATTTAATGTATCGGGCGAAAGAGTCAACGCTACTGGTAAGGTTAACATTGAGAATATCCCTCCTGATGAGCTTTTGATTGCTCGTAGATCAAGAGAGTTTGATACTCCCCCATTCATTGCGCAAAGGACACCTAAAACGCGGTCAGAGCTGCTAGAGATGGGCTTTGATAAAAAACAGGTCATGTCTTTAGGCAAGGACGAAGAGGTAGATAATACTGTCAAATTATCCAGAGATTACAACCTTGAGGACAATTGGGACTCTAACCCCACTGGCGACCGATCGAAGGATATCATCTATCTCACAGAAGCATATTGCTGGATGGACGTTGACGAGGACGGAGTAAGCGAGCTTTGGCAGGTGTTTTACTCTGAAGGCAAAGTCTTAGAGAAGACCCGAGTTGATGATCATCCGTTCTGCGTTTGCGTGCCGGTGCCTATGCCTCATCGGGCTATTGGCTCGTGTCCCGCTGAACAGGTGGCCGATTTACAATTTCTTAAATCGACGCTTGTGAGGCAGATGTTAAACAACGTCTACGCCACCAACTACAATCGAGTGATCGTAAATGAGCGCGTTGATCTTGACGACCTGTTAACGCCAAGGGCTGGCGGCGTGATTAGGGTAGATGGTCAAGGACCGGTTGGTGACTCTGTAACGCCAATGGTTACTCAAAACCAAGTAGGAGCCGTCCTACAGGCCATAGAATACACTGATACAATGCGAGAGGTCCGCACAGGGATAACTCGATACAATCAGGGCCTAGACACTGAGAGCTTAAATAAGACCGCTACAGGCTTCCAGGGCATCCGTGATATGTCCCAGATGCGGATAGAATTAATCGCTCGTATATTCGCTGACACTGGGGTTAAAAGGATATTTGAAAAGATTTGCGAGCTGGCGTCTAAATATCAGAATGATCAAATACAACTTAGAGTGTCTGGCCAGCCGTACGAGATAGATCCATCGGCATGGAAATATAAAACTGATTGCAGAGTTGATATCGGTCTTGGCAGTGGAGATAGGAACGAGAAAATAGCAAACCTGAACTACTTCTATCAGCAGCAGAAAGAGCTAATGCAGCTAGGAAGTCCTCTAGTCGATTCTAAGAAGCTCTATAACACGCTTGATAAGGTCGCAACTGAGGTAGGATTGAAGAGCGCTGAGTCCTATTTCAACGATCCTGAAGTGCCTACTGGGCTATTGATGGCAGAGGTTGAGCGGCTCACTAGGGAGAATCAGCAATTGATGATGATCGCTGAGCAGAAGAACCAGTTAGCTGAAGCTGAGGCGACTAAGGGTCAGTTCGAAATGGCTAGAAAGCAGATGGACAACCAAGCTAAGATCGAGCAAGCCCAGATTAACGCTACCGTTAAGATGGCAGAGATGGAGCAAAAAGACCGACACCATGACGACAATATGGCCGTTGAGTTAACTAAGATTGAAGCGGATTCCAATAAGGACGTACCAGGGGCTCTTATATGACACCAGAAGAGAAGAAACAGCGTAAAGCAGATGACGCCAAACGACTCCTAAACGATCCTATTATCAGAGAGGCTTTATCCACTCTTAAAGAGACCTGCTTTTACAACATAGAGACCTCTGCGCACAACCAAGAAGCGGAGAGAGAGGACTTGTATTATATGCTTAGGTGTATATCGGCATTCGAGAAGCAGCTTAAGCAGTACATCCAGGAAGGCACAGTAAGCCTTCATAACCTCAACATCAAGAAACTAGTAAGGTAATTTTATGAGCATAGCCAACCAGCCTAACGGCGGAGCTAGCATTAACGACGCAGTAAATAAGTTGAAGAGCATTCTAGCGGAGCCCTCCGAGCCAACCCAACAAGAGAATGCGCAGCCTGAAGCCAAACAGGAGCCTATCAACGAAAGCCAAGCGCAGGAAACGCAACCCAGTGTTAGCGACACAAAAGCGCCGAGCAGACGAAGAAAAGCGAAATTAGGCGATAGAGAGATTGAGTTTGAAGTACTAACGGAAGACGTGGACCTTGATTTGATCCCTAAAGGATTGATGATGGAAAACGACTATCGACAGAAAACGATGTCTCTTAGTGATGAGAAGAAAGCTTTTGAGGCCAAGAAGTCCGAGTTCGATTCAGCACTTGCAGATTTGCAGGACATGGTCATGATGAAGGCCAATCAGCTGGAATCGGATGAGATGAAAGAGCTTAAAGAGCTTGACCCTGATCAATATTGGAAAAAGTTTGAAGATGTTAAATCACAGGCAGAAAAGCTTAAGGCTTTTAAAGATAAGCGAGACGCTGAGCTATTAGAGCAGCAAAACAGTCTCGTTCAATCCGAATTAGCTAAATACACAGATATTATCCCAGAATGGCTGGACGACTCTGTTAAAGCAAAAGACGTTCAAAGCATGGTTAGCTTTCTTAGTAAGAGCGGGTTTAGCGAGCAGGAAATAGGCGGCCTCTACGACTCTAGGATGATGTCTGTTGTCAGGAAAGCGGCTCTGTATGATCAGCTATCATCAAAAAACTTAGAATCAAAGCGCGTGCAAAGCCCGCCAAAGTCTTCTAAGCCAGCGTCAACGACTCAGGCACAGGAAAAAACGGCTAAACAAAAGTCGTTTGATCGACTCAAGAAGACCGGAAAGATGAGCGATGCGCAAGCAGCAATTAAAAATTTAATACTCGGAGGGTGACAAAATGACTGTCCCAACTAATACAGTTACTGAACATAGCGTTATTGGTACACGCGAAGACCTGGCAGATGTTATTTATAATATCGCCCCTACTGATACGCCGTTCATGAATAACGTTGCGCGTACTTCTGCGAGCCAAGTATTTCACGAATGGCAAACAGATACTCTTGATGCAGCAGCGGCTAATAGGGCTATTGAGGGCGATGATCCAACCGCCAAAACGTTTAGCGCTTCTACTCGACTTGGTAACTATTGCCAAATCTCAGAGAAGACGGTCATTGTTTCCGGTACTTCAATCAGTTCTGACCAGGCTGGTCGAGCTAATGAGCTGTCTTATCAGGTAGCGCGACGAGGTAAGGAACTGAAGCGTGATATGGAGTTCGCACTAACCCAGAACCAAGCCTCTTCGGCTGGTGGTGCTGGCACGGCTCGTTCATTGGCTTCTCTTGAGTCATGGCTTGCGACTAACAAAACCTCTGCCGGTAGCTCAGCGAGTGGCGCTACTACTCCAGGCTATTCTAGTGGTACTGTTGCGGCTCCTACTGATGCTTCTACAAACGGTACTCTCGAAAAGACCGATATCGACGCGGTAATACGTTCATGCTGGGATAACGGCGGCGAGCCTAATATCCTGATGTGTAATAGCGGTACTCGTGAGCGCATTAGCGAGTTGAGCGGTATCTCTACGCTTCAAACTGACGCCAATGTTAACCAGAAAACCTCGATCATCGGCTCTGTGGACTTCTACAAGTCAAACTTTGGAGTTATGACTGTTCAGCCTAACAGATTCCAGCGTGATGCGACTCTGTTCGTTCTCGATTATGAGATGTTTGCTGTCGCGTTCCTGCGCGATATTCAGATGTTTGAACTGTCGAAGACTGGCGACAACGAGAAGCGTCAAATGTTGGCTGAATACACCCTTGTCTCTCGCAATGAGCTTGGCAGCGGCAAAATCACTGACATCGATTCAACTCTAGGTAGTTAATAATAAGACGGGAGAGTTATGGGTAATAGACTTCTGGATTACGATCCAGTTACAAAAACGGCTACTTGGCATTATTATGACCATTCCAACCGGAAGACCTACTTAAAGCAGGTCCAAGATTGTGAGGACATCATTGAATACAATAAAGCTAAGCAGAATACCCATAACTCATCCCGCTACGTGGATAAAGGCGACTACTACCACTTTGCGAGAGTGCCTAATACGGTTTTGTTAGAGTGGAAGACTAAATACAACCTGGACTACAACAAGAAGGAAGATCTGCCTAAGATTGAAAAGCTGTTAATGTCCAACGAATACAAATACCTGAGGACTGTCGATAGGATATGACGCCAGAACTTGAAAAAGCAAAGGCGCTGGCAGAAACAGAGCCTGATGAATCGCTACGCATCTGCAACGATATTCTAAATAGAGAGTTCGACACAGAACAAGCGGAGATAGCCCTGTTCATGTCTGGATATCTCATGATGCAAGCCGAAAGATATGGCATGGCGTACCATATTTTTAAGCGATGCGCCCAAATGAAGCCGAATCAGTCAGAAATATACTCAAACATGGGTATGTGTTTGGAAGAAGAGAGGCCAGAAGAGGCTATTAACTTGTTTAGGAAGGCTTTAAAGCTCAAGCATGACAACCAAAGCGCTTTAGCTAACCTAGCACTAATGATGTTGCAAACTGGAAAGCCTCAAGAATGTATTAATATTTGCAACCAAGTATTAAAAAAAGACCCCACAAGTAGAGCTGCCACCCACAACAAAGGACTGGCCAAGCTGATGCTGAGGGACTTTTCAGGATGGAACGAATACTTCGATACTCTTGGAGTAAAGCACAGAGAAAAGAAGAATTACGGCTTCCCAGATTGGAATGGTGAGCCTGGAACCGTATTAGTTTACGGAGAGCAGGGTGTAGGCGATGAAATAATGTTCGCGTCATGCCTTGAAGACCTAGCCAAAACAAATAAAATAATATTTGATTGCGACCGACGACTAGAAAGTATCTTTAAACGCAATTTTGACTTTGAGATACATGGAGAGCGGTTCTCTAATAAACCCTTGGAACTCTCAGAAACACCTGATTATCAGTGTGCAATAGGACAACTACCCTACTTTTATAGACAGAAGGAATCCGACTTTCCCGGCAGGCCGTACTTGAAAGCTTGCCCAGAACGGCAGCAACAATGGGAGGTGATCTTATCTAGTAAACCGCGAATTGGTATAGCGTGGTCAGGCGGAACAAAGAACACGCGAGAACAGTTTAGATCCTTTGGCCTGGAAACCTTATCCCCTCTCTTTGATCTTGATGCTGAGTTTGTGAACCTCCAATATAAATCAGTAGATCAGGTTGAGATGGACCGATATGGAATTACAAATTGGCCTAGAGCGGTATTGAAGGGCTGTGATCTAGAGGATACTTTAGCTGTAATATCTCGGTTGGATTGCGTTGTAACATGCTGCACAACAGTGGTTTACTTAGCTGGAGCTTTGGGGGTGCCATGTTATGTCATGGTCCCAGAGTACTGTGGTTACAGATACCACAACAAGGGTGACACGTTCCCTTGGTACAAATCTGTAAAACTTTTCAGAGGTAAATTTAACAAGTCGATACGGGAGATAAAACGACATGTTGAAAATTTGCATAGGGTACGATCCAAGGGAGACGGTGGCTTATCACGTGTTGTATCACTCGATCCTTCGACAATCAAGGAAGCCGGTTAGCTTCATACCAATTAACAAACGAATGATCCCTGACTTTACTAGGGGGATGGAAGACGGATCTACAGAGTTCAGTTTTAGTAGGTTTCTCACACCATACCTGTCAGGATATACAGGGCAATCTATTTTCATGGATTGCGATATGTTAGTGCGCGGCGACATACACGACGTCCTGGATTACTGCGATTTGCGCCATGATGTGTTTGTTGTTAAGCATTCATACAAGCCTAAGACGGAA
>Ga0181563_10002806_pt1 | contig 16878 bp, 8 predicted proteins | sample 011ome_25_FD_133759 | JGI IMG/M metagenome (GOLD analysis project Ga0181563, IMG submission 133759) | Coastal salt marsh microbial communities from the Groves Creek Marsh, Skidaway Island, Georgia - 011512CT metaG (megahit assembly) | ecosystem: Environmental > Aquatic > Marine > Intertidal zone...
ACGAACCAAAATCGTTGCACCCATTGATGGAATTATCGTGAGTGAGCAGATTGATGTGAATACCTTTGTGAGTCGAGGTAGTTCACTTGTGATCATCGAAAACACATCCAAGGTCGAAGTATCTACCAGTCTACGAATGGATCAACTTTATTGGATTTTGGATCAATCAAGCCAACAAGAAAATCAAAATCCGACCAACTACGACCTACCTGAGACCGAAGCAATTATCGAGTACGAAGTAGCGGGACGGAACGGGAAGGTTCATCAATGGCGAGGGAAGTTAATGAGCTACGACGGCATTGGACTCGACCCAAAAACAAGAACCGTTCCCGTACGAGTCATCGTTGATCGTCCATCCGAATTCATCAAACAAGATGGATCATCGATTTCATCCGCTACTACCACACCACTTGTTCGCGGTATGTTTGTCCGAATTCGTTTACTCATTCACCCTAAAACAAAGCTGTTTTTAATTCCGACCAAAGCGATGCAACCGGGGAACCGCATCTATGAATTCACCCCCGACGATTCCGTTTTGAACGTCACAGAATCCGAAGTCGATTACGCCGAAAACTCACCAGCGTTGCCACAAGATCAATCATCCGATTTTGACATGCAGCGATGGACAGCAGGTCGAGTCCGTATTCGCGATTCCGTCATACCGGTCAACTCGCTAGCACTCGGAAACCAAGCACTCTCGTCGAACTCCAATCGTTCTAACAAAACATCCAATACAACGGTGCTCGAGTCAAATGGGACAACCGAGTCGAATGGAACGACGCGCGACTTCTGGGTGTGTGAAGTGGTTGGCATGGCAAAAGAGCAGGGTACTTTTGTTGTTACCTCGCCTTTGGGCACCGTGAGCGAATCGGCTTTCTCAGCTCGAGCAGAAGACATCACCCAAAACGAATTCGAAGCAACCCAACCAACTAGCACCCAACCAACCACCACGAGTCCCGTTGACAACTCATCCAGCAAGGCATTTCCAGAGGATCAACTGCCATCTGAAACTTTGCTTGAAGGAATTGTCGGCATGAGTAAAGGAGCCCGAGCATGAAGCGGATGGTGAATTGGGCGATTACAAATTCGCCGGGCATGAATGTGCTGGTTTGTGCGTTGATGCTCGTCGGTGGATTTGCATTGTACGGGATGAGGAGAGAGGTCTTTCCAGTATTTGAACTAGAGATCGTGACGATCAGTGTCCCTTACCCCGGAGCGACACCAAGGGATTGCGAAGAAGCGATTTGCCAAAAAATCGAAGAGGCGATTCGCTCTTTGGATGGCATCAAAAAAGTTACTTCCATCGCACAAGAAGGGAATGGAGTCGTCTTAGCCGAACTTCGAAGCGACGTAAAAAATGTTCAAAAGGTCATGTCAGAAATCGATCGAGAAATTGATCGAATACCAAGCTTCCCGGCTTTGTCCGAGGATCCGCAGATCCAGCAAGTCACCTTTCGAGAAGCAGCCATACGCATCGGAATCATTGGACCTCCAGATCATTCTCCAGAGGGCGAATTGAGACTTCGAGAAGTTGCGGAGATCGTTCGTGATGACGTCCTCAACTTATCTGCTGTCTCATCTGCTTCAATCAAAGGAACGCGTCCCTACCAAATCGATGTTGAGATCCCAGAAGCCACACTGCGAAGTTACGGGCTGTCTTTGGGAATGGTTGCAGGAATGATCCGAAACCAAAATATCGAACTCCCTGGTGGACAACTCAAGGCAGAGGGCCAGGAGGTTCTGCTGAGAGCAAAAAACAAAGGTCGTGTTGGTGAGGAAATCGGCAAACTTCCTCTCGTTACACAAGACAATGGTGTGGTTCTTACAATCAATGACTTGGGCACGGTGCGCGACGGATTTCAAGATGTCACCTCCGCAGGAGAAATCAACGGCGAACCAGCGATGGTCGTCAATGTAGAACGCACCAAGCAGGAAGACCTTTTAGCGATGGTTGACATGGTGCGTGATTACGCATCCACAAAGGAGCTCCCCGCGGGTTATCGCTTCATCCTTTGGGGTGACAGCAGCGCGGAGGTTCGCGGAAGACTGGAACTTCTACTGCGAAACGGCTGGCAAGGCCTGTTGCTTGTCTTTTTGGTGCTCAGTCTTTTCCTTGAAACTCGGCTTGCGTTTTGGGTGGCTCTGGGGATTCCAATCTCAATTCTGGGTGCAGGGGTTGCTCTATCCCTCGGCGATCAAACTTTGAATATGCTCAGCCTGTTTTCTTTTCTCGTAGCCTTGGGGATTGTTGTTGATGACGCAATCGTCATCGGAGAGAACATCTACGAACACATGCAACGCGGGAAAACTCGGATCCAAGCTGCAATCGATGGAACGGTCGAAGTCATTCCGAGTGTCGCAGCCTCGGTATCCACAACCATCATCGCCTTCGCGCCGATGTTCTTTGTTTCGGGGGTGATGGGAAAATTCATGGCGGTCATTCCGTTTGCCGTGATCGCGATGCTCGCCATCTCTTTGTGGGAGAGCATCTTCGTCTTGCCGTGCCACCTCGCGCACTCGCACTCGGGCTTTTTTCGCCTGCTCTCGTTCATTCTCTTCCCGCTTCGCCCACTTGGGATCCTTCTGAAAGTCGCGAGCAAGGTAGCGGGCCAAGGACTCATCAGCGCCCGAGATCGACTCTACCTGCCGGCTCTGCGATTTTCACTGCGATCCCCGCTCGTACCGCTCGCGATTGCCATTGCACTATTCATCGTCACGATTGGCTGCCTTCGTGGTGGCATTGTCACCTACATTCTCTTCCCCAAGTCAGACAACAATAATCTTCAAGCAACCATCTCGTTTCCGGACGGAACCACTGCCGCTGAGACGGATCGTGCGACACGCCAAATCGAAGAGGCGATTCGGCGCGTTAACCTTCGCGTCGGTTCCGAACGCGGTGCGAGAGAGGGAGTGGATCCTACCAGTCTTTATCCGCAGGAGGACGGTAAAGCGACCGGGCCGGTTCGACTTACGTTCAGAGATCTTGGGACCATCAGCAACCTGCAAAACCCTGCCGGTGGCGGAGGATCAGGCAGTCATGTGGGTCAAGTTTTTGCCGAGCTATTTGATACTGAAATCCGAACCATCCACAGTGATAAATTGCTGGCGATGTGGAGAGAGGAAGTTGGCGAAATCCCAGGTGCAGAACGCATCACTTACGGCTCGGTTGGTGTCGGCCCCGGTGGAAAGCCAATCGAATTCAAATTACTCGCGCCAGGTGAAGACATTGATCAACTGGTTGAGGCGACAGAGGCCATTAAGGAACGCTTGTCACAATTCGCCGGCGTTTTTGATATCGCCGATGACAACACTCCAGGGAAATGGGAGTTTCAATTTCGCGTTAATGATCGCGCGATCTCAACCGGCGTGACACCGATGGACCTCGGTGAAACGGTTCGCAACACCTACTTTGGTGCCGAAGTCATGCGACTGCAGCGAGGGCGACACGAAGTTAAACTGATGGTTCGTTACCCTCAGGAAGAACGAGGAAGCCTGGTCGATTTTCGTGAAATTCGAGTGCGAACTAGCGATGGTGAAGAACGTCCAATCACAGAACTGGCGGAGGTTAATCTCAGCCGTGGTTTTTCTGAAATCAATCGCGTGGATCAGATGCGATCGGTGACCATCTCTGCTGACCTTGATGAAGCAACCGCTAACGCAGACCTGATTATCTCAGAACTACAAAGAACCTTTGTTCCAGAGATGAACAGCCAGTTTCCTAATGTCGGAATCCGCTGGGAAGGACAGCGGGAACAGAGTAAAGAATCCGTAGGCAGCCTGATGGTTGGATTCGGAATCGCAATCCTCGCCATGTATGTCCTGCTAGTTCTTCAATTCAGAAGTTACATCCAACCGCTTTTGATCCTCGCAATTGTGCCGTTCGGCATGATCGGAGCCGTGTGGGGCCATGCGGTACTGGGGATTCCACTCACCCTTTTCAGCATGTTCGGACTCGTCGCCCTGTCAGGAGTCGTCATTAACGATTCAATTGTCTTGATAGACTTTATTAATACTCGAGTACGCGATGGAATCGAGATCACGGACGCACTGCTTCAGGCGGGCGAACGCCGCTTCCGCCCCATCATGCTAACCAGCATGACAACGATCGCGGGTCTGATCCCACTGATGCTGGAGCGATCGTTCCAGGCTCAGCTAATGATTCCAATGGCTGCAAGCCTGGCGTTTGGCCTAGCGCTTGCCACATTCCTAGTGCTCGTTCTCGTTCCGGTCTTTTACATGCTCTACCATCGATTCACTCAAGCCATTGCTTTCCCTTCGCAGTCCTACCAAGACGAAAGGAGCGAGCACGCGGCGTTGTAACGCGATCCTTGACGAACGGTCATAGATGCAAGAACAAGCACCTTCGTGTGAATTCACACAACTGGAAAACTCAATGACCTAAAAAGGGAAGACCCAACTGCTCATAAAGCCAATAGTGCAGTGTATCGATGTATCTGACCAGTCAAACGCTCGCCGTCCAACTTGATTTATTCGTCAATCAAGTCATCGGTGATATTCAAGTTGGTGCTCACGGTCTGCACGTCATCATGCTCATCGAGTGCTTCGAGTAATCTCAACACCTGTTTACCAACCGATGGATCTGCATCCACGGTCGTCTGTGGCAAGCGTGTCACCTCTTTGATTTCGGGAACAAGGGACGCCGCCTCAAAGGCATCTCGTAGATCATCGAACGCGTCGGGGGCACAGGTCACCTGACACTTTCCCTCATCCGTTGACTCAACATCATCACCACCGTGCTCGAGAGCAACTTCCATCAGCTGCTCCTCTTCAACACTTGAAGCGTCGAACACAAACAATCCTTTCCGCTCAAAAAGATAAGAGACACATCCGGTCTTACCAATTTCCCCACCGGCTTTCGAGAACAACGATCTCATCTCGGGGGTTGTTCGATTACGGTTATCAGTCAGTGCTTCGGCCATGACCGCTACACCGCCAGGACCATAACCCTCGTAGACAATCTCTTCGAGATCACCACCAGCTAATTCCCCAGTCCCTCGTTTAATCGCTCGCTGGATGTTGTCCTTTGGCATGCTCACAGCTTTGGCATCATCAATTGCTTTTCGCAACTTTAGATTAGCCGAGGGGTCGCCACCTCCGGACTTGGCAGCAATGATAATTGCTTTACTTAGCTTGCTCCACAACTTTCCCCGTTGGGCATCAACGCGACCTTTTCGGTGCTGGATGTTGGCCCATTTTGAATGTCCTGCCATAACACTTTCGCGAAAAAACAAGGGAATTATCTGTCATCAATCTCGTAAGCACCCACGGGGCAGCTTATCGCGATCAATTGAACACCATCAACTTAAAAACGACCAAAACGAATTTCTAGCGAGGCTTACGCTTGGTCAATTTTCGGCTTGAAGATTTCTTAGTCGAAGCTTTCTTAGTCGAAGCTTTCTTCGCCGCTTTTGGTTTGGTTTTAACAGGCGAAGATTTCTTTGCTGACGCTTTCTTTTTCGTGACTTTCTTTGAAGCGGTCTTTTTGGTTGTCTTCTTTTTTACCGGTGATTTCTTGGCACTCTTCTTCTTTGCTGGGGCCGATGCTTTCTTAGAAGCGGTTTTCTTGACTGGTTTTTTCGCGGTCTTTGTGGCCGCAGTTTTCCCAGAAGATTTCTTGGAGACTTTTTTCGTTGCTACCTTAGCCGAAGCCTCCTCCTTCTTTTTCGCTGCAGCTTTTGCTTCACTCGCAGCCTTTGCCTGAGCGGCTTTTTCTTCGGCCGCATGTGCAGAGGCCGCTGCCTTATCGGCCGCAGCTTTCTTAGCAGATGCCGCTTTCGCCAATTTCTTTTGTTGTGCGGCTTTCTCATCTTCGATGCGTTGCTTTTCAGCTTCCTCAGCCGCAGCTCGCTCGTCAGCTTTTCGCTTGACCACGCGTTTCTTCGCGGCTTTTTTACTTGCCAGCCATTGGTCAAGCCGTTCACTTGAACCCTTACTTACAGCATCAAGTAACTGTCTCGCAGTCTTATCTTTGGTATTTGAGTTCAGTGCTACAGCGGCTTGATGCAACAGCCCCGAGAATTCGATTGCCTTATTCTTGGGAATCGCTCGTTCCAACCCAGGCACCTTACCTGCCATCGCTTCCGCCTGAGAAGCAATATCGGTGGAAAGCATAATCACCATCGCAGAGTAGTCGACCGGGATTGCATGCCCACCAAGTCCATTTTGAACGGTGTAGTTCAAAACAAATGGAGTCATCCCAGGCATTTTTTCAAACTTTGTAACCGCCTTACCGAGGTTTTCCTTCTTCAAGTGATCAAGTTCAAAAGTGTAGAACTCCTCAAAAATCGCCTGCAGATTACTTTTTAGCCGTCTGGCCGCCTTTTGCGGATCCGGAAGGTTCTCAAGGACCTGACTCAATTCAGTGATGGTTGTGACGCGTACTTCGTTCCAGTCAAAGAATTCCTGCTCACACTTCGCCATGCCCTCGTCGGCGAGGTCCGCTGGAGCGTCCTCAAGCAATGAGGCATAGAGCACATGCTCCAACAAAGGACGAGAGGGCTGAGTGGGCAAAGGTTGATAGAACTTCTTCAAAGCGTTCTGAAGCTTGCTAATCAACGAAGCGCGATTACTTGCTGACATCTGGAAATCAATCTGCCAAAAAGGAAAGTAAGTAAATGGAAAAATGGGGCCTAGAGCCCCAATGCGGCTTTTTGCTCACCCCAGAGCCAACGACCGCGTTGCAACCGAATCACGTCCCGTTAATGATCGGCTTGGTTGGTATCATCTTCGTGCAGATCTTCATGATCTCCTGACGCTTCCGTTTCTTCGCCTGAGTCTTGCTCAAGATCTGACTCTCGCTCTTTCTTGATTTTCTCAAGAATTTCGCCGACCAGAAGCGAGTGCTGAACACCTTTGTCGATCACAAACTGCAATCTAGGCGTGTGTCTCGTATCAATCCGACTGGCGATCTTGCTCTGCAAAAAGCCAGCTGCATTCTGAAGTCCACGCAAGGAGAGTTCCTGCTGAGCCTCATCACCCATCACGCTAACTGAAACCTTCGCTTCACGCATATCAGGGCTCACCTTGACACCCACGACCGTCACATCGCGAACACGAGGATCTCGCAGTTCCAATAAAATTGCAGATGCAACGACTTCTCGAATCGCTTCTCCTGCTTTCAATAACCGACGACTACTCACGGAACCCCAAAGAAAAAACTAGTTTTGTAGTATGAGTGAATCGAAATCCAACCCACTCTTTGACTCAATCAGCTCGAGCAACACCCACGTGAATGAAGCTCATTCCATTCGTAAAAAACCCCATACAGCCAACCCACTCACTCGCAGAATCAAACGATGAAAGCCATGGTGATTCTATGTTCGCATGGATGACATTTTATCTGAACGCTTCATCGGTTCGGAGCCGTCGCTGGAATCATTAAGCCACTGAAAGCAATCAAACTTTTGACAGCGAACCAAACCATCGAGGCTAGCATCGCTTACCTGCTCGATGCCTCGCGATCACCGTCATGTTGGTCTCGTACAAACGAAAAAAACTCGGTGATCCACTGGAGAGTTGGAGCAGCTCAACGTCGGCAATCACTGCGAACCCAAACCTGTTAATCCAATGTTCTCGCTACCTCTTCGATTCGGTATGCCTCGAGCATGTCGTCCTGTTTGACGTCATTGAAGCCTTGCAGACGAATACCACATTCCATTCCACGCGGAACTTCTTTCACGTCCTCTTTGATACGCTTAAGCGAGTCGAGCCCATAATCGCCGATCGTTCGCCCGTCGCGATTCACTCGAATCCGACAGCCACGCTGAATCGATCCTTGAGCCACGTAACAACCGGCGATGGTTCCAACTCGACTAATACTAAATACTTGTTTGACCACGGCTCGGCCCAGCTCGACGACCCTCTCTTCGGGCTTGAGTCGGCCCTCAATCATCGCCTTGATGTCATCGGTCAACTTGTAGATCACATCGTAGCGTCTAACCTCAACGTTTCTCTCGTCAGCTAGCGATCGAGCCTGCTCATCAGGAATGACGTTAAAGGCAGCAATCACCGCATTGGATGCGGAAGCCAAAGTGACGTCAGCAAGCGTCACGCCTCCGACGCTGCGCTGCAGCACGCGCACCTCCACTTCGGGATTATCCAGCTTGCTAAGCTCTTTATCGATTGCCTCAAGTGACCCCTTCACGTCCGCTCGAACAATCAAGTTAAGCTTGACCTTTTCTTCCTGCTTACCAAGACGCCCTTCCTGCAACATTGCTTGGAAGTTCTCGAATGAAACCTTCGTCGAAATTCCGCTCAGACTTTCCTGACTCGTTGCCCTCGCACGATCACCTGCAATTTCTCGAGCTTTGCTAATGTCATCGAGAACATGGAACCTCTCACCCGCACCCGGCGGCTGATCAAAACCCATCACGCTCACGGGGGTGCTCGGACCGGCTTGTGTGACAGGACGTCCAGTAAGCGTATTGGACATTGCACGGACGCGTCCGTGAGCCGAACCGCAGACCACAATGTCGCCGACCGAAAGCGTACCAGCCTGAACAATCAGCTTCGCAACCACACCACGATCCCCTTGCTGCTCTGATTCCAAGCAGACACCAAGAGCGGATCGATCGGGATTTGCAGTGTACTCATTTAATTCTGCAATGGTCAGCAATGTTTCCATCAGCTCGTCCATACCTGTACCTTTGATCGCACTGGTATGAACCACCTCCACATCACCACCCCATTCACTTGGAGTTAGCTGATGCTCGGTGAGCTGCGTCATCACGCGATTTGGATCAACACCTTCAAGGTCGATTTTATTGAGGGCAACCACAATCGGCACTTCCGCCGCTTTGGCGTGACTAATGGCTTCTTCTGTTTGAGGCATAATGCCGTCATCGGCCGCGACAACCAAAACGGCAATATCGGTTACGTTAGCACCTCGAGCACGCATTTCAGTGAATGCCTCGTGCCCCGGAGTATCAACAAAGGTGACGCTGCGACCGTCCTCTCTCTGAACCTCATAGGCCCGAATGTGCTGCGTGATCCCGCCGGCCTCGCCACTGACCACATCGATACCGATTAAGTAATCGAGCAAACTGGTTTTGCCGTGGTCGACGTGACCTAAGAAAGTGACAATTGGAGGACGAGCAACAAGGGAATCGGGATCGTCTTCGAAATCTTCCAAACCCGAAATCACTGAATCCTCGAGCGATTCCGCTGCTCGCAAATGAATGCTCAAATTCAGCTCGGCAGCAATCAGCTCCGCCGATTCTAAATCGAGCAACGAGTTGATATTAAATCCACCTGGAAGCCCCATCGACATTAAGGTTCCAAGAACCTTGCCAACAGAAACTCCGGCCGCCTCAGAGAAAGCACGAATCGAACATGGCAACTCAACAGCAACCGCCTCTTTACGCGGCGCGGCGGTATTGACGCCTTTCCGCTTGCGGGAGTAGTTGCGTTGTGAATACGAAACTGGCTGACCAGAACTATCAAGGGTGATTCGCCCCCGAGTCTTCCCGCGTACGCGTTCCGCTCTTGGGCTAGCCATGCCAGCAAGTTTCTTGCGTGGTTTATCGTCATCAAAATCACGATCGCCAGCTTTACGTGTCTTTTCGCCCGTGAAACCACTCAAGCCAGCTGCTGACTTTTTGGCGGCACCACGTTTTTTATCAGAGTCCTCCTGAGCCAACTGCTCAAGCGGTGCACGCATGCCCTGACGATGCCCCGCAATTAGATCTGGACTCAACTTAACATCTGGCTTTTGAGCCTTTGGCTCATTCGCTGCGGGCCTGATTTGTTTGGGAGCAGCGACGTCTGGCAAGGAAGCCATCTTCACCGAAACACGAGGCTCTCTTTTCTTGGCTTTCGACGCATCCAACGGACGCTTTTCTGGGTTGCTGGAACGCCCTAGCGATCGCATTTTACCGCCCCCGATGGCCGACTGGTCTGGCCGAACGGGAACCACAGCGTCAGGCGAAGTGGGCGGCCCCGGCTGCCTAACTGCCATTCGACTCTTAATTCGACTGGCCAAGACTCCAGGCATGCCCTTTTCAGGAGCAGATGGCTGGGTTGGCGCAGATCCCCGGACCGGTGTAGCCAAGCTGCTTGCAGTTGAGCTTGCGGAATCGGACTCGGCTGAAGCATCGTCGTCAGTGACGATTGGCTCAGTCTCTTCCTCTGGAGTAATTTCTGGTTCGGCCTCAACCAATTCAGCTCTGAGATTGGACTTACGACCGCGAATGGCAATCGGTTTGCGTCCTGACGGCAACACGTCTCTGACGGCACCGGGCGCGGTGTCCTGCACAGGCTCCGGCGCAGGTTGGTTAGAAGAAGCTAGGTGATCACGAACCTTTTGAGCTTCATCATCTGTAAGACTAGCGAGAGCGGATCCCTTACCGGTAATCCCTACCTTTTTGACTAGGTCAACTAGATCTTTGCTATCGACATTGAGTTCTTTTGCGAGCGCGTAAATGCGTGCGGGCACGGGCGAAAATCCTGTCAGTTCAATTTTGGAACCCGCCGAGCGAAATCGTTTCGTTTGAGCGTCGTACGGGAAGATGCCCAAAAGTCGGGCGGGTTCATCTCTTCAATTATCTCGATCACATAAAGTCATTCCTCCATCGCCGCAGTCAACACAATCTGGTTGATGCGTCGGGGACAAATCAACGGTCGCCAGAGCCAACCCTGGCCTGAGTTCCCGCTAACATAGCGAAAAAACATGCAACCGATGAGGTCGTTTAAAGGCAAATCCAGATGAAACTTTCGACCTAATCAACCGAAAGCACTCGTAGATTTCGCCCTATAAGAAGCCAGACGCTCCGCTTTAGGCAAGGGGTAAGGCGCCAACTTCTCGTGAAAACCGCTAAAAGTTACCTATTTAAGAATAAATTGCCAGCTCGACACAGCTTTTTCACCGAGTGCGGAGCCCACTTCGCTATTCCTCCTTGGCAGGCTCTTCGCCCTCTCCACTATCCGCGGTGACATCAGGCTCCTCGCCAGCCTCAGACGCTGCAGATTGCTCGTCTGCAACGTCGTCTCCTTGAGATTCATCACCAGCTCCATCAACCGGGTCACTTGAATCATTCGCTTCCGATGATCCGGAATCAACTGATTCAGCGATTCCAGCCTCTTCTGCTTCCCGCTGTATCTGCTCTCTCTCCTTGCGGGCACGCCTCTCCTCTGCCGCAGCTTCTTCAGCCTCCTCGGCCATCTGCTCAGCCGCTTCGACGATTTGATCCACCTGCTCCTCACTCAAGCCGCTCATTTCCATGAACAAGTCTGGCTCGATGACCGAGAGATCGTCATAAGACAAATATCCTTGCTCAACCAGGGATTGAGCGATCTCGTCAGTCATTCCATCGATTTGACTGAAAGCAGCAACTGCTCTTTCGATTTGCTCCTCTAGCTCGCGTCCAGTCATGATCTCGATGTCCCAACCGCAAAGCTTGCTGGCGAGGCGAACATTTTGCCCTCTACGGCCAATTGCAAGTGAGAGCTGATCTTCCTGTACCAGCACAATCGCTCGACCGATCATGTCGCACAAAAGTACTTGCTCCACCGATGCAGGCTGTAGAGCGTTCGGAATTAACACCTCTGGATCCTCATCGTAGCGAACCACATCGATATGTTCGCCAGCCAATTCTTCACGGACTGCCTTAATGCGACTGCCACGATACCCGACGCAGACAGCGATTGGGTCAACCTGCGAGTCCACGCTGCTGACAGCGACCTTGCTGCGATAACCGGGTTCGCGACTGATTGACTGAATGGAGATAATTTCCTCACCTAACTCAGGAATTTCCTGCTCAAACAACCGCTGCACCAACTGAGGCCGAGTTCGACTAAGAACGACGCGAACTCGGTTTCCTGTTGCTCGCACCTCAAAAACAACCGCCCGCACTCGCTCACTCGCATGCAAGGTCTCTCCGGGGATCTGCTCGCTGCGAGGCAAAATAGCTTCGACGTTCCCAAGATTGACAGTCGCAACGCCACCGTCAGCCCGACCAATGATACCACTGACGATTTCCCCAATCTGATCGCGATATTCTCCCATCAGCGAGTCGCGCTCGGCTTCTTTTACCTTCTGAATAATGACCTGCTTTGCGGTCTGAGCACCAATTCGACCAATGAGGTCAGATAGTGGCTCACCGTCCAACTCTGCATCGATCCGACCAGAATCTCGATCGAGCGTCACTTTGATCGTGGAATCTTCGCCAAACTGACGCTTGGCAGCCGTCTGAAAAGCAGACTCAATCGCGATAAAAACCAGCTCCTTATCAATATTCTTCTCGCGATGAAGAGAATCAACGTAACTGAGAATGTCTTTAGGATTCATGATGGATCGCTCGGCGGGGCCGAGCGCCTTGATAAGTGCAAAAAAACTGCCCGAACCTTGTGGGCCCGGGCATTCGTCGGAGCATTTCCGTTAACGATATCGAGCGAAAGTTCCAATGTCAACCAATAGTCTCAGATCACTTACCCGAGAAAGCGAACTCACTTGTCGTGACAAAATCACCAAAGTCCCTTTGCAACTCATGTGGATAAAAAAGAAAGAAGAGATAGGGCAGATCGCCTCGATACCGTTGTCATCCCGCTTTAAGGAGCCAATCTCAACAAAACGCCGCAGCATCCGATAACATAGAAAGTCGCAACGGAGACTTGATGCCCACCCAGGGAGACAAGCCTCAGAAGCCCATCCCGCTCGGATCACAATGCGAAGCGAAAATCGCCAAGCTCGATTGGCCGTTTCAGATTCGGTCGACGCCCAGCGGGGTTCGCAAAGATGCATTTGAGATAAATATCGCGACATCCTCACACTACCGCAATCGCCACGATGCTTTGGAGAGGCGGAACTCCCTAAAGCCTCAGGCTCCTAAAGCATTGAAGAGGACGATGTGGCGCAGGACAGACAGGAATAGGTACACCATGCGACGTTTCGTGGAACTGCAACTCGTCACAAAGCGAATTCAAACCAAGTCACCTGCTGCCTTTCTACGTAAGTGGCTTAACCTCACATCGACCCTGGCTTTATCAACAATTCTTCTTGCGAGCATGACCTCTATGGGTTGGACGCAAGGGCAACCCGACATATCCAAGGCGGGCAACAAAAAAGTAGCCGAGATCATGCGTACCTTTGGTGGTCGAGGCGTCATGGCCGATGGCTCTGCGCCAACCACCGCTCAAGAGGCGATACGAGAATTCCAGGTGGGCGAGGGACTAGAAATCCACCTTATGGCATCCGAACCGACTGTCGAACAACCGCTGTTTATCAGCTGGGACTCTCGTGGCCGAATGTGGGTGGTGCAGTACCGACAGTATCAATTCCCCGCCGGTCTCAAAGTTGTCCGATACGATCAACACCTTCGCGCTGTGTTTGACAAAGTCCCAGATCCGCCGCCCCATGGCACCCCGGGCGTTGACAAAATCACCGTTCACGAGGACACCGATGGTGATGGCTACTTTGATCAAAGCAAGGACGTGATCACCAACTTGAATATCGCGACCTCCGTCCAAGTTGGAAACGGTTCCATTTGGGTTCTCAATCCACCCTACCTGCTGCGATATCCAGACGAGGATCGAGACGATATTCCCGATGGAGATCCGGAAGTTCACCTATCAGGCTTTGGACTCCAAGACACGCACTCCGTAGCAAACAGTCTGCTATGGGGACCAGATGGATGGCTCTACGGTGCCAACGGAAGCACCACCGTGGGAGACGTGAGTTCATCCGTCACAAAGGGCGTTCGATTTCAGGGTCAATGCATCTGGCGTTACCATCCCGATAGTCACGAGTTCGAAATTTTCGCCGAGGGAGGCGGGAACACATTCAGCCTTGATATTGATTCCAAGGGGCGGGTGTTTAGTGGAACCAACGGAGGCAACACGCGTGGCTGGTATTACCCCCAAGGCAGTTACTCGGCTAAAAACTGGGGAAAGCACGGCCCTCTTACCAACCCTTACGCGTTTGGTTTTTTCAATCCAATGGACTTTGAAGGCGATGGACGCCGGTTCGCGCAAGCTTTTTGCATCTACGAGGGCGGCCTGCTACCGGATCTTTATCGCGAATCAATCGTCGCCCCAAATTCGCTCCACAATCTTGTTTGGAACAGCGAACGAATCCCCAATGGATCAACCTACCGAACGGTGGACCAAGCGAATCTTATCACTTCAAAAGACCGGTGGTTTCGACCCGTCTATGGTGGTGTCGGGCCAGATGGAGCGATTTACATCGCCGACTGGTATGACAGCCGACTTAGCCACGTCAGCCCAACGGATGATTGGCACAAAGAGAGTGGTCGGATCTATCGAATTGCGCCTCAAGGCAGCACACCGAACTACACCGAAGGTGATCTCGAAACGAAGTCAAACAAAGAACTCTTATCCCTGTTTGACCATCCAAACAAATGGATTCGACAACGATCCATGATGACGCTCGGATGGCGAAAGGATAAAAACGCGATCCCTCAACTCAAACAGCTAGTCAAGCAAGGTTCACTTGAATCGCTATGGGCTCTGAATTTAATGGGGGAGTTCTCATCTTCGGACGCAGCGATTTGGCTAGAACATCGAGACCCGCATATTCGGCGATGGGTCGTGCGACTAGCGGGTGATCATCGCGAGCCGATAAGCGGCTTGGCACGATTAGCAACTGTCGAGCAGGACATTCAGGTCCGAAGTCAACTTGCATCCACTGCCAAACGATTGGAAGCGGGTGTCGGGCTATCGATCATCGAAGGACTGATTCAAAACGACCAGGATGCGCAGGACCCTCATCTACCGATGCTAATTTGGTGGGCGATTGAATCTCACTGCGACCACTGGGAATCCGTGCAGGCCTTTTTGAGCCAACACAAGGTTTGGGAGTCGAGAATTTTCACCAACACGGTCGCCAGCCGCTTGATGCAACGATACGCAGCCTCCGCCAAGCCAGATGATCTCCAGCATTGTGCGTGGATCCTCGAACAAGCATTCACTCCCGAGCACCGAAAGCAACTGACACTGGGAATGAGCCGCGCCTTCGAAGGCAGAACGATGCCCGAGTTACCAGCAAGCTTGACGCGATCGATTCGTGACCATGCAGATCAATTAGGCAACTCTGCAACCATCCTCGGCATTCGCCAACGCGACGAGGAAACCACCTCGAAGGCGATTAAAACCCTTGTCGACCCAGGTGCTGACCTAGGGCTGAAGATTGAAATTGCGAAAACCTTTGGTGAAATCCGAACTCCTCAAGCGGTACCCACGCTCCTATCACTCGGCACAGGACGCGGAACATCCGAACCCGCCTTGCAAAGGGTCGCCCTGCAATCGCTTGCCAGCTACGATAATGACTCAATCCCAACCACACTACTACCAACATTTGGAAGCAGCATTTCCGCCGAACACGGCCTGCGATCCACTGCTTGTCGCACCTTGGCGAGCCGTCCTCAATGGGCAAAGAAACTCATTGAGGAAGTCAATGCCTGGCGTCTTTTACCATCGCAAATACCGGCTGATGTACAACAGCAACTTCGCAGCTACCCTGACGAAGCGATGCAAAACCAGTTGGATGATTTGTTCGGCAAGACCATTCACGCAGATTCTGATCAACGCCAAGAATACACAAGGATCACAAACATCCTTGCAACCGGTACCGGAACAGCTGAAAAGGGACGACAACTGTTCGCTAAACACTGCGGCAATTGCCACCAACTATTCGGAGAAGGCAATAAGATTGGCCCTCCACTTGATGGCTACGAGCGAGGCAATCTTGATTTTTGGCTGAACGCAATCATCGCGCCCAGCATGGAGATTCGAGAAGGTTTTCTATCCTATCTTTTATTGACCGACGATGGACGATCCGTCACAGGAATGATTGCGGATCAAGACTCAAAGACGGTCACTCTCCGCAATGCAGAAAATCAAATTACCGTGCTAAGTCGAGATCAGATTGAGTCGCTCCAAGCATTACCAACGTCGCTAATGCCAAACAATCTTCTTGGTGAAATATCGGACCAAGACATCCGCGACTTGTTTACCTACCTCTCCCTAGGAACCCAACGTTGACTAAAAAACATCTAGCAGCATTGAACCGAAGAGCATTCTTAGCAAACGGCGCTGCCGCATCCACTTGCCTTTTCATGAACAAGGTGATTGGACAAGAGAGAACGAATTCATATCCCTTTTGCGTGTTCACTAAACCGTTTAACTCCCTGTCGTTTGATGAACTTGCGGAAAAAATATCGCAGCTCGGGTTCGACGGAATTGAGGCACCAATCCGCAGTGGAGGACATGTCGAACCGGAAACGGTTCATGAAAAACTACCTGAGCTACATGAAGCATTATCGAAAAAGGGACTAGAAATCACCGTAATGACTTCGGACATCAACGATGCCGATGACCCACTTACTGAAAAAGTATTACGTACCGCGTCTGCACTAGGCATCAAACGGTATCGAATGAAATACTTCCATTATGACACTGCCAAAAGTATCCAGATGCAACTTGCAGACTTTCATCGCCAGGCGGTTGCTCTGGCTGAAATGAACCATGAATTTGGCATCCAAGGCCTCTACCAAAACCATGCGGGTAAAAACTATTGCGGCGCAGCGATCTGGGACTTAGACACTCTACTTGATGGAATTTCGCCGATTGATATTGGTGTGGCGTACGACATCCGTCACGCGACGGTAGAAGGCGGAACCAGCTGGCCGACCACATGGAAGATGATTCAACCAAGAGTCCAAACCGTCTACGTGAAAGACTTTCAGTGGGGAGGATCAGAAAGACCTAGCAACGTTCCACTCGGTGAAGGCCGAGTGTCCAAAAGTTTCTTTGATTTACTGCGAGCGTCTGATTACCAAGGCCCCATCTCTTTGCATGAGGAATACCTTGATCACCGAGATCCAAATCTGGTAAGCGACCACTTAA
>Ga0181563_10002808_pt1 | contig 16863 bp, 10 predicted proteins | sample 011ome_25_FD_133759 | JGI IMG/M metagenome (GOLD analysis project Ga0181563, IMG submission 133759) | Coastal salt marsh microbial communities from the Groves Creek Marsh, Skidaway Island, Georgia - 011512CT metaG (megahit assembly) | ecosystem: Environmental > Aquatic > Marine > Intertidal...
AAAGCAGCTAAAGCAGTCAAAGAAACTAAACCAAAAGTAGAATCAAAAATAGCTAAAGCAGAAGCCAAAAAACCAAAAGCAGCTAAAGCAGTCAAAGAAACTAAACCAAAAGTAGAATCAAAAGCAGCTAAAACAGAAGCCAAAAAACCAAAAGCAGCTAAAGCAGTCAAAGAAACTAAACCAAAAGTAGAATCAAAAGCAGCTAAAGCAGTCAAAGAAACTAAACCAAAACCAGAACCCAAAGCTAAACCAGAACCCAAAGCTAAACCAGAACCCAAAGCTAAACCAGAACCCAAAGCTAAACCAGAACCCAAAGCTAAACCAGAACCCAAAGCTAAACCAGAACCCAAAGCTAAATCAAAAAAAAACTTGCTACTTAAATTTAAATTTTGAGTACATAATTTTATTTTTTATAATTTCTTAGAACTTTTATAAATTTAGCTTTTTGAAAGAATTATGTACTCAAAATTAATACACTTAATATACTTAAAAATACTTAACATACTTAAATATATATCAACTATATCTATATGTATTACCATATCATATCATGATAAATTATGATTATATTCAACATATAAAGTATATCGATTATAATTGTATAAAAGGTTTTCAATATGAAAAATATGTATTAAAAAAATTACACGATTACTTTAATATTGATGAAATATATTTATGGAAAGATGTTCCAGACCATTTATTAATTGATTCTGGAATAATTCTAAGCAATGACCTTATTTCTGTTAAAGATAAATATAAAACAAATAAATATTATAGAAATTACAATGTATTACTTGATACCGGTATAGATATTATATTTAAAACAAATGAAGGTATAATTTACCTTGTTCAATGCAAAGCATATAACTCCATAATATCTCAGAAACATCTATCAGGGTTTTTTAGAACATTACTAGATAGTTATGTAATAAATACTAAAAAAAACAAAAATAATATTAAAGGTCTTATAGTTCATACCAGCTCTATATCAGATTTAATTAAAGAAAGCTATTGTTATAAAGAAAATATAGTAAACGATATCCACATTCCATTTTATTCTAAAAATCCTAAAAATAAACTAATAAAATACAAACGTATAAGTATAATATTCATGATAAACTTTAACTGCATTATGTTATATATCTTGTATATTATACATATTTACGTTAATAAGTTATGATAATATGATAATTATGATTTTTTAGCTTTCGTTTTTTTTCGCTTAACATTCTCCTTTTCTTTTTGCTTTTTGAGCTTGGCTTTTTCCTTTTCTTTTTGTTTTTTGAGCTTAGCTTTCTCCTTTTCTTTTTGTTTTTTGAGCTTAGCTTTCTCCTTTTCTTTTTGCTTTTTGAGCTTGGCTTTTAGCTCCTCGATTGATTTACTTAGCTTTGTAATTTTAACCTTATTTTTAACCTTATTTTTCTTTAATAGTTTAAGCCTTTCCTTAATATTATTAATTTTAGTTAAATATCTATTTATGTTTTTACCTCCAGCTGGTCCTGCTGCTGCACCACCAGCTGGTGCAGATAAAGTTAGAATATCATGTATAATATCATTTAATCCAAAATCAGAGCCGCCTAGTACATGTTGAATCATATATACTAGATCAATGTGTTGACGAGCAATATTTGTTAATTGATTATTTGTGCTGACATTAAAACCTGCTTCGTCAATAGTAGTCCTTAAACCCATAAAATCTGCATCCATAATAAAATCAGTACCCCGGCTTCTACCACTTACAAGCTGATACATTGCGCGTATCATTAGTTGAGATACAACTCCCATAACCCCCTCTTCGCGATTTACTTGGCTATCAATATAACTTGTATATTCAAAGAAAATACGTTTTTTTGGGCTTCTGCTAAATGGGTTAATAGTAAAATGAAATTGTGAAACTTGATAATCAGCCACATTAGCATCGCAATGTGAATAAAATATACTCCAATGTATTAAATTAGTAAATTCAAATAGTACCGAATATATTGTATTACCTGAATTTAAATTACGTCTTAGTAGTATATTACAAATAAAACGCCCGTCAGTATGATATATAGGCATTTTAATATAAATTCTATTGTCACCACTAGGATGACCAGTTAAAGGATGCTGGGGATCTATTTGTCTAGAACGACTAGGTGCAAAATGGTTCCATATGTGCCAAAAAAACTTTACATGTCCAGGTGTTCCACGCGATTGGAAGGCGTTTTTACCTGTGTGATTACTAACTGTATTATATCGTCTAATATTTCCGACACCACCTTTAAAATTAGTTCCGTTGGCTATTGATAACGCTTTATCTAGTACTTTTATTTTAGAATCTTTCTTTACACACGTCGACCCATTACACAACTCTATATAATAATTTTCTTTTCCTTTATAGATCGGAGTAGAATATTGACTTGCTTGTTTTATTTTATCGTATGCATTCTTTTCTGCAATATCTCTTTCTTTTTCTCCAATTCGAGAAAATGTTCCCGACTCATATCTCTGATTTATCTCACATAATATTAAATGTTCATCTCTAAAGACCCCTTCTTCTCCCACTGTCATATCTGGACCATCATCATTACAAATAGTATAAATATATTCCTGAAAATGTTCAAGATTATATTCACAATTATAATCACGTTCATCTATACGAAATACTATAGGTGGACGTGGTGGTTCAAAAATTGTTTTTATATTTTCATAACGTGATCCAGTATAATCTTGATCAGGGTCTTGATCAGGGACTTGATCAGGGACTAGAACTTCCAAATCACTCATTATATCTATCTATTTAAAGTAGATAATTTATATGATAATATAATTCGCCCATGATACCATCGTTTTTATTTATTATAAATGCAGTATAGTTTTTATAAATACATATAATATCCTCATCAATTAATGTCATGAATATTATATATATAATTATAAATATAACACTAAATATAATATCATTATAATTAATTTTATCACGATATACCATAAGTAATGGTGGTATTTTTAATAAAGTATTAATAATTATATAATAAAATAATGATGTATGTTCATTATAATTGTATGCAATATTGGCAATATTGATTATATAAAATCCGGTTGCTATACAAAGCAATATTATTGGATTATAAGGAAATATCTTAGCAACATATAAATAACTATAAAGTACTATCCAAACAGATAAAAAATATAAAATAGGTATATATTCTTTATCCATATTTTTTGTTTACTTCTATATATTAATAGTCATTATAATCGTCGTAGTAGCTATCATAGCAATGGGTTTGTTAGCATCTGCTTATATTATAAATAATGTAATTATCTTTAATTATCATAGTATATTTAAAATTAAAAATTGTGTTAATATAATATAGTAAAGCAATGAAAGATAAAAATACTAAAAAAAATAGCCCGAATAGAAAACAAAAAGCAAGTAAAAAACAAAGTGCAGATAGAAAAAAAGCAAAAAAGGTTATGACAAAATCCCAGTACTTGGAGCAAATAAAAAAGCATAAAACTAAAATAAGTATGTTAAAAAAAGTATATACAAATATGATTGTAAGAATGTCTAAAACGGATTATCATGATAGAATCAGTAAACTTAAAAAAAAAATATCTAATATTAAAAAAAATGAAAAACATATAAAAGAGTAGATAGTATTTACTCGCCCCCATCAATTATAATTAATAATCATTATAATCATCGTAGTAGCTATCATAGTAATCAGCGAGTTCATCGTAATAAAAGTCGTCCTCGCAAAATGATTCTTTTTCCTCGTATTCTTCTTCATTCAGAAAATTGTTAATACCACCTAGATAGAAATAAGTATCAGTAGACTTTTCGTCGTCGAAAGCAGGGGAAGCAGCGAAAGCAGGGGAAGCAGCGAAAGCGGAGAACATTGTGTTATTAAATATAACAAGAACACCAATCAATTTTTTACAAAATCGGCAATAAATTCTTCTGTTAATTTATAATCAGGTGGTCTAACAATATCACCTAGTGCACTATCACAATTTAATAGAATATCCATGTTTTTCCTCGTAATATTATTTTCAACAATTTTATCATAGCCATAATATGCTCCTAACAATGCGCCAGCAATAGCCGCGTTTGTATCCGTATCACCAATAATAACCTCTGATTTTTTCCATTTACCCCGTACACATATCATTGCGGGGATTCCTTCTTCGGGGCCCAAACTAATAATGGCATCTATCGCATCTTTGTAATTATCAAATTGAAATAGTCCCCAGAATGCGCAATAATAAGCATTTATAATATGCCCCTTGTTAATAGTAACATTTCTAAAAGTATTGCTAGATGCTTCATCAAATGCGATTAATAATTTGTCGAACTTTATCATTTCTCTTATTTTTACCATAATAATATGCTTTGGAGTATTTTCAATAGCCATTTTTATAGCCTGTATATATGTATATACTGCGTTATATACAAGTTCTGATGGATTTGTAATAAATACATCTTCGCGAATAATATTTTCATCTTCGGCAAATATATGCGCATACGCTCGCATTAAAGCACCATTGGATTGTGAAGCTTCCATAGTTTCAAAATCGGGATAATGCTTGCGAAACCTATTCAGATATAATTCATAATTAGATTTTGGGGCTATAAAGAGATTTCTAGTATTTCTTCCCATAAATGGCGAACGCCCTTTACAATTCTCAAATTTATTGTTAGCCCAAATCATATAATTGACAACAGCTCGCTCTTTTGTGTAACCATCCCCGATAGTTTTTAAAAGTATCATAGCCATTTCAGTATCATCAGATACTTGTCCAACAACACCAACTTGTTTTCCATAAGTTCTTGAATATCTAATAATCGGCGTTTCCAATTTACCATTATAATGCGCATAAGGAAAGAATTCCACAGGAGTACCCAAAGCATCTCCCAATGCGTGTCCAAGAATAATACCATAAACCTTATTCTTATCAATCAAAATCATTGTTATAAAAAATATTAAAAATAAAACGCAATCATTTTTTATAATATCTCAATTAAATTTTCGGAAATTTCGGATATTATAATATCATTAAAATTATTAGAATAATAATCTTTTATAGAAACCATGGGATATTTATCCCAATCACAATCTATATTATGAATATTTGATGTATTTTCGTTTTGAAGCATAAAAAAATATAAAATAACACAGATATCAATTTTTATAGAATATTGCACTTAATACGAAAGCATCATGAGGAGAATATCAAAGCTATCTGCGATTTGATATTCAGTATACAATCCTTCAACATACCACAATTCAATATTACTATCAAACTTAATATAATAATGCCTGCTACAATCACGATTATATAGAGAGATTGTGTCATCGGACACACAACCAGTAATCTGCATATTATTATCAGTAAGTTTAGCGACATGTGTCTTCAATAGATTGATGGATTCGTCGCTCACTCCTTGCCAGTCGTTATAGCACTCCCTAAATACTTCTGCAACATTATTATCAAACTCTTTTTTATACTTGTAAACTTTAATTCGCCTATTCTCGTTATTGATAAGGAGATCGAAGTTGTTGTATTCCATTTCTTGGATTAAATAAAATTAATCAATATGCCTATCAATTTTTGAAATTAACTGAACATTTTTATTATATAGTAAATATTAGATAATGAGCTCAGATACCAATATATGGGAAACTGGTGTTAATGATAATGGCAATGGAACTGATAACAATCAATACTTTATATCCGATACATCCGACACTGTAAAACGACTTACTATTCAAAGAGGAACAGGAAATATCGGTATAGGTACTAATGAACCATCGCAATTATTAGATGTGAGCGGTAATATTAACTTGTCAGGTAATATATATTTATCAAATACAGGGACAATATATAAAAATGGTCAAGAATATGCTGGTGGAAGCGAAGGCGGCGAAGGCGGCGAAGGCGGGGCAACTGTATGGCAAGAAAATGGTACGAAAATACATTACAATGCTGGTAATGTTGGTATAAATACAAGTGATCCAACAGAAGCATTAGAAGTCGTTGGTAATATCAAAGCTACGAGCTTAGAAGGTACAGGAACCAATATAACAGCATTAGATGCTGGTAATATCACATCAGGAACTATCAGTAACGCAATATTACCGACAAACATATCTGCGACAAATATATCTGCGACAAATATATCAGGAGACGGTTCAGGGATAACTAATTTGGATGCCACAGAATTAACAGGAACTATCAGTAACGCAATATTACCGACAAACATATCTGCGACAAATATATCTGCGACAAATATATCAGGAGACGGTTCAGGGATAACTAATTTGGATGCCACGCAATTAACAGGAATTATCGATAATAATAGATTACCGACTGATATATCTATAACCGGTGATTTAACAGCTAAAAATTTAAATGTAACAGGCTCAACAACAACTATTTATACAGATACTTATCAAACCGAAAATCTTGAAATAGTAAGTACAGGAGCAGATGTCCCATCGCTAAAAATAACACATAATACAACTTCTAGTATCAATATAATGCAAGTAACGGATACTACTGGTACACAATCTCTTACAATGACTCATGATGGCAACATAGGGATTGGCACGAATAATCCTTTGGCACCACTTCATATATATGATACAAGTGATGTATTAAAAGTATCAAACTCAGAAATAACTATAAATAGAAGCATATTACCCGAAACAAATGACTCTGTTGATATTGGAAGTGCGGAAAGAAAGATTCGTGATATGTATATTAGCGATAATTCATTGTGGATAGGCGATGACCATAAGCTTGCTGTATCTGGTGATGGCAAGATGAAGTTTAGAAAAAGAAGAACATCAACATTACCAAAAGTATTAAGAGATGCTTCTGGGGATGATGAAGCAGCTGTGGCATATATTAATTCATTACATGGTACTTCATATCAGTATGTAACAGAGTTAAAATTAAATCATGTATTATCATATGCAAGGACTATCAATCCTGAATATAAAACATCTGATATTTTTGGAGATGAAACAGAAGACTATGAACAAGATACCGCAGCTGATGCTTGGCAAATTAATAATTCAAAACTATATCTTGGTTCTGAATATACAAATATAGGTATTGGAACAAATGACCCAGACCCTAACTTTAAATTACATGTAGATGGTAATGTACATACTGATGGTACTATATCCGCTGATGATATAACTATAAAAGGTTCAGCAGAAACTGGTTCAGGTGCTATAAAACTAAATTGCGAACATAATTCTCATGGTGTTGTCATAAAAGGTCCACCGCATGAATACAACCAAAGCTATACACTAACACTTCCATCAACAGCACCAGAAGCAAGTAAAGTATTATCAACAGATGCATCGGGAAATTTATCTTGGATTGATCCAGGTTCATCATCAGCATCAGCATCATCAATTCAAAATATAACAACAACCGCATCAAAAGTAACTATTGATACTGAAATGGATGTTACTAATAATGTTACTATTAAGGGGTCGGGAGATACTGGTTCGGGGTCCATAAAACTAAATTGCGAACAAAATTCTCATGGTGTTGTCATAAAAGGTCCACCACATGAATACAACCAAAGCTATACACTAACACTTCCATCAACAGCACCAGAAGCAAGTAAAGTATTATCAACAGATGCATCGGGAAATTTATCTTGGGTAGAACAAACATCGGGGGGTGATTATTATACCAAAGCAGAAATAAATTCAGCAGGTTATTTAACAAGTCATCAAAGTTTAGATGATTATTACAACAAAACAGAAATAAATGATGATTATTACAACAAAACAGAAATAAATTCAGCAGGTTATTTAACAAGTCATCAAAGTTTAGAATTATACGCTTTAAAAACTGATTTAAATACCTTCTATCTAAAAACACAAATTGATGACTTGTTGTATGGTAATGCTGACAGCTTACAAAATTGTATAGTTACAGATATTACTAATGTTAATAATAAAGTAGATACAGATATTACTAATGTTAATAATAAAATAGATACATTAGAATTTCCGACGGGTGTTCCTGCTGATTTATTAGTTGTGTTTCCACCAGCAGAACTAATATTTACTTCACACTATATAACTATTCATATAGGAGCGCATCGTAATTTCACAACTCAACTAAAAGAAACTAAGGATAATACTAATTGGAATTATATTACATACAATGGTGTTGGTTACGGCACTAATAATACTTTTAATGCTTACGAAAATGATAGTATAACAATAAATGGTTCGTATTTTTGGTGGCATCCAAGTGATTCATATCATCTTGGAAATATCTACACTTCTCTTCTATATGTTAAAAAGAATAACCCAGTAACAATGAATATTTTGACTGGGATAGGGAATGTATCTGCTAATGTAGAAGGCAAGGTAGGCTCAATTGTTATTGATGGAGATTTTACTCATTCAGGATTTCCAAATCAAAATACAACAGTTTCAACAACAATTCAATATACTTTTCCAAAAAATATAAATCCGGAGTATGAATTTAGAATATTTCACGGCGGTATTATAGAATGGGCAGATATAGATACATTTATATCAAATGCTGCTTATGTAGTTATAATAACACGAGCAGCAGATTCAATTATTAACAATGATACTATTGAAGATCTACCAATAGAAAAGGTAAAGTTTCAAAATACAACAGGTTTTTTAAAAATTACTAATGGCAATTTAAGTTATGATACAACAGTTAGTTATCTAGAAGAAAAAATAAATATGATTTTGGAACATTTAGATCTTAATTAAAAACGAGTACATAATTTTATTTTTCTAAGATTTTTATAAACTTTTTAAAATTCAAGAGATTTTTAAGATTATGTACTCATTTTTAATATTGATAATTAATAATTGTATTTTGAGTAAACCTAATATTGTAAGCGCGGTTTGATACGGTATTAATATATGTAGAATATCAATAAAAATCCTTAATAGGATATGTATTATAAATATTAATTTAAAAAATAAACAATATTAATAGATTAACTATATATATGGTATTAAAAAATTCTTACGAAAAAATTGTATTAATTTTATCATTAATAACACTTATACTTGTGATATATTATCTAGCTAAAACATATTTCAAACATGATAATATTCTCGAAAAATTTAGCGAAAAAATATTATATAAGGATGTTAAATTCAGGGATTGCGAAATATATTTTACTAAGGATAAAGAAGGATGTGATAGAGACTATGCAGCAAATAACAAAGATACATGCAAATATATGTTTGAAGATTGGAAGGAAATAGATAAAATAGGTGATGGTGCAATAAAAAAGCATAAAGTTTATGTTGATAATAAACTAAATGAAGGTGATTATGCAAATGTCAAAGAAGAAACTAGATGTTTTTATAAATTAGGAGAAGATGATGACAAAAGCGGAGACAATACTATGGTAATAGATAATAATTATTATGCATATAATGATTTTTATCCATTTAACATTGACAATAGTATTTGTAATACCGTTGTGCCAATTAAAACAGGTATAAGTGGTAAATATTTTTACGAGTTTATCTTAGATAAAGACAATTATTTGGTAGATATTAAAAAGGTAAGTATTAATGCGCAGCAAAATAGTTTCATAGTTGATTCTACATTTACTATATCTAAGTTTATAGAACAATATGGAAATGGGTTAGAGTACTATAACGAAAAGGCTTTTAAAATTTATAAAATATCTAAATTTCCAGATTTTGATGTAAAAGTGCACAAATTTACTTATAATTATTTATGTTATAACACACAGATAAAGAATTATAGCATAATAAATGCTAAATTACAATTAAATAATTTTTTGGCCTTATCTTCTGCCGAAAAACTTATACAATTACCTGACATAGATACTAATATAACAGGGATACGATGGGATGATTATAAGAATAGTGATAGTAATATCAGAGAGGATAAAAAAAGCGCAATAATAAAAGCATTAGAAGATAGAAAAAAAGTTATCCAAGATGAAATAGATGAAAAAGATTTAGCAACATCAACAGCATTATCAATAATAAAACAGAAAATTATAGACAATGATGTGATTGGAAAATATCAGCTAACGACATATTATGATTCAAATAAGGAGAAATGGAATGAAGCCAAATTTTTAAATCAGTTTAGTGTTCACAATTATAAAAGAGAATATTTAACTAAATCTGCTGATGCAATAATTGATACTACAATAGAAGATGTAATAATAAGAATTAAAAATAATTTCAAAGAAGGTTTAAAATGGTTCAAAGTAGATGGTTATTATCATGGCAATATAGAATATATCAGAAACAAAGATCAAAATGATTCAATTCAGCAGGAATCTGGATCAAAAGCAACAAAGTTTAAAGGATTGAGCGAATTGACAGATGGAACATTATATGCAAATCATGATGATACTTATACAATGTGGTTTACGGGATATTTTTACGCACACGATGCTGGTCATTATATTTTTGGAACAAAATCCGATGACGCATCGTATGTTTATTTGAACGATAACTTAATAGTAAATAATGGTGGACATCACAGAATGCAAGAGAGAGCAAGCGGTTTTATTTATTTAAATAAAAAGGAAATCTATAAACTAGATATATATTTTGGTGAGGATGGTTTAGGTGATGATTTAGAATTTTTTTGGACACAAGATGTACAAGGTGGGGGTCAAAAGACATATACATCAGATTTAAATGGTAAAACATGGATATATCATACAGTCCCAGCTTTCCCCTGGTCACCATTCACTGACGGTGATTTAGCTAAGCCAGGCAATGATATACCTCTTATAGGAAATACACAATATGTTGACTGTATATATAGTGATTTAAATAACAAGATATTATCTGGTTCGTCGGGTGATATTTATTATGAATTTAAGAATACAGATTTTATTTATGATGTAAAAGTCAATAGAAATATCGAAACAAGCATTTTAGTTGTTGGTGGAGGAGGTGGGGGGGGAGCTTTTGGTGGAGGAGGTGGTGGTGGAACAGTATTATTTTCTGAATCAAAAGAATTAGCCATGAATGATTCGTGTATCATAAAAGTTGGAAATGGAGGTAATGGCGCCACCGTATATAATAATGGTGTAAATGGCAAGAATGGTATAGATAGTTCAATAACGATTAATAGCATATCTTATGTTGCAAAGGGAGGAGGAGGAGGTGGGACACGTAACCCACAAAATATTGGTGTTAATGGAAATGCAGGTGGATCAGGTGGTGGAGGATCTCATTCTAACGTATCAGGAAAACAGGCTACGGGAGGGGTATCTGATAAAGTATCTTATGATGGGTGGAAATCTTATGGTAATAATGGGGGTAAAGGGAGAAATGGAACAGGCGGGGGTCAACCAGATCATGCTTCTGGTGGTGGTGGTGGAGCAGGATTTCGCGGCGAAGATGCAATACAAACAACGCAACAATATAGGAATTTTACATCTAGTGGCGGTGGAGGGGATGGTGGTGTTGGTAAAAACTTAATTAGTTATTTTGGTAGTAATGTAGGTGAAAATGGTTTTTTTGGAGGTGGGGGCGGTGGTAGCACTTACCATGAAAATGGCAGAGTTGGTTGGGGAAGTAGCTATACGGGTATAAGTGATGATAAAAGACAATATGGCGGCGGTGGTGATGGTGGGTATAGGCACGGGCATGGGAAACCTGGCATGAAAGCAACGGGTGGTGGTGGAGGAGGGGGTGGCGCGCACAGTGACCGTAGTGGACGAGGAGGGTCCGGTGTTGTAATTTTAAGAATTAAAAATACACCTTCTGTGAAGTTAGCAAAATGTAATTATTATATACCACCAATATCGCAGATAACTCCATATTTACCTAAATCTGATGTAATGAATTCAAAGATAAGTTTTGAAGTTAGAAATTCAGCGAATCCAAAATCATTGTTTTATTCATCATATATATACTTGAAAAAAGGCAATTATAAATTTAATTTTGATATTGATACATCGAAACATAAAAATTTATATACTAAATCTAAAATAATAATTTACAATGATAAAGATAAAAAAACATTTATATCGGTGTATACCGATAATATGGTAACGAAAAAATGGGTATATATTCCTGATACTAAATATTATATTATTAATTTATGTATTTTATACATTAGTGGTGGAAAATATGATATTCCTTTTTCGGTTAAAGCAATGTACACAAGTGGAGACAAATCTAACGCGATTGAATTTTCAAAAAGCGAACTAAGTATTAACAAATATGAAGGCGTCACTAGTAGTGATAGTTCAAACTATAAAGATATGACAGGTTACATATATATGCACGATTCTGGCCATATAGATAGAATTAATAATACGGCCGACGAATATAATACTAATTTTAATAAATTTTTAGAATCATATTTTTTGTTAAATACATCATTCGGAAAAGTTATTGATTACTTTAAATTACTTGGTAGAAGAAATAATGAAAAAAAGAGTAATATAAATATTCAAAAAATAGATAAATTAATTGAATTTCTAAATAATATAGATTTGAATGGATATTTAGATAAGTCAAATGATAATATGAATTTGTCAGGCGACGCAAAGTCTATATTTGCACAAAATACAATACTTGATATAAATGATTATATTACTTTTAAACAATATAAACAAGCTGATAAAAATGAATTGAAAGGCGCGGATTACACATTTGATATGCTTAAACATGCTGATCGTTCAATATATATAGAAGTCTTTTGAATAATATATCAATGATTGTATTAAAATATTTATTATTTACATCGCATATATTTTTAATACTATATACATTATATCCCTTTTCCCCTGGTAATACATATATATCATTGATTGTATATACAAGTTGGAAAATAAATGATAATTATTGCATATTATCACAAATAGAATACAAATGGTATGGAGAAACGTGGCTATCAAAAACATTAAAACCGATTAGTAATAAAGAAAAGTATTTGCTTTCAATATCTCAATCGGTTAAACTTATTTTTTTGGCTTTTGGTTTAGCAACTGGCTTGGCTTTTGGTTTAGCAGTTGGCTTGGTAGCTGGCTTGGCTTTTGGTTTAGCAACTGGCTTGGCTTTTGGTTTAGCAACTGGCTTGGCTTTTGGTTTGGCAACTGGCTTGGCTTTTGGTTTTTTTGATTCTGCTTTTGGTTTAGTTTCTTTGACTGCTTTTGGTTTTTTGACTTCTACTTTTGGTTTTTTGACTTCTACTTTTGGTTTTTTGACTTCGGTTTTAGCTATTTTGGCTTCGGTTTTAGCTATTTTTGTTTCTGCTTTTGGTTTTTTGGCTTCTGCTTTTGGTTTAGTTTCTTTGACTGTTTTTGGTTTTTTGGCTTCTGCTTTTGGTTTAGTTTCTTTGACTGTTTTTGGTTTTTTGGCTTCTGCTTTTGGTTTAGTTTCTTTGACTGCTTTTGGTTTTTTTGATTCTGCTTTTGGTTTTTTGGCTTCTGCTTTTGGTTTTTTGGCTTCCGCTTTTGGTTTAGTTTCTTTGACTGCTTTAGCTGCTTTTGGTTTTTTGGCTTCTGCTTTTGGTTTAGTTTCTTTGACTGTTTTTGGTTTTTTGGCTTCTGCTTTTGGTTTTTTGGCTTCTGCTTTTGGTTTTTTGGCTTCCGCTTTTGGTTTTTTGGCTTCCGCTTTTGGTTTTTTGGCTTCCGCTTTTGGTTTTTTGGCTTCCGCTTTTGGTTTAGCAGTTGGCTTGGCGGCTGGCTTGGCGGCTGGCTTGGCGGCTGGCTTGGCGGCTGGCTTGGCGGCTGGTTTGATATTTAAATTAATCTTTAATAATTTTTTTATAATTGTTGACATTTTTTTTAGAGACTTCTGATTTACATTTGCTTTATATTTTCTTTTGCCTCGGCCGCCTCCGGGGACGTTCTGTGCGACAGGTGCGCCCTCAGCAGCAGGTGCGGCTTCCTCAGCAGGCTTGGCTTCCTCTGCAGCAGGTGCGGCCTCAGCAGCAGGTGCGGCTTCATCAGCAGGCTTGGCTTCCTCTGCAGCAGGTGCGGCCTCAGCATTGGCCTTCGCCGCCTTGTCTGCTGCCGCCTTAGCATTGGCCTCCTCCGCCTTGTCCGCTGCCGCCTTGTCTGCTGCCGCCTTAGCATTGGCCTCCTCCGCCTTGTCCGCTGCCGCCTTGTCTGCTGCCGCCTTAGCATTGGCCTCCTCCCCCGTGGTTGCCGTAGCGGCCGCCGCCGCATGATCCTCCTCCCTGCTTGCTGGTTCTTCTTTTTTCTCACCATCGTTGTTAATATGATAATCTTCAATTAGATTGAATAATGCCCTTACTATATCAATAAGGTTACCTTTTTTAAATGTTTCTTCATTTTCTATTTTCATTTTTTCAAATATTCCTTCTGTATCGCGTTTAGTTTGTTCTTTTAAAAATATATATGTGTTTTTATCTTTTTTAACTGTAATATTTACGATTACGCACTTATCATATTCGTTAAGCTTATTTAAAAGATTATCATCATCAATTTTGCCGTTACCTGGTTTATAATATTCTAAATCCCTACCATTATAAACAATTATATGAAATTTTTTTTCTTCTTCATTAAAATATCTAAGCCTTTGTATTTTTTTACTTTTTACTTCGTTCTTATTGAAATAATATATTTCCCCTGAACTATCTTCACCATTCTTATTGATCGTCGTTTTCAACGCGAATATGCTATTTTTCTTTTCTCCTTCATCCTTCATGAAAGTGACTTTATATTTATCAGCACTCATTTATACTACTAATTAAGTATATAATTTTTAAAAATAGTAAATATAATGGGTCGCGATATACTATTTATTTTTTTCTATTTACAATTAGTTTAATTGTGTGATATAGTATTTTAAAAATATATTATAAATAAGAACATAGTGTATTAATTTAATGATGAACAAATCAAATGCCAAACCAGCTGATGCCAAACAAGCTGCCATACCAAAAGCCAAACAAGCTGCCAAACCAAAAGCCAAACCAGCTGATGCCAAACCAGCTGCCAAACCAGCTGATGCCAAACCAGCTGCCAAACCAGCTGCCAAACCAGCTGATGCCAAACCAGCTGCCAAACCAAAAGCCAAACCAGCTGATGCCAAACAAGCTGCCAAACCAAAAGCCAAACCAGCTGATGCCAAACAAGCTGCCAAACCAACTGATGCCAAACCAGCTGATGCCAAACCAGCTGATGCCAAACCAGCTGATGCCAAACAAGCTGCCAAACCAAAAGCCAAACCAGCTGATGCCAAACCATCTGCCAAACCAGCTGATGCCAAACAAGCTGCCAAACCAAAAGCCAAACAAGCTGCCAAACCAAAAGCCAAACAAGCTGTCATACCAAAAGCCAAAGTAATTAATGGACCAGGACATGTAACAAGAGAAGAATACTATAACGAACGCTGGCCGGGCGAGGAGTGGCGCGATTTTAAAGAGAGACAGGAGCGCCAGTGGCAGCAAAAACTCAATACAGATGCAGATAAGAGAGCGCACCTGGTGAAGCTGAAGCAGGAGGAGGCCAAGCGCAAGGCGGCGGCGGCAGTCTTTATTCGTGGTGTGAACACAAAGAGGGGGAGGAGAGGCGGTGGTAGGGAAGGAGGAGGGGAGGAGGGGGAGAGGAGTATACTATTCGCAAAGGATGCAGACTATGAAAAAAGGATTAGCGATAGGGGTAAGCGTCAACTCGCTTACAAGGAGTCGGTGAGGAGGCAAAGGGAGGCGGAGGAGGCCAAGCGCAAGGCGGAGGCGGAGGAGGCCAAGCGCAAGGCGGAGGCGGAGGAGGCCAAGCGCAAGGCGGAGGCAGACAAGGCGGCAGCAGACAAGGCGGCAGCAGACAAGGCGGCAGCAGACAAGGCGGCAGCAGACAAGGCGGCAGCAGACAAGGCGGCGGCGGCAAAGAAGGTCGAGGAGGAGGAGGAGGCAAAGAAGGTCGTGGAGGAGGCCAAGCGCAAGGCGCCGGGGAAGGCCAATCGCAAGGCGTCGGGGGAGGCCAATCGCAAGGCGCAGGAGGAGGCCAAGCGCAAGGCGGCAGCAGCACTGATAAATGAGCAACAGGAAAAGAGTCGGGTGGAACAGGAAAAGAAGGCCATGAAGAATATGGAGATGGAGAATATCCATCGCAAAGTGATACAGGAGAAGACGGATCTTGAACTTCTCGTAGCTGATTATGGCATAGATGTAACTATTTCTTTGCTTAATAAAAAATTAGTAGATTTTAGTAATGAACATAATTTAGATAGATTAGGACAATTATTTGACGAAAGAGAAGAAAATAAATATATAAGAAAAAAGATTGATAAAATTAACACAAAAATTTTAAATTTTAATAACAACTTCTTTAATAATAAAGTCATAAAAAATAGTTTTATTAAAATTATAAGAAATATAATAGCAGGTAATAATACTGTTGCTTCTTATCAAGAAATTATTATTACAGAAATCATTAAAATTACAGTGGAAGGCAATGATAAAACAATGGAAAGCAATTTCAAAGATATAATGGATCGCGGAATAATAGGGCGGGCCGATTCATTTTTTTTAAAAGATATTATAAAAAAAGCGTTTGAGGCGACTATAATAGAGATGAAGCAGGAGCCCTATAAGACTGAGGTGGAGGCAGCAGAAGCGAAGAAGAAGGCGGCAGCGGACAAGGCGGCAGCGGACAAGGCGGAGGAGGCCAATGCTAAGGCGGCAGCAGACAAGGCGGCAGCGGACAAGGCGGCAGCGGACAAGGCGGAGGAGGCCAATGCTAAGGCGGCAGCAGACAAGGCGGAGGAGGCCAATGCTAAGGCGGCAGCAGACAAGGCGGCGAAGGCCAATGCTAAGGCGGCAGCAGACAAGGCGGCGAAGGCCAATGCTAAGGCGGCAGCAGACAAGGCG
>Ga0181563_10002818_pt1 | contig 16811 bp, 6 predicted proteins | sample 011ome_25_FD_133759 | JGI IMG/M metagenome (GOLD analysis project Ga0181563, IMG submission 133759) | Coastal salt marsh microbial communities from the Groves Creek Marsh, Skidaway Island, Georgia - 011512CT metaG (megahit assembly) | ecosystem: Environmental > Aquatic > Marine > Intertidal zone...
CGTCGCCACAGTCCGTATCCATGGCGGTCCCCGGGGACGTCCCCGGGGACGTCCCCGCGCACGCCAGCCACCCGTCCAGCGCGGCGCGCGGCGCGCGCGCCAGCGCCGCCGCGCCGGCGCGCGCGCGCGCGGCGGCGTCGGCGGCGCCGGCGGGCGAACCCGAAACGCCCTTCGTCTCCCCGCTCGCCTCCGCCGCGTCCGCGATGAGCTGCGCCACCTCACCGGTGGTCAGCACGCAGTCCGTCTCCTGCGTCGCGGTCGCGCCCCCCCCCTCTGGTACCTCAACGTCGCGCGAGAAGTCCGCGCGGCTCGCCTCGAGCTTCTTGTCGAAGCACGGCATCACTGACGCGTGGAAGAGCGCGTCGGGAGCCACGCCGAGGGCCTCGGCGACGCGCGACTTGACGATTGTGCCCATCACCGCCTGCGGCGACTTCACCGCGGAGATGTGCTTCAGAAGGGTCGGGCCGTGCGTCTTCTCCGCGTAGCACACGAACCCGGGGCACGCGCTGGATAAAACGGGAAGGGGATGCGCCTCGGCGTCGGAGTCGTCCGTCGCTCCGTCGTTTTCTAATTCTTTTTCGCGCCGTTTCAGTTTCGCCTCGGCGAAGCGCGCGCAAAACTCCTCGCCGGTTTCCAGCAAGGAGACGTCGCGCGCGGCGGCGGCGTCGAAGACGCGCGCGACGCCGATGGACTTGAAGAAGCCCGTCAGCCTCCGCGCCGCTTCAAGCGCGTCCAGGCCCGCGACCGCGGCGAGGGACGCGCGGGACTGCGGCGCGACGGTGACCACGACGGCGCGGATCTTACGCCGCGTGGTTTCGCCGTCGACGACGAACGCGGAGGCATCCGCCGGCTCGGAAGCCTCCCGCAGCGCCCGCTTGAACGCCTCGGCGCTCTGCGCCTCCAGGAGGACCGTCTCCGCGGAGGTGACGCACCCGCTGCACGCCAGGCAGTCCGAAAGCGACACCTTGACCGCCTCGCCGGGCGCCGAGGGGAGCGGCGCGCCGCGCACGACGGGCGCCGGCGGCGTCGATGCCGTCGACGGGACGCCGCGCTTGCGCAAGAGCACCTCTCCGCCCTCGGGGACGGCGAGCTCCGCGGCGCTGAGGTCGAGCTTATCGCCGTTGAGTGCCACCACGCACGACTGCGAGGGATTGATGAAGTCGTCCAGGTCGCCCAGCTTCACCGCACCGGAGAAGCCGGACATCGCGACCCGCAGCGCGACCAGCACGGGCCGCCCGGCGCGCTCGATCTGCGATCGGCGCGTTTCGCTCGCGCCAAAAAACACCCCTTTTTTTTTACACAAATTTCCAAACAAGACGCGTCGATAGTGGGCGAAGACGAAGAGCGGAAGACGCGTACTGTGCGCGAGTCGGTCGAACCGTCGAACGCGTTACTCTCGCTAAAAGAAACCCTCTCTAGCTACTCTTTACCTGGCGACGTACGCATCGAGCATCTTCTTGATTTTCGATTTGCGTTGGTGCGTCAGGAAGTTCGCCACCGCGTCCCCCCCCTCCGCCGCCGCCGCGTCCGCCGAGGTTGAGTTTTCGCAAACCTTCGCCGCAGTCTTCGCGCAGACGGCGTCGCGCTTCTCCTTGCCCATCTTCTTCCCCGCGCCCGACTTCTGCAAGTGCGCGTGCGCGAACTTCAAAACACGCTTGCGGATCTCGCGAAGCGCGGTGTCGCGAGGCCCGAGGTCGACGTCCATCGAGGTGAGCGCGGCGGCGGAGGCGCGGAGGCGCTCGGTGACGTCCGCGGTACCCCCCGCGCTCGCGCGCGCATCCTCCGCCGCCTCGGCGGCGTCTTCGCGTTCGCGACGCTCTTTTTCCCTCTTCTTGTGCTCGCGCTTGCGCTTCTTGTGCGCCTCGAACTCCTCGAACGAGCGCTGCTTGAACGCGTTCTTCTTCGTGGACCCCGCGGACCACGCGTCTCGGAGCGCCGCGTCCGCCTCCGCCGCAGCCGCCGCCGAGCGCGCCGCCGCCGCCTCGGCGCGCGACGTCGCCGCCGCCAGCGCCGCCTCCGCCGCCTTCGCCGCGCGCGCCGCCTCAGCCGCCGCGCCGCCCTCCGCCAGGCCGTCCGCGGACGCGATCATCTCGTCCACGGTCTGCTTCCGAGCCTCCGAGCCGCGAGGAGGTGCGTCGGACGAGATGATCGCGTCCGAGGTGATGATCGCGTCGTCGGAGGTCCGCGCCGAACGCGCGTCGAGTTTTTGCAGACTAATTACTCCTCCAGCGTCGCCGGCGCGCGCCGCCGTTTTTTCGCGGTGCGCGGCGCGCGTCCACTTGTGCGCGCACTTCCGCGCCAGCAGGCGCACTTCCGGCTTGGGGTGGGTGGCGAAGCGCTGCTGCATGACGCGCGCGGCGCCCGAGGCGCGGATCAAACGCACGTCCGCGGGGAGCTTCAACAGCAGCGCGATGCATCGCGCGGCGAGGGCCGCGCCGCTTTCTTTAGTGGTGATTTGCTCCATCCACCGAACGAGCGTTTGTAACCCGTCGCGTTCCGTCGCCCACGCGTCGCGGCGCGGCTCCGGAAACGCCTCCGCCGCCACCGCGTCGACGAACGCGCGCCTGCCCGAATGCGTCTCCAATTCGGGCGCCAGCGCGCAGAACGCGTCAAATTTGTGATCTGCGTCGAAGCGTTTCGTGACCGACCCGAACCCGTCCCCGAGAAGACGCAAAACCTTCTTCACCTCCTCCTTACCCTCAGTCGCTTCTTTAGCGTCGCGCTCGAGCTGTTCGCGGCGTTCGGCGGCTTCCCGCGCTAAACGCTCCCGCGCGCGTTCGCGCGCGGCGTCGTCATCCTCGGGGCCGTCATCGTCTCCGCGTCGGCGCTTCTTTTTCTTGCCTTTGCTTTTCTTGCGTTTGCCAGTCTCGTCATCCAGTTCGTCATCGTCCAATTCGTCATCGTCCGATGCCGAGTCGTCCGATGCCGAGTCGTCCTCCGAGTCGCCGGCCGGTTCGTCATCGGCCAGGTCGTCCAGCGTGGGCAGCGCGAACACCTCGTCGAAGGGCTCTCCGGCGTCGCCGCGCATGATGTGCATGGCGTGCCGCGCGGCGCGCCAGCCGGAGAGCATCGCGCCGCCCACGGTGTCGGGGTGCTCGCGGCAGGTGTGCTCGCCCGCGAACAGGACGCGCCCCTCCGGCCGGCCGAGCTCGTCGTAGTCGTCGCCCGAGGCGCCGACGGCGACGTACGAGTACGAGCCGCGCGAAAACGGGTCGCCGCCCCAGCGCGTGCACGCCACCGCCACCGGGTCCGGCACGACGCTCGACGTGAAGAACGAACTTCCCGTCGAGGCGTTCGTGTCATTCACTTTCGTGTCCTTCGCGAAGGACGCTTGTCTGTCTTGTCTGTCTTGTCTGTCTTCGGTTTCGTTTTGGTTCGCGTGTGTGTCATCAGAGCGCGTGGGTTTGGTTTCCGCGGCGTCTCCGAGAGGAGAAGGCGAGTTTGCGGGCGCGTTCGCGGCGGCGAGTACGCGCAGCGCCGCCATCGCGGCGTCGCGGAGCCCGGCGTCGGGCTCCGTCTCCGCCGCCTCGGCGGCTTCGCCGGCGACCAGCGCCGCGAGCACGGGCTTCCCCGTGACCGGAGCCAGGTTCCAGAACATGAACATGCGCCCGCGCGTCGCGGACTCGCCCGCCTCGCCGGCGGCGCACCCGAAGTAGTCCACGGAGTCGTCCCAGAACGCCTCGGGAAACTCGAGCGCGATTTTGTTCAGCCGGCCGAACCCCAGCCGCGCGACGCTCGCCGTCTTGCTCGCGCTCAACGGCGGCGAAAACGTCACGTCGCCGTTCTTCAAACACCCCAGAGGCACGGTCACGACGCACGCGCTTCCCTCGAAAACCTCACCGGTTTTGGACGTGACGACCACACCCCCGACGTCGCCGTCGCCGTCGACGCGCGCGATGGCGTCGACGGCGACGCCGAATCGCACGTCCAATCCTTTCGCCAACGCGTCAGTCACGGCGCCGTAGCCCCCCTTCAGCATGCGGTGCGCCCCTCCGAACCCGCCGTACGCCTCGTCCTGGTTCCAGTGCGCCATGGACACCTTGGACAGGGGCGCGGAGCACCCGTACTCCAGGTTGGCCCAGTGCCACCCGAGCAAACGCCGGTCCGAGGCGGACAGGGTTTCCTTCTCGTCCGTTCGTTTTTCCTTCGCGTCCGCCGTCGTCGGCGCCGTCGCGGCGGTCGCGGCGGTCGCCGCCTCGCCCTCCTTCCCGCCGTACCGCTCGAGGAGCTCCGCGTCTATGACCTGCTCCAGCGCGAGGTGCTTCAGTTTATCAGCGCCCTCGCGGTCCACGCGCAAACGCGCGTGGTCCATCAGAACGTCGCGCGCCTTTTCGGCGCGCGCGTCTGTTTTATCGTCGACGCGCGCGCCCGTCATCAAATCGAACAACGGCAACGCGTCGCGCAGCGTCGTCGTTTTCAACCCCAGCGCTCGCGCCGTCGCGAAGCTCGGGTCGGCGCGGACGCCGAGCCACGGTCGTGCGGTTCGCCGTTTCGGGTCCGCTTCTGTGCCGGTAACGATGGACGCACCGAAATCGATCGGCACGGAAAGGGGGTTCGTCTCCGTGTTCGCCGCGCACGTAAACACGCGCCCGCCGACGCGCGCGCGCGCCTCGAGCACGAAAACGTCGTGTCCGTCGGCGCGGATGGCGCGCGCCGCCGCGAGTCCCGCCGGGCCGGCGCCCACCACGATCACGGGTTTCGTGGGCAGTGGCTTCACGCCCTTCGTTGTCGCCGTGACGGCTTTCGCGAGCGCGGAAGCCGCGTCGGTCGCGTCGTCGACGGCGTCGCCGACGCCCGCGAACGAGCTCGGGTCCGCCAAAAACTTGGTCACCGCCGAGCGGATCACCAGCTTGCGGTCGCTCAAGTCGCGGTCGAGGTCCGCCTCCACGGCGGCGCGGATCTGGCGCTCCGTGGTGCTGTTCATGTCCGCGCCGCGCAGAAACACGACCGTGCGCTCGACGATCTGCGCGTCCGAGACGTCCGCGGAGGCGGCTTTGCGCTTCTCCGCGTCTCTCTCGCCCTGCGCCGCCGCCGCCGCCGCGCGCGCCGCCTTCGCGGCGTCGCCCGCGCGCAGATCGGCGCCGCCCGGGCACCCGAAGTTGACGCCGCCGTGCTTCACGAGCCACGCGTGCGTCTCCCGCGCGAGCTCGGCTTGGTCTTCCGGAAGCGACTGGCAGATCGCGTCGACGGCCACGTACGCGTCTCCGTCGGTGGGTCCCGTCGACGCGACGCGCCACCGCGTCAAGATGTGGTTCCGCACGCCGAGGTACTCGGCGATCCGCGCGGGGCCCCCTTTGACGACGTGGTTGAAGTCCCGCTCCTCCATGTGCGAGAGCGCGGCGGCGTCCAGCCCCGCCTCCGCGGCGGCAGTCATCGCCTCGGTGACCGGCCCGTCGTCCTCGTCGTCATCGGAGAGCTCCGCGCCGATCAGCGAGTAGTTGTGCTTGTCGAACCGACGGCGGAAGGCGTACTTCTTCGCCGCGGACGCCATCTGAGCCTGTGATCGGATCGATCGGATCGCCTCGACGAACTCGACGTCTCCTTCGGGGGCGACGAAAGCGCGCGCTCGATCGAGTCCGCAGAACGCTCGCGACGGTCCGACAGGCGACGAACGCGCCCTCTCCTGACGGGAGAGCGGTGGCGACGCGCCTAGAGGTGTGCGCGATCGCCGCGAATCCGGGGCGCGCCATTATTATTTTCGTCGGCCGGGCCGATTTTTCCTGAGCACGTGAACCACTCGACAAATGCAACATGCAAGATGCAACGATCAGAGGTCTGCCTTTTTGACGCCGCGTCGAAGAACACGACGCGGCGGAGTAACAACGCGCTGCGCGTCGGAACGGAGGGCGGCCGGGCGGTCGGCGCGTGCCGGCCGCGATGCCCCCCCCTCCCGACCCCTACGACGTTCTCGGGTTGCGGCAGCGCGACCGCCCGACCGCCGGGGACGTGCGGAAGGCGTACCACAAGTTGGCGCGCGTGCATCACCCCGACAAGGCGCGCACCGCGGACGAGAGGGAGGCGGCCGAGTCCCGGTTCAAGGAGATCGGCGCGGCGTACGAGCTGTTGAGCGATCCCGAGCGGCGCGCGGAGTTCGACGAGCACGGCTTCGACCCGAAGACGTACCGCACCCCCGCGGAGGCGGACGAGGAGGAGAGACACGCGCGGCGCATGTACTGCGCGGCGATGGGCATCCCGGAGACGGTCGTGCGGGAAGTGTGGTGCACGATGGAGGAGCTCTTCGCCGGAACGACGCGACGCGAGGGCGTCGTCGTGCACGTCCTCGGGGCGGACTCGGGCGTCCCGGAGAAGCAGGCCAAGGTGTTCACGGTGCGCGTGCGGCCCGGGTGCGCGGACAAACGCGAGATACGCTTCGGCGCGATGCACACCAACAACCTGCAGAGCGTGGCGTTCGTGGTGCGCGAACGACCGCACCCGTTTTTCGAACGCGCTTCCGAAATCAATCGAGACGACTCCGACGCGAGTCGTCGACTCGACGCGTTCGACGTCCGCGCGCGCGTCGCGTTGACCCCCGAGCAGTTCGAGCAGGGCACGACGGTCGTTCTCCCGACGCTCACCGGGAATACACTGAAGCTGAAGCTCAAGCCGCGAAGCGCCGTCGCGCGCGCCGGAGGCGTCAAAGTCGTCGCCGGCGAGGGGTTCGTAGTATCAGCCGATTTTCGCGGCGACGACGCGGAGGCATCGCCGATACGCAAAAGGAGGGGCGATCTGCGCGTTTCTTTCCGCGTCATGTCCCGTTTCGAGAGTCGCGCGCGGTTCGGTATCAAAGCATACGCGAGGCTGTACGACACCTCGGTCGTCGTTCGTATCGGGTCCTGGGTCGTTTTCGGATACGGCGCGCTCTGGGCGACGGTTCGCGCGCTGGAGTGGGCGCTGGATCTCGATCTCGAAGAGCGAAGATTCAAAAACGTGCCCGACGCTTTGCTGCTCGGGAACTTCCCGGGCGCGTACGGCCTGCTGGGCGGGCGCGAGAATTCCGTGTTCTACCCGCGGTTCAGGGTCCCCGAGCAGATCATGCGCGACTGGGTACCCACGGGCTTGGGCGCGTGCGCGGCGAAGATCGGGATGACCGCGGAGGGGCCGTGGGCGAGGCGAGCCGGGAAATAGAAAACGTTTCCGGCGTCGCGGCGCGCGAGCGTTTAGGCGTAGTAATAGTAGTCAAGCCTATATACGATGGTGACCTACGTAGCACTATTAGCACGATGCACGCGTTCGTTCATCGACATGAGCGTAGCTATCTATATACGCGCGTTATTCAGTCCTCTTCAGTCCTCGTCCGAGTAGAACCCGCCGAGGTTGGCCTGACCCCCGAACCCGCTCGCCAGGCCCTTGATGGACGCCGCGAACGCGTTGGCGGGATCCTCCGCCCCGTGCCGCGCGCGCAGGTTCCGCTGTCGGGTCCGCGGCGACGCCGCGGCGTCGTCTGAACTCGAACCGCTCGAACCCTCTTCTGAATCGGTCTCGGGTTCGTCGTCGTAAAAGCGCGATTCGCCGTTCGCGCCGTTCGCGCCCGCCCCGGATCCCCGGCTTCGAGAAACGTGGCGGTCATCCAGGAACAAGCCCCGCTGCGCGTCTTCCCACTGCTTACGCCGCCGCGCGTTCTCCGCCTCGGCCATGGGACCGCCCTGGATCCCGAAGGAAGCCCCGCTGACGGAAGACCCGCCGCCCGCGGAAGACGCGCCCGCGCCGTCCAGCCTATCCGCCATGGTCTTCAGAGCGCCGCTCAGCCACCCCTTCGCCTGGCCGAACACCGTCGCGTCCGTCTGCTTCCGAGCGCCGCCCGTCCATCCGTCGCTCCCGCCTTCGTTCGCGCTCCCGCCCGAAACCGCGGGGTTCCCGAACCCCGGGTACGCGTTCGAGCCCAGCCTCGCGCCCGCGGGCGGAGGCGGGCCCGGCATCACGTGCTCGAAACCCGGAAACCCGCCAACCTCCGGAGGGCGCCGCGCGGAGGCGGACGCGGACGCGGATGTTTTGCCGGAGACAGATGAAAACCCGCTCGCCCTGAGCTTCGCCTCCATCATCGCCGCCGCCTCGGCGGCTTGCACGGCGGCCCGCGCCTCCTTGCGTCGCCGCCGTTCCTTCTTCTCCGCCTTCTCACGCTCGCGCGCCGCCGACTCGGCGACGGCGCGCTCGCGGCGTTCGCGCTCGGCGCGTTTTTGGGCGACAGCCTCCGCGCCGCCGCCGCCTATGGCCGCGGCGGCGCGGCGGTTTAGGTCCAGATCGTCGTCAGAACCGCCGGCTTTCGGAAGCGTTTCGTCGTCGTCCGAGCTCTCGTCCCAGTCTTTTTTCTTCTTCGGTGGCTTCCGCGCGCGTCGTCGGTCATCGTCCGAGTCGGAGCCCGAAGACCGCGTGTCCCCCGCGGTCTTCGCGGCGGCGGTCTTCGCCGCGGGAGCGCCGAACGGGTCGACGCTCCCGATATCTCTTCGCGTACGCTCTTTCCCTCTCGAGGAACCTCCTCCCGAGTCGTCGCGCGGGGTCCCGAACGCCGGCACGGGTGGTGGGGGCGCGCCGGACATGCACGCCACCACCTGCGCGCGCTCATCCGCGCTCATCTTCTTCAGGTGGTACGTGCGGTCGTCCTGGCGGTCGAGCTGCTTCAAAAACGCGACCCACGCTTGCGGAGACAACCCCATCAAGAACCGTCCTTCGATTGCGCCCCGCGGCGGCCGGGGGCTGGGAGGCCGCCAGCCGTCCTCTCCTCCCTCGGCGCCGGGGACGTACGCGGCCGTGAGCAGAGAGCCCGTCCCGGTAGCGAGGTCGAACGCGCCGCGCTTCTCAGCGGGTTTCTTTTTCCCGGAAGCGCCGAGACTTCCGGCGTCGGCGAACCCGCCGCTCGCCTCCCGACTCTCGCGGCTCCGTCCGGAGGACCTCGACGACGTCGAATGTGATTTCGCTTTCCCGAGCCCTTTTGGCCGCTTCCACTCTCTTCCCTCCGCGACAGCTTTGAGTTTGTCCCGGTACGCCACGGCGACGTCGGTGTTGTACTTCTCTCGCGCCGGGGTCGCCTTTGCCACGCCGTACTTCTCGAAGAACTTTCTTTGTTTGTCGTTGCCCCCCGCGCGCATCGTGAAAAACTGCGCCGCCGTCCACGTGTCCATCGTGGCGGAGCGCACGAACGAGACATGCACGCCCAGGCTGCGGTGCACGCCCGAGCAGTTCAGGCAGAGGAAGATGCCGTGCTTGATGGAGCACCAATCCGGATTGGACGCGGCGCAATCGGCGCACGTCTGACGACGACGAGAGCGACGTGATTTCGTTTCGTGATTTCGTTTCGAGGATCGAACGGGTCATCGGGCGACGATGAAACGAAGAACACGACGGAGGCACGTGGAGAAGGAGCGGTGTCAGTCTCTCGTTTCCCTCGAAGGTCTCTCGACTCGTATCTCGTCGTCGTCGCGGGGTCTCGCCACGATGTCGCTCTCGTTCGAAAAAACGTCTCGCCCGCGACGCACGCCGCCCGCGGCGGCGTCCCGTTCGTTCGAGACGATGCGCGTTCCGAGAATCCGGTGGGCACGACGAGAGAGGCCGCGGATCGACGCGCGCGCGCGACGCAAGGCGGGGAGGCACGACGATGGATGAGCCGCGGACGCACCTGGTTCTCCGGGAGCTGGTTCAGCTGGTACACCTGCCGCTGGTGGTCGTCCCCCATGGTCCCGGCCGCGCGCGGGCCCGAACAGCGAGCCGCGGGGCGGGTCCTTCTGAGAGGTGCCGCACAGTAAGTTCTGTTTTCTCTCGCCGTACGATGTTAGAGTTTCGTGTTCTTTAAGACTACATCCGCATACATGTTGTTCGAGATTTGAGCCTGACTAAAATCCCATACCAAGCTCCACAGGTGTTGCGCAAAAACTATGGTGTATTTTTGTCTATGGAACTCCGCGCTCGACGGCATTCCCCGACGCGTCGACACCGCAGCGCCGCGTCGCTCGGGCCGTCATGGGCATGGGCAGTCAAAACGACACGGAGTCGATTCCCGACCTCGCAGCCGGCGTCGAGGTCAGGGATGGCATGGTGCGCGCCTCCCCTCGGACGGCGTTCTAACATTTCGCGCTGGCTCGAGAATATCCCCGAAGAGCCGAGCGACGCCTTCCCGATGCGACGCCGAGGGTGACCCTCTCCTCCCCACTCCGGTCGGCTCACTCGCTCGCCACCTCTCCTTCTCATTCCTTCTCCCCCGTCGACGACCGAACACTCCTCAGGTGTCCAAGCACGACTTCGACATGGCCGTGACGAACGCGCAGGAGGCGCTTCGCGCCAAGACGTCCTCGTCGCAGGCGATGCTGCAGCAGGCGTCGTCGGCGATGCGCAACGCGGTCACCGCGCTCTCGCTCTCCGAGCAGGAGGTGGCGAACCTGCGGCAGAGCGTGGAAGAGCTGAAGCAGCAGCAGCGCGACGCGCCGGGGCGCGCCGGCGGCGGCGACGGGCCGGCCACGGACCGCGAGCGCGCGCAGCTGCGGGCGGCGCAGGCACGTCTCACCGAGCTCTCCCAGAATTTCCGCGCGTTGCAGAGCGAGGTTGCGCGGCACCGGTACGAGCAGGACGGCACGGCGATGCCCGTGGCGTCGGCGTTCCCGCTGCGCATCGACCCGATGCTCTCGTCGAAGGTGGTGTGCATCGCGCAGCTCGTGATGCTCGGGTACAGCTACGGCGACGCCGAAAACGCCCTCGACGCCGTTCGCGTCAACGACACCATCGTCGCGCTGGAGTGGCTCGAGGCGAGACGCGTGGTGAAGATCTCGCTCGTCGGCGAGGCGGACGCCGCCGCCTTCCGGAGCGCGTTCGCCAACACCGCGGCGAACGTGCAGTTGACCACCTCGACGACCACGCACGCGCAGCTGACCACCACGCGCGCGGCGTCGTCCGTGCTGTACAAGGAGACTGCCGAGTCGACGACGACGCGCGGCGCAATCGCCAAGCAGTCCTCGATGCGCGGCGTGGACCTTAAGCTCGATAGCGCGGAGCGCGCGACGCCCGCCGCGGGGGACTTCCGCGCCGGCGCCGTCACCAAGCGGGGCTTCGACGCGAACGAGCTGTACGCGGCGCGCAAGCGGAGCGTCATGATGCTCGCGATGCTGGCGGTGAACCCGCCGCCCACGCTCTCCAAAGACAAGCAGGAGGCTATGGCCTTCGGCGCGCTGCGCGCGCTGGCGAACCTGGCCAACGGCGACTCGGCGTACCTGGTGATGATGCTGGGCGGCGTGCGGTGCGGCGTGGAGTGCCTGAACCTGTACCCCGGGGACCCGACGTGCGCGGCCGCGGCGTTCGACGTGTTCCGCGGCATCGCCGCGAACCCCTCGACGATGGCCAAGCTGCGTAAGCAGCAGAGGTTCAAGCTCTTACCCAAAGCCGTCGTCTCCGCGGTGCGGAGCCTCGCGCCGAACATCGAGGGGGTTCCCGCGTCTGCGGCTCGCGTCGGCGACATGGACGTGCTCGGCGCGGCGGCGCACGCGCTCTGGGCCATGGCGAGCATCGGGGGTGCGGACCAGCAGGACCGGATCGTCTCCGCCGGGGCGCCGGAGTTCATCAAGGAAGCGCTGTCGAGGCCCAAGTCCGCCGATCCCGCCGGCGAGAACGTCCGAAAATTCATCGGTTGCTTGCTCGCGCTCGCCACGCGAAACGTCCGGTTGCAGGATTTGTTCGTCGAGAACGGCGCGCGCGCGCTGATCCGCAAGGGGCTGGTGGAGCACTCGCACATCTCGTTCAAGGGCGAGTTCGCCAGTCTGCGCGAGTGGACGAAAGCCGAGTTCGCGGACCCCACGCCTCTGCCGCGCGGAGTCGTGGTGGTGGCCGCGACGGCGTCCTCGCAGCAGCAGCAATCGATGGTGAAGACGGCGAGCAAGGAGAGCCGGTACGACGCGTACGACGCGACGATGACCACCACGACGGTGGTCCGCGAGACCATCGAGGAGGTGGACGAGGACGGTCGACTCGTCGTCACCCAGGCGGGCGGGCGCGAGACGGAGAACGTCGTGAAGAAGATTGCCAAGGCGCGGGGCTTCACGAATGAGCAGATGTACACCGCGCGGAAGAGGGCCATCGTGATGATGACGGCTGTGGCGGTGAACCCCCCCGGGAAAATCGCGGGCATGACCGTCGACATGGCCGAGGACATCGCGCACAGGTGCTTGGTCGGCCTCGCCCGGCTGTCCCTGGGGGACAGCGCGTACCTCGTGCTCACGAACGGCGGCCCCCGCTCCGCCATCGACTGCGTCCGCCTCTACCCCGGCAACGAGCGCGTCGTTCGCGCGGCGTTTCGCGTCACGCGCGGTTTGCTCCAGAACCCGTCCACGATGATGAAGTTCCGGAAACAGAAACGGTTCCGCATTTTGCCGCGCGTCTTCGCGGACGCGACGGCGCGCTTCGCCGACTCGGTGGACGTCAAAGCCGAAGCCGCGCACGCGCTCTGGACCTACTGCGGCGTGGGCGGGCCGGATGCGCAGGAGGCGGTGCTCGGCGTCGGCTTCCTGGACGTCATCAAGTCGGGGCTCGAGCAGGCGCGCGTAGCCGACGCGCGCGACGGCAAGGACTCGCGCGTCCGCAAGTTCGTCGGGTGCGCGTTGGCGCTGGCGGTGGGCAACGAAGCGGCGCAAAACGCGCTGGTGCGCGAGGGCCTGCGCTCGCTCGTGCGCAAGTCGCTCGTGGAGTTCTCCGCCATCTCGTTCCACGGCGAGTTCGCCGAGCTCCGGGACTGGATCCGCGGCGACCGCGGCGGCGCGCGCAGCGCGGGCAAGAGCAGCACGGCGCGCGAGAAGGCTGTCGCGGAGAACACGCTGTCGCGTGACGCCGCCGAGAACGGCGCCAGGACACACGCCGAGGCGCAGAGGATGCAATCCGGGGTGGACACGCCCCCAGATTACCGCCCGGCGGAGGCGACGGCGACGGCGACGGCGATCAGACAAAGCGGCGCGCGAACGCCGCCGCCGACGACGAACGAGACGAAGAGCCGCGCGGCGGTGGAGACCACCGTCTCCACCGAGGAGCGCGAGGCGTTCGAGGGCGTCGACCGCGTGACGCGGACGATGTTGAAGACTTCGAAGGTGACTTCGACTTCGGTCAGCAAAGAAAAGGCGAGCGCGCGGTACGTCTCTCAGACGTCTCAGAAAAACCAAACGCCGCAAGACGACGCGTCCGCGTACACGGTTGACCGCGCGTTGCGCACGCTCGAGTCGGACACGCGCGAGTCGCACCCCGAGGCGTGCGAAGCTTTGGCGGAGATGTTCGCGGCTTCGCCCGCCGTGGGCGTCGAGGTGGTCATGAAGGGCGGCATCAAGTCGATCGGCGCGGCCATCGCCGGCGGCTCCAGCGCGTTCGCGGCTGGCGCGTTCGCGCTGCTGCACATGTTCGCCGCCGCCGACGTCACCGGGCGCCGCGCGCGCGCCGACGAGCGCGTGGTCACCGGGCAGACGTGCGCGACGATTCTGGGCGCCATGCGGCGGTACCACCGGAACGCCGCCGTGCAGCAGTGGGGCGGCATGGCGCTGTGGGCGCTCGCCAAGGACAACACGCGATGCAAGGAGGCGACGCTCGGCGCGCGCGTGCCTGGCGGTCGGGGGACCGCCGCCGAGATTCTGACCAACGCGCTGCGGCTTCACGGGCCGAGCGGCGAAAACGAAGGCGCGGCGAAGGCGCTCGCCGGCGCCATCATGACGTTCGCGAGCAACTCGCGCGAGTGGCAAGAGGCGCTCGCCGAGCTCGACGCGCCGGCGGTGGTCATGGCGGCGCTGGACAGGCACGAGGGCATGACGTTCAAGGGCGAGTTCGACGGGCTCAGGAGCTGGCTCAAGCAAAACAACTGAACGAAGCGAAGCGAACGTATTTAATAGTGGTGATTACTTACGTTCGCGCGACGGTTTTCGCGCTCTCCGCCCCCGTCGCCGCCGCCGTGAACCCCTCCGCGCCTCTTCTGACCAGCGCGTTCGCGTCCTCTTCGTCCTCTTCGTGCCCGGCACCCGACGAGCGCGCGTGCGCTTCATCGCGCCGCTTCCACCGCAGAAGCGCGCCGCGCATGCACATCGGCGACGCCAGGGTCGCCGCCAGCAACGCCCAGACGCACGCGACGTACGGGCGCTCGGCGACGAGCCCGTTTTCGCGCGCGGATTGCGCCATGACAAAGCCCAGCTCGCCTCGTCCGACCATCGCCCACCCCACGACGAGCGCCTTCCTGACGTCGCCGCCGACGAGAAAGCCGGTGACGAGTTTCCCGACGATCGCGGGCACGGCGTACCCGATCCCGAGCCCGAACCCCCCGAGCTGGAACATGTCGCGCGTGGGGATGCGGAACCCGACGGAGAGGAAAAACACGCTGTACAGCCACGCGTTTACGCGTTCGTTCGCCGCCCACGCCTCCGCCGCGCCCTCCGCGGTGGCGAACGCCATCCCGCCCGCGAACGCGCCGAGCAGGTGCGTCGACCCCGCCGCCCCCGATGCGACGGTCGACGCGAGGGTCAGAGTGAGCATCGCCGCCAGCGCGAACGCGTCTCTGCGCGCGGAGGGCGCGGAGGGCGGAGGGGCCACGCGCGCCATCGCCGCCGGAACGGCGCGCACGAAGGCCGCGGCGACGGCGACGACTGCGACGGAGACCAACGCCGGCGTCGCCGCCGCCAAAGCGCGCGCCTCGCCGCCGTTTTCCGATTTGCCTCCGAGCCCCTCCGAGATGGTCGCCAAAATCACCAGGCTCAGCACGTCATCCACCATCGCCGCGACGCATACCAGCGCGCCGAGCGGCGTGTTTAGCTCGTCGAACGTCGCCATCATCTTCGTCGCCATGCCGATGGAGGTTGAGCTCAGCGCCGTGCCGGCGACCACGCCGGTGGTGGCGTCGAACCCCGCGGCGACCATGAACGCGGTGCCGAGCGCGATGGGCAACGCGGTACCCGCGACGGCGATCGCGCACGCCACGACGCCGACGCGTCGCAGCGAGGGGACGTCCACGGAGAGCCCGCCTTCCATCACCAGGAGCACGAGCCCCATCTCGCCGACGAGGAAAACGGCGCGCACGGCGTACCCGGGGAGCGTGGGCACCAAGCCCGAGGGACCGAGGAGCATGCCCACGACGATCTCGCCCACGAGGGGCGCGTCCACGCGCTTCGCCGCCCACCCGCCCGCGACGAGCGCCGCCAGCGTCACGGCCAGCAGCGCCAGGTCGCGCAAGGACGCCTCCATCGTGTGTGACCACCACCACTCGGGCGGTGGCGTTTTTTCCAAGAGCGAGCTCGACGTGACTGACGTTCGTTCGCGCGCAGTGTGCCAGTGTCCGCCAAAAGCGCAACCAACGCCCAAACCTAAACCTCACGAGAAAAGCGCCGATTCCTCCATCCATCACACAACGCGCCGCGCGGCCCTCAGGCACTGACTCGCGCGCCGAAGGGACAGCGTCTCGGAACGATGTGGGGCACGTTCACGTGCCACGCCACGACCTCGCCGGTCGCCGCGACCGCCGCGCGCGCGTCGTCGTCGTCTTCGCGGCGCGCGGAAAAGCGCTTCGCGACCGTCGGCGGCTCCGCGCACGCCGCCGGGCGGCGAGTGGCGCTGAAGGCTGCCGCGGAGGGCGCGGCGACGGAGGAGACGGAGGATGTGATCCCGCGCGTGGAGGGCGAGTTCATCTGGGACGAGGACCGACCGTTCCACAGGTGCGCGCCGCGACGCGAGGGAGGCACCGAGCGGCCACCCGCCCACCCCGCGATTTCCCACCGACGCGCGGACGTCCCGCGCGTCGCGAGACGCGCTCCCTTTTTCGAATCGATCGATCCGCGAAAAAAACGTTCCGTTCCGTCTGACCGCTCGCGTCCTCCCCCGACAAAAAACACTAGACACCGCGACTTGGAGTATTTCCGCCTGGACATGCGCGGCGCGCGGTATGGCGGCGCGGACCTCGGCGCGGACGCGTCGCGCGCGGCGCGCGCCAAGGCTTCGCGCGCCGCGCTCCCCTCGCCGGCGACGTACAAGGTGACGACGCCGCCGGGATACGACGCGGCGCGCGCGAAACCGTACCCGGTGATCGTGATCATCCCCGCGGATGCGGGCTTCGGGGGTGTGCTCGGGTCGCTGAGCGGCACGGACGTTTTGTGCTCGCTGCACGACCGGAAGTTCCACGAGAAGCACGACGCCATCGTGTGCGAGATCGGGTTCAACCGCCCCAGCTGGGTCGCCGATACGTCGGCGACGAACCACGAGAGTTTTCTGTTGGACGTCGTGTTGCCTCGCCTCGTGGCCTCGCACAACTGCGGCCGTTTGTCCCTCCTCGGGTACAGCAACGGCGGGTTCGGGGCGCTGCACATGCTGATGCGCCACCCTGACGTGTTCCACCGCGCCGCCGTCTGCGACGCGCCGGTGCTGGGCGACTTCGAAGGCGTCGCGACGCCCTGGGGCGTCGACGCCTTCGAGAAGGACCCCGAGGCGGCGCTTCTGAAACCGCCGAGGCGCAGTTTCGTCGAGACCTTCCCGCACAACGCCATGTTCGCGCCGTACGGCCCGGGGACGCTCGCGACGTGCCCCGACGTCGGCGCCGCGATGCGCGCGAATAACGGCGAGCCGAGACTCGCGCTGTGGGCCGGAGCGGACGCGACGTGGGAGATGGGCGCGTTCCGCGAGCAGCTGGCGGCGTTTGACGTGCCGCACGTCTTCAGCGACGCGTTCGAACACCAGCCCGGGAGCTGGGAGGGGGGTTGGGTGGAAGAGGCCATCGAGTTCCTCGCCAGCGATCTGTGAGAGTAGGTAGTACTCGTGTTCGTGAGAGGACCGTCTAATATCGAACACGGGTCGAACACGCGGATCGTAGCTATGAACGATGCGCATTC
>Ga0181563_10002820_pt1 | contig 16805 bp, 18 predicted proteins | sample 011ome_25_FD_133759 | JGI IMG/M metagenome (GOLD analysis project Ga0181563, IMG submission 133759) | Coastal salt marsh microbial communities from the Groves Creek Marsh, Skidaway Island, Georgia - 011512CT metaG (megahit assembly) | ecosystem: Environmental > Aquatic > Marine > Intertidal...
AGACACAGAAACCTGCTGATCATAAGGTAAAGCACGTTAGATTTGGAAGAAGTGTCCCTACGAATGAATATAGCCTTTTAAATATAGAGTTGCCTAAACCTAGAGGTAAGACTGTCTATGAAAAGATATTTACAGGTCAAGGTACTCCAAAGAAGTGGCATATGAGACGTGGGCATTGGAGACGTTATCGTGACAAGGATGGCAATGTAACCAAAAGAATTTGGATTGATCAATGTGAAGCAGGTAGCAAAGAGCATGGTCAAAAGGTCAAAGATTATAATTTGCAAAAAAGCAGTTGACTATGCAATCAATACAATGTAACAATATCAAAAACTATCATTTAAAAGGAGCAAGTAGATGAGTAGATATAAAAATCAGATGATAGGAGTGATGGAAGAGTTTTACTCTTATCTTAATGATGATGGTATGACGAATGAGCAAGCCATTGCCAAGATTAAACAATCTCATGGTGAGCATTGGGAAGAATTTGTTCGTGATGAGATCAAACGTGAGGAGCAAGAATATGGGGGAGTATGAGTGTATAGATTGTAATGAAATGTATCACTTGGATGAGCCACCTGAAGGCTATTCAATTTGTTGGGATTGTAAAGAGGAGAGGAAAAATGAGACCATTAGTAAAGAGAATTGATATGGCATTGCACATACAAGAGTTGTGTGCAGTTAATCATATAACAGTTAGTTATCAATCACTTGATGATGAGATTCCAAGGTATTATGCTAATCCTAGGAAAAAGCATATTCAGATTAGACCGACTAAGAATACGGGATATTATGTTTCTGCTTTGCATGAGATTGGACATATACTTGGAGATGATCAAACTTACAATAATACTGTAAAGGAGAGAGAAATTGGTGCATGGATTTGGGCAATGCTTAATGCAAAAGTTTGGACAGATACGGCAGATCGTGTCATGGCGAATGCTTTATCGTCTTATGGTGTTAGTCAAGAAGAAAGTAGGGAGATCCAACAAAGATGGAATCCCTGCCACAGAGACGATGAAGAACAAATCGCAGTTTAACAAAATCTTTATGAGGAATTTAATTGCTCATATTAACAATGCAACTCCCACAAGGGAGTTGTCTTTGTTTGAAAAGATATACATTAAGGTAGTTAAATTATGTCGAAGATGATCGTTTATATATGTGTCGTGTGGATTGCAGGCAGTAGGCATGATGGTGGCATCACTCGGTGTATGTGGCACGAAAGCCAAGTTAAATACCAAACTGTAGCTGAATGTAAAGCTGATATTGAATACTCAACAGATTTATTAAGATTAAGAATACGTCAAGAGTTTGGAGATCAACCCGAACAAGTCATAATAAATCCAAGTTGTGTAGTGAGGTCATAAATGATTGATATTAAGATCGGGGATTGTAGAGAAAAGCTGAAGGAATTACCGAACAATTTCTTTCATACAGTTATTACATCACCACCATACTGGGGTTTACGAGACTACGGAACTGGCAAATGGATCGGAGGAGATCCAAATTGTTCGCATATTGCTGGTAAATCCCGTAATGATGCTGATCGGGAGTTTGGTACAAAAGAGACATTAACTGTACAGTATCGTGACGTTTGCAAGGATTGTGGTGCAGTCAGGGAAGATAATCAGATTGGTATGGAAGCCAGCCCTGAAGAATATGTCCGTAAAATTGTTCGTACTTTTCAGGAGGTAAAACGGGTGCTTCGTGGTGATGGAACTCTTTGGCTGAACTTGGGAGATAGCTATTCTAGTGGTGGAAGGACATCAACAACTAATCAAACTGTTAGAGGAGATAAGGATTACGGGGTCACTAGACCTCCCGTATCGGGCAGTATAAAGCCTAAAGACCTTGTAGGCATACCTTGGAGGGTAGCACTGGCACTTCAGGAGGATGGATGGTATCTCAGGCAGGATATTATATGGCACAAACCTAATCCTATGCCTGAAAGTGTGAAGGATAGATGCACGAAGGCACATGAATACATATTTTTGTTATCTAAGTCAGAGCAATACTTTTTCGACAGTCAGGCAATAAAAGAAGATGCAACTGGTTTTGATGGTCGTAAACAAACTAAACACTTAGGAAGTAAAAAGTATGATCCTGATACGTTTCCTGCACATCAGGGACACGAAAAATGGAACTATGATGAAAGTGGTAATCCAATAAGAAACAAAAGAAGTGTGTGGACTGTGCCAGTTAAGCCATATCACGATGCTCATTTTGCAGTATTTCCAACTGAATTGATTGAACCAGCGATTCTTGCTGGTTGTCCTCCGAAGATTTGTTCGGAGTGTGGGACTCCATATGAACGGGAAATGGTGACAATCGAAGTCCCTGAACGGGAAACTAGGGACAATATGGTTGGTGTTATACCAAAAAGAGATAAAACCAGCCGTATGAATAGCAAGGATATGAAGTCACTGGTTCAGGAGGACAGGGGATTTACGAAAAATTGTTCGTGTTCAGGAAGCCAGACATCTGCTGGTCGGGTGCTTGATCCATTCGGTGGGTCAGGCACAACTGCACTGGTTGCTGATCGACATGGCAGAGATGCTACCATTATCGAACTTAATCAGAAGTATGTGGATATAGCTGAAAACAGGCTAGGTTCAGATGCACCTTTATTTACAGAACTTAGGAGGGAGGTTGTAAATGAAAGCTAAAGCAAAGACCTGTTGCAACTGCAACGAAGAAATTGTTCGGGGTATGGCATTCCCGTTAATGGAAAAAAGCATATGTATGAGTTGCTTTGTTCACTTTGGACTGGCACAGAAAATGGACATCAGTATGCTACACTACCAAAATTGTTCGAAGGAACATTGTTTTGATTGTGAATATGCCTTTATAAAAGCACTATGGGCATTGGGCTACAAACAGACACAAATGGGCAACTGGTACAGGAGGACTCCAGACCCGAAAATTGTTCGGATTTATGATGATTTACTTACCAACATACCAACTTACTCGGTAAGTAGATTACAGGGTAAGTTGTAAGTTGTTGATTTTACTGGATAAATTATACTTACTTACACAGGTTACCAAAGGGCTTGGTAAGTATTTTATGCCCTGTAAGTCATTGATTTTATTGAAACTTACCAACTTACCGAACTTCCCCCCCTATAGGGGGTATAGGGGGGTGGTAAGTAACCACCACCCCCTATCCCAAATAACGTAACGACAAGGAGTAAAAGCTAATGCCAAAAGTAGGCGAAAATTTACCACAAGAACAAAGATCAAAAGGGCTTAAAAGATTAACTCAGAAACAACAAGCTTTTTTGGATAACTTTATGCACAAGGATATGACACAAACTAACGCAGCTCGACAAGCTGGTTACAGTAATCCGTCAGTAGATGCAGTTAGGTTGCTTCGTAACGAAGTCGTGCAGGAACGATTTCAAGAGATGCAGGAGGAAAACAGAAGTCGGTTTGGTGTAACGATAGATAAATCTGTTCGGGATCTTTTAAAGATCCGTAACGAAGCTTGGGAGTCAGGAAAGTTTGGTGAGGCTATTCGGGCTGAAGAACTCCGTTTAAAGGCTACTGGATTGCTCGTAAACAAGGCTCATGTACTACATGAGAAAGTCGATAGCATGACGAAGGAAGAAATACTGGCTGAACTCCAGAATCTGCAACAAAAAGCACAGGATCGTATGAAAAAAGCCAACGTCACCCAAATACACCCAAAGAAGATAGGCAAAAATAGTTAAATATGGGTATAATCGGGACTGCACTTGCTGCGGTCTGGCACGGGATCTCCGAACAATTTCTATAGCGCACAGGTAATCGGGCTGTGATCGGGCTGTAATACGAGCAATTGTTCGGAGTTGCGCTGCTAATCGGGCTGGTTATCGGGGTTGATCGGGGCTGGATCGGGCTACTGTTTGGCTTCCAGCATAGGTTTGAGCTGGTGAACCCTTCGAGTCAGGTGAAGGATCGGGCTGCACAACTCCTCGTCCAGACCTGAATACGCACAATTGTTCGTACTCACGCACGGGTGAGTCTGGCGCGCCGTCCAGCCCTGACTCCGAACAATTGTCCGCGCTGTGCTGCTGTGACAGCGACAGCACCTGAAAAAAAAATTAATAAAAGTTAATATTAACAGTTGACAGGTAGAAATCATTACTATATTATATATACATATTCAGCCAAAGGAGATTAAAAATGGATATTAAAAAAGTAGAGGCAGTTGCTGAGTTCATGGAACTTAACGAAATCGGCAAGGCAAACATCACACATCAAGACGATCATTACTACACTTACGGAAATGAAGAGTACATGGTTTTGACTGATGATGAAGCAGATGACAAAGTAGCAGAATATATCAAGGAAACAGTCTGGGCATTCAATCCTGACTTCTTGGCTTCTCACTCTGGAATAGATCGAGAGGTTTTCGAAAAATTGCAAGATAGTTGCGAGACTGCAAATGATGCAATATTTAAATTGATCAAAGACTTTAATAAATTTGTACAAGAAGCAATTGCTACAGATGGAAGGGGTCACTTCTTGTCTGGCTATGATGGCAACGAGAACGAACAAGGAGACTTTTACCTTTATCGTACAAACTAGATCGGGCAGGTTGCCCAGCAACAATCGGGATCGGGGAAACCTGCTCCCGATTTTTTTTGTGCTGGTGACGGCTGGGCTTCTTTTGGTTATGGTAATTGCGACTCGTCCTGAAGGACTCCGCACAATTGTTCGAACTCAAACAGGAGGCAAAAAAAAGAGCCGAGATGGAAAGGATTCTCGACTCTTTTTTCATGCTCTCACATTAACTGGGGGAGTTGCTATTTTAGGTCTGTGAACCCCCTACCCCGAACTTTCGACCTTCTGTTGTGGGAGGTTTCTTTTTGAGTCATGCAACCCCACCCTGTAAAACTTCGACTGCTACGTTTATAGTCCGAATTGGACTTGACGGGATACTGTAAACCATTACTGTCATGCCGTCTTTTATATATATAGTATTGATTGCAATGTATGTCAATAAAAAAAATAAAAAAAAATTAAAAAAAAGTTGTTGACTTATATATTGTAATGATTACTATATATAATATATAAACAGCCAATAGGAGATAAAAATGTATCAAGGCAAACAAAGAAGTGTAGAGATTCACGAAGATGGCAGACTTGTAGCTGTTGGAGGAATGAAAGACTTCATTATCGATAACGATATGGAGGGAACAGATGAAGCTAAAGCCATCTTGTCTCTTGAGCAAGGTCAATCAACTAACGTCTCAACTGGTCAAGGTTGGGTTCAAGTAAGGAGGAATGACGATGTCTAAGTGGGAAGTTGCATTGACAGTCGTGCAGATGGTTACGTTCTGGATAATGGTTTGTGCAGTCGTAATAATCGTACCATTTTAAGAAGGGAGGAGCTGAAGCTGGGTGAAAGCCCAGCTTCTTTTTTGACCTGTAACCGAACAATTGTTCGTATTCAACAAGGAGGCAAAGTTGATTAAAGAAAGAGAAGGCAGATTCACCTGTACAGATTGTGGTCATGTTTATAGCTCGATGCTTGGAGATGACGAGATACCAAATGAATGTAACCAATGTTATGTTTATAATAAAAAATGTTTTGACTGTGGAGATATGACTTGTGCAGAGAGAGCATTTTTTTACAAGGATCAGGTTTACTGTGAGGATTGTCCACCTGATGGGTATGGTGAATAAAAAAAATAAAAAAAGATGTTGACTAATGTAGTAATCAATACTATATATATATTAAATCAATTTCAGCCAAAGGAGATATTAATGCAGAAAAAGATTTATTTTGCTTACGGAGCAAACACAAACAAACAAGCTATGGCAAGAAGATGCCCTAAAGCTAAACCAATTGGTGCTGGTCACATTGTTAACTACAAATTAAAGTTCAACAATGTAGCAGACATCGTAAAGGTAGAAGATCATATCCATGATGTACCTTGTGTAATATGGGAGATCACACCTGATTGCGAGAAGGCACTTGATCGTTTCGAGGGATTCCCATCATTGTATAGGAAGATTGATGTAGAAGGTTATATTGGTTGTCAGTATAATACAGACTACAAAGGTTTTGCTTACAAGATGAATTACTCAGGGTTTCATACACCGAGTCCATATTACGTCAAAGGGATTCGTGACGGATTGAAAGGATTCTGGGAAGAGTTCTACCATGATGACATTGATGCACACATAGATCAAGCCATCATCAAAAGCTTTCGTCAGAGTGAGAGATTCACTGTCCAACCAAGAATGGTCGGAGGTAAGCAGTGGAGATAGTTGTCTCCTAGGCAAAAGCCCAGCTCTTCGGAGCTGGGTTTTTTCTGGTGTCGGGTCGAACAATTGTTCGGATTGGCATCGGATCGGGCATGACGCTGGACTGAAAAGTCTGGTTTGAGTCACCTGAGTTATAAATATAGGGTGGGTGAAAAAAAAATTTTTTTCGAAAATTAAAAAAATCTAATAAAATCAATAACTTAATCGCAGCTATAAAAAAAAGTTACAATTATTCGTATTTAGGTATTGTAATGATTACATAAAAAGATTATATATATACTATATTATGCAAAGTTAAATTTTTGGAAAGGTAAAACAATGCAGAATTTATTTACAAACAAAACAATAGCAATTGGATTAGAGCCTGAGTTTGTTGGTGTTAGTCCAAATCAAATGAATAGCTATAACACTAGATCAAATCTTATTAATGGATTATCTTATAAAAGCGATCCTAGTGTTGGCACAGAAGCTGATCTTCCTGTATTGGCTGATTGTGATTTTACACATGATTATATGAATAAAGTTTATAATCAAATTCAAAGCCAAGGTGGAAGAGTAAATGTTAAATGTTCTACACATATTCATCTTTCAACTATGCCAATTAAGGCAGGTTTAACAAATGAAGAATTTTCTAGAAGATCTACAGAAATGAGACAAGCTGATAGAAATTACTTACAAGATCAAAATAAACTTAATCAATTATTTGATACTAATACATCTTCAAGAATACCATTAGAAGTAATGAAAGATATTTTATACAGAGTATCTAAGCATATAGATTTCTTTCATTCATGTTTTGCTAAATCTAGACGTGATGATGGTGGATTTTGTAGAGCAGCTAATAGACCAAATGGTTATTGGTCAAGAAAGCCTGCAAGTGTTACACAAATTCTAAATGCAAGAGTTACACAACATGATTTAGAACGTGTTCAAAATCATACAAATGGTACAAGAAAATATAGTGCTGTAAATCTACAACACTATAACACAAAAAAGACTGTAGAATTTAGATCACATGGTGGAACATTAGAAACAAATAAAATATTCACTTGTGTAAACTTTTTACAGAATATGGTTAACCATAGTCTTCAAACACGTTTTAAGGCTCATACAGTGCAGGAAGAGTTAACAAGCCCTAGTTATATAGGAAGATCTTCTAACACTGTTAAAAGCAGGTTATGGTCTTTCTGTAGAGTAGCAGGTGGAAGATCAGTACAAGAGATTATGGATCATTGTAATATCAATAATGCTCAAAGTGTTAGAAGAACCATTTCAGAAATTAGAGCTGAAGAAAGATATGAGCCTTTTATAGTAACACATAACCAACAAGAATATGGTGTTAGATATGGCACATCAAATGCTTATTCTAATAATGGTTATGAAGTTCTAACATCTGCAAATATTCAAAGACCATCTAACAATATTGAATTTATTTCTAACAATGAAGAACGTGGTTCAAGTGAATTAATTGCAGGTCTAGACAATCAAACTCTTGCAGATCTAAATGAAAGAATTGCATCATTTAGATAATTCTTAAACAAAACTTTTAAAGATAACCTGCTTAATTTAGCAGGTTATTTTTTTTGTCTAAGTTATTGATTTTATTGTATAAAATCGGGGGACTATACCATAGTCCCCACCAAAAATTATATAATTTTGCAAAAAAATCTCTACACCAACTTCTCCTCAAACGACCCCCATGTTTTTAAAACACGACCTCAAAAAAATTTTTCACAAAAAAATCTTGCACTTTTGTGCAATCAATACTATATTTAGTATGAAATGAGGTAAAAATGACAACATATAGGTTACGACTCTCTACAACGAGGGAGTTTAAGGTCAAAAGTACCGATCATTTACTGCAAGAGATAGCATCTGTGTTGATGTGTCGTGGTTTGGAGATGTCTTCACTGTTGAAAAACATAGCCAACGTGTGTTGTGACTGGAATGGTTTAGCATATCGTTACAGTAACAAAGACGAATTGATTGCAGACATGATAAAAAACAAAGTTTTGGTTAATATGAACGAAAGGAAAGCCAATGAAACGAACTGATTATGGGTATGCAGACCTGACAAAGAGTGAAGTTTACGATTTTCGTAAAGCTTTGAACCTGAGTCAGGCAAAATTATCCAAAAAATTAGGATTAAGTCTAAGAACGTGGTGTCACTACGAGTATGGCACACAAAGAATGCCAGTATCTGTGCATATGGCACTACAACATTTGCAAAATGGAGGTGGTGAAGCAGAAAAAGTGCATGAAAATGTAAAAAAACATCAAGAACCACTGACAAAATACGACATGGATAGAATTTCTAGGCTAAGAAAGTCCATGAAAGACGTTTTGACATCCGTTACGACAAGTTTAGAGCCTGTCCCAGCTAAGATTATAGCTCAAAGTGAGAAAGAGATGGGCTTCCTGTTGTCAAAAATAAATAATTGATATAATATCTCTACAGAAACTAGTTTTTTGTGGAGAGATACATGGCAAACGGACCTCTAGGAGGATTTATGCCGACCCCACCATCACCAGGTCAACCACCACAGGTGAAATTGGAGACATCGGCTGAAAGCAGAGGCAATTTCAACAAATTTTTAGGAACACTGCCAAAAAATGGAGCTATAGCTCCGATACAGACAGGAGTTATGCAATCCTCCACAGCTCCTGTCTCCCCTATGACAAGTAATGTGAACATTTTTCAACCACAAATGTCACAGATGACGGCTATGCCGATGATGCCACCTGCACAACCTGTACAGATGATGCAAGAAGGTGGAGTAGCAGATTTTGGTGACTTTTTTGACGAAGTAACATCTTATGCTGACGATGATAGGTCAGATTTTAGTAGTTCCGATGACAATCAGCAATCATTTGTTGATGATGATCCTGTGGCAGATTTTGATTTCAATGTAGTTAGCACTCCTACTGTAACAGATCAGGAAAGACAACAAAATATACAAGATTCTCAGACTTTTGTGGACACACCACTATCTGCTCCAGTAATTGACACTCGACCCCGAACAAATATTCGGAATGTAGGAGCTAGATCAAATTTAAGATATGATCCACAATTTACAGCAAACTTGTTACAGCAAAGAGGTTTAGATCCACAAGGGTTCATGTCTCCATCAGACTTTCAGCAAACTACACAAGGTGGTGGGACAGGCACTGCACAGACATTATCTAGTGGACTGCCTTCACTTGGTCTTGGTCAAAACCTTTTAGGTGCAAAACCGACAATATCAAGACAAGATGTTTTAGATGCACAAAACAGATTATCTGACATAGCTCCTGCATCAGCTATTCCGTTAGCACCTGCATCACCATTCTTTGATCGTGATTTATTAGACGATCCGTTAGGTCTTGGTGTCAGAACAGGTTTTGGACCTGCTGTAGATGCAATTGAAGAAGGCAAAGCTAGAGCAAGAGCAGCTCCAAGAGAAGGAATACAAGTTGCTGGTGGATTACCAACTATAGTGCCAGGTGCTGGAGGAACTTTACCAGATGCAGATCCTTTAGCTGGTGATGTAATATCAGCTATTAGATCAGGAGCGACAGGATTGCCATTCAGTAATAATCCAGGTGCATTAAAGCAAGGACAAGAAGATTTAACCACTGAAGTTGTAAAGAGTTTACCAGCTTCAGGTCCTATTACACCAGATAATTTAGCTCCTGCAATATTTCCATCATTAGATGCAGGCATTGGTGCAATAGACAGACAATTAGAATTATATGCTAGAAATAATATTAACACACCAGAGGCATTAGCTAATACCTATCTTGGTAGTGGTAATAAGGAAAACAGTCCTGCAAACAGAGCTGGTTACATAGATGCCATTAAAAGTGTTGCAGGTGAGAGTTTCAATTTAGGTAATCCTCAAACAAGAGGTGCTATAAAGAACGCTATTGTTAACCAAGAGTTTGGTTCAGCGGGTGCAAATGTTATGGCTGACATGAGACGTGGCACTGATGCCTCTGTTTTAGATGGATTAAATTTAAATCAATTAGCACTTAACCAACCATTAAGGTCAGACGTAAATCAGTTAGGCACGTTAGATCCGATAAGACAGACAACACCTTCCCTTTCATCTGGATTAACTGGGATAGCACCAGTTGGAACACAAACAGCAGGATCAAGAGGTGATATTGTAAGACCTGATGTACCTATTTCCAGAGGTATGCAAGACTTAACAAGAGAAGATGAACAATTAATTGCACCAGAGATATTTGGAACTGGCAGAATAGGTGGTGTTACAGAAGAAACATTTAGATCTCTACCAGCAGATGTTCAGCAAAGAATAGTAAGTAATCTTGGAGATGTTGGCACTCAAATAACTAATATTGATCCAGAGCCAAATCGTGGCATCGTACCCGACACTGCATTAGAAACATTGCAAGGAGCAAGAGGTCAAAGACCACCAGTAGATACTGTGCTTGATATTGACACAACTTTTGATCCAATAACACTTGATGACAGGTTAACAACAGTATCTCCTGATACTTTAGCTAGGATTGGTCTTGAGCAAAGAGTAGATGATGCAAATACATTTAGATCACCTGATAATATTCCTGATGCAGCTAGAATATTTGGTAACAGACAAATAACCAATTTACCAACAGGAACAACTAATTTATCAAGAGGTCCTGATGTATCCGTTGTAGGAGATGAAGAAGCTTTTGCTGATTTAAACCTTGCAGACATTGAGGGTAATATAAACCAACAAAGAGTTGCAGACATTTTAAACAACCCAAAAATGGGTGAGACATTTAAAATTGGTGATGTAGAGTTTCCAAATCTTATTGCAACATTAGCTAACAAAGCTGGATCTTTCTTTGACAGAAGATTGTTTGATGGCATTGTGAGTAAAGGTTTAGATGCAGTTGTTGATCCTGACACTGGTAGAATTATTGGTGCTAAAGATGAGTTTGGTAACTTAATTGAGGGTCGTGACTTAGAACAATTTCAAGCAGGTGACGATAATGAAGATCCTGTAACAAAATTTTTAAAGAAGACAACAGAAGAAAAAGACGAAGAAGAAGATGAGAAGCCACCAAATCAAATAGGTGGTGGAGTTACACCACCAGCAGACAAAGTTACAAGACCAACAGTTGTTAAGTCTACAGCTCCTGCATCAACTGCAAGTTTTACACCTGTTGATTTTAATGCTGGTAATTTAAATGATCTAATTGCAAGAATTACAGGAGTGCCTACACCGAGAAGATTACAAGATGGTGGACAGGTTGAAGCAGTGGATAGATTTTTAACTAAGGTAGCATGACCAATTTACAATATGCTGAGTTTTTAAGTGATGATGAGTTACAAAAAGTAGCTCCTCTACTTAAAAGATTAAAAAAACTTGAGGACAGATCTGAATCTCAAGATGATTTTTTACGTTTCGTCAACAAGATATGGTCTGGTTTCATTGAGGGTAAACATCACAAGATTTATGGTGAGAAGTTACAAGCAGTAGCAGATGGTAAGATTAAACGTCTGATTGTTAATATGCCACCTAGACATACAAAGTCTGAGTTTGCAAGTTACTTATTTCCTGCATGGCTTATGGGCAAACGACCAGATTTAAAGATAATACAGGCAACACACACGGCAGAGCTTGCAGTAGGCTTTGGTCGTAAAGTTAAAAATCTAATTGATAGTGAGGATTTCAGAGACATATTTCCTGATATAAGATTAGCAACAGATGCCAAAGCTGCAGGACGTTGGTCTACTAATAGTGGTGGTGAGTATTATGCTGTTGGTGTTGGGGGTGCATTGGCTGGAAGAGGTGCTGACTTATGTATTATTGATGACCCTGTATCAGAACAAGATGCTCTAAGTCCAACTGCTTTGGACAGTATTTACGAGTGGTACACATCAGGTCCAAGGCAGAGATTACAGCCAGGTGGATCTATTATCATTGTGATGACACGTTGGGGTATTAAAGATTTGACTGCAAGGGTGTTGCAAAAGCAATCAGAAGGTGGTGCTGACAGGTGGGATGTCGTGGAGTTTCCTGCCATATTTCCTGATACTGGTAACGTATTATGGGAAGAATATTGGTCGAAAGAAGAATTAGAGGCTGTCAAAGCATCTATACCTGTGTCAAAATGGAACTCACAATATATGCAAAACCCTACTGCTGAAGAGGGTGCAATTATAAAAAGGGAGTGGTGGAATGTTTGGGATCGTGTTGAGCCACCTGCCTGTTCATACGTCATACAGTCCTATGACACGGCTTTCACAAAGAATGATCGTTCTGACTATAGTGCTATTACTACTTGGGGTATTTTCACACCTGTTGAAGGAGAAGGAGATGCCATCATCTTGCTTGATGCCGAAAAAGGCAGATGGGACTTTCCAGAGCTTAAACAAAAAGCACAAGAATTGTGTGAAGCATATGATCCTGACATGATATTAATAGAGCAAAAAGCCAGTGGCACACCATTAACACAGGAGCTGAGACGCATGGGGATACCTGTCACTCCGTTCACACCGAGTAAGGGTGCAGACAAGTTTGCAAGAATGAACGCTTGTGCGCCTGTGTTTGAAAGTGGTATGGTTTGGAGACCAGATGCTAATTTTGCAGAGGAAGTAGTAGAGGAATGTGCCAGTTTTCCTCATGGTGATTATGATGACTTGGCAGATTCGATGACACAGGCTATACTAAGATTTAGACAGGGTGGTTTTATCACTACTCCTGATGACGATGAACAAGAACCAGTTTATAGAAGAAAAATGGAGTATTACTAATGGCAGATAAAGTTACTAAAAATATTAGAAAGGCATTGTCAAAGACAGATGCTGATAAATTAGCAGAAGCTATAAGAGATATTAAACCACCAATGTCAAATGGATTTGATAAAGCTATGATGAAAACAATAGCAGCTATGATGAATAAAAAAGAAATGGGTGGTGAAGTTGTTGATATGACAAAGGCACAACCTGTTGGCATGATGGATGGTGGTAAAGTCAAGAAGATGAACATGGGTGGTGTCATTGGTGGTCGTGGTGGTAAATTTAAAGGTATGAGATAATGTCATTAAGGTCTGTTGATCCTATTGGTGATAAAAGAAAAAAAGAAGATCTTGCAGTTTTAAGAAAATTAAAAAAAACTGGCTCAAAAGCAAAAAAGATTAGAACAAAGCCAATTAAGATGACTATACAAAGTGCAAGCATAACTAACCCAAGAGGTATGGACATACAAAAAAATATGATTATGCCTAAAATGGCAAAAGAAGGAGGTCTTATGACACAAGGTAATTTAAGAGATGCAATTGAAAAAGTAAAAGCCAAGGGCATGGAAGGTGGTGGTAAAGCAGTTCCTCCAAAGTTTAAGGGTTTTTCAAAACTACCTGAGTCTGTGCAACAACAAATGAATCCAGATTTAGCTGAAAAGTTTGGTATGGGTGGAGATGTTAAAGGCAAAAAAGGTGGTAATATATGTCGTGGTAGAGGCATAGCAAGAAAAGGCACTGGATTTACATTAAGGTAAGATTATGGCTATTGAAAAGGTAGACGGAGTAGAGAATTTAGACGCACCTAAAGGTGTTACATCTATTGAGATAGAAGAAGCACCAATAGGGGATAACATCACAGAGATGGATGATGGTTCTGTTGTTATTGGTGAAGTAGAAGAGCAGGTAGCTCCAATTCAAGTGCCTTTCAATGCAAACTTAGCAGAATTTATGGATGACGCTGATCTTGGCAGAATATCCACCGAAATTGTAAGTGAAATACAAGAAGATATAAACTCTCGTAAAGAGTGGGAAGATCAGTATAAAAATGGTCTTGAATTACTAGGCATGAACTATGAAGACAGAGCTGAACCTTTTGAAGGTGCATCAGGCATAGTCCATCCATTACTTGCTGAATCTGTTACACAATTTCAGGCACAAGCATATAGAGAATTACTACCAGCAGGAGGTCCTGTAAAGACAGCCATTATAGGTCAAGAAACTCCTGAAATAGTAGCACAGGCTGAACGTGTTAAGAATTTTATGAATTATCAAATAACCTACGAGATGGAAGAGTATGATCCAGAGTTGGATCAGATGTTATTTTATCTTCCAATCGTTGGATCGTCATTTAAAAAAGTTTATTTTGACCCATCATTGCAACGAGCAGTGTCAAAGTTTGTTCATGCAGAGGATCTTATAGTTCCTTACAATGCAACAGATTTAAAGACATCTACGAGGATTTGTCATGTAATTCGCATGGACTCGAATGAAATAAGAAAGTTGCAACTTACTGGGTTTTACAAAGATATTGAGCTACCTACATCAGAAGCTGATACAGATAATTATGATGAGGTAAAAGAAACAATCAAAGATATTGAAGGCATCAGTTCGTCAAACTATAACGAAGAACTAACATTATATGAAATACACACCGACTTAGACTTACCAGGCTTTGAGGATATGAGTCCTCAAGGTGAAGCCACTGGACTCAAGATGCCTTATATCGTAACCATAGTGGAGTCATCTGGTGAAGTATTATCAATCAAAAGGAATTTCAACGAAGCCGATCCGTTACGCAGTAAAATACCTTACTTTGTACACTATAAGTTTTTGCCTGGTCTTGGGTTTTATGGCTTTGGTCTTACACATATGATAGGAGGCTTGTCTAGAGCTTCAACATCAATACTTAGACAACTAATAGATGCAGGGACATTATCTAATCTACCTGCTGGATTTAAAGCTAGAGGAGCTAGAATAAGAGATGATGAAACACCTCTTAATCCTGGTGAATTTAGAGATGTGGATATGGTTGGTATGGATTTACGTCAAGCCATTATGCCACTGCCATTTAAAGAGCCATCACAGACATTATATTCACTTCTTGGAACTCTAATAGATTCAGGAAGACGTTTTGCATCAATGGCTGACATGAAGGTTGGTGAGATGCAGGGCAACGCACCTGTAGGCACAACTATGGCTATTATGGAACGTGGTACAAAAGTGATGTCTGCCATACATAAACGTCTGCATTATTCACAAAAAGTAGAATTTAAAATACTTGCACGAATATTTGCAATGGGTACACCTATGTATCCATATCAAGTGCCAGGCGCACCACCAGAGATAAAGCAAGCTGATTTTGATCAAAGAATAGATGTATTGCCTGTTTCAGATCCAAACATATTTTCAATGTCACAACGTATTGCTTTAGCACAAACACAGTTGCAGTTAGCACAAAGTAATCCAGAAATACATGGATCTAATGGTATGTATCAAGCTTACAGAAAAATGTATGAAGCTTTAGGTGTTACAAATATAGATGCTATATTACAACCACCACCACAGCCAATGCCTATGAATCCTGCAAAAGAAAATCAAGAAGCATTAAGAGGTGCAAGATTACAGGCATTTCCAGAACAAAATCATCAGGCGCATATATCTGCACATTTAGCTATGGTTGCTACACCGATAGCACAATCAAATGCAGCCATCGTAATGACTTTGCAAGGTCACATATCTGAACACATTGCTATGATGTCAGAGCTACAAGCACAACAAGAGATTTCTGCAAATATGACACCTGAACAACAAGCTATGATGCAACAAGATCCTAATGCTATGAAGCAATTTCAAGATCAAGTGGCATCAAGATCTGCTGAAATAGCAAGTGAGGTAAGTGAGCAATATGCACAATCAATAACACCACCTCCATCTGAAGACCCATTGGTGTCAATAAGAAAGCAAGAGTTAGCATTAAGAGGTCAAGAGGTGGCTCAAAGACAGCAACAATTTGAGGTTGAGCAGAAATTCAAAGAAGATAAAGAAAGAAATGATGTTTTATTAGATCAACAAAGACTTGATCAACAAGAGGAAATAGCAAATCAAAACGATCAAACAAAAAGAGACATAGCTGCTCTGAAAGAAATGAAAGGATAAATTATGTCAAGTTCTGTTAGAGAAAAAATTTACGAGGTTGAAAAACAAAAGAAAATTAAAAGAAGACTCATTAAAGAAGGAGTTATAGATGCCCTTGAAGAAAGGCAAGAGTCAGAAAACAATCAGCCAGAACATTCGCAAGTTGAAGAAGGAAAAGTATCCACAGAAACAAGCGATAGCGATAGCATTGTCGAAAGCGGGGAAGTCAAAGCCCAAATCAACAAGCCAAAAAAGAAAAGTAAAAAAGCCACAAAAAAAACGTAGTGGTGGCATAATAAAAAAGTTTTCTGATATAGCTAAACCACAAAAATTTAAGGGAATATTTTGATGGAGGACTATCATTGATCCTGCAACCATAGGTGTAGCCATAACTGCAGCAAATACTGCATTCAACGCAATTAAACGTGGTTTTCAAGCTGGGCGTGAAATAGAGTCTATGGGCAAGGATTTAGGACGCTGGATGTCAGCATTAAGTGATATTGATAATGCAGAGAAAACTGCTAAAAATGCTTCTCCATTAAGAAAATTGTTTAAGGGTAATGAGATAGAAGCTAGTGCAATTGAAGCTTTTACAGCTAAAAAGAAACTTGAAGCTCAACGTCAAGAACTAAAGACTTTCATAAATTTTCATTATGGAGCTAATTCATGGAATGAAA
>Ga0181563_10002821_pt1 | contig 16797 bp, 14 predicted proteins | sample 011ome_25_FD_133759 | JGI IMG/M metagenome (GOLD analysis project Ga0181563, IMG submission 133759) | Coastal salt marsh microbial communities from the Groves Creek Marsh, Skidaway Island, Georgia - 011512CT metaG (megahit assembly) | ecosystem: Environmental > Aquatic > Marine > Intertidal...
GATCGTGATGAACGAAAAATGTCGTTAGGGATCAAGCAATTAACTCCTGAGCCATGGACAGATATTACTTCGAAGTATCCAAAAGGATCCAAGCATACTGGAATCATTCGCAACTTTACCAATTTTGGTGTTTTTGTTGAATTGGAAGAAGGTATTGACGGGTTGATCTACATTTCTGATCTATCATGGACCAAAAAAGTGAAACATCCTTCTGAGGTTGTTACCGTAGGGGATCAACTCGAAGTTGTTGTTCTTGAATTGGATGTTGATGGTCGTAAATTAAGCCTTGGTCATAAGCAAACACAGGAAAATCCTTGGGATGCATATGAAACTACATTTGCTGAAGGAACTATTCACAGTGCAGAACTTTCCGAGATTGTTGACAAAGGAGCTACCATTACTTTTAACGAAGACATAGTAGCCTTTGTACCTTCCAGACATTTAGAAAAGGAAGACGGTAATAAACTGCAAAAAGGAGAAGCTGCTGACTTTAAAGTAATTGAATTTAACAAAGACTTTAAACGTGTAGTTATGTCACATACAGCCATGTTCAAAGAACAGGAAGAGAAAATTGTGAAAGCAGCTGCCAAGAAGATAAAGGCTTCTAATAATGAAAAATCAACCCTTGGTGATTTGGATGTATTAGCAGATCTTAAAAAGAAAATGGATAGCGAATAAGCCGTTTGTTTTTTAGCACTAAAAAAAGAGAGGTCAATTGACCTCTCTTTTCTTTTTTATATACTTTTAAAATCTAGTTTTTAGCAATGCTTTCAGCAATATAGTCACCTACGGCATTTGTTCCATAGGTACTTGATGGATTCAAATCAGAAGTAGTTACGTTAGACTCTAACGCTTTGTCAACAGCTTTTTGAATACATTCGGCTTCTTCAAACATTCCAAAATGTTCCAACAACATAGAGGCAGATAAAATAGCGGCTATTGGGTTGGCAATATCTTTTCCAGCTCCTTGAGGGAATGATCCATGAATGGGCTCAAACATAGCGAATTGATCTCCTACAGAAGCGGACGCTAACAATCCTATTGATCCGCCAATAACACTTCCCTCATCAGAAATTACATCTCCAAAAAGGTTTTCTGTCAAAATCACATCAAATTGAGAAGGATTAAGAATCATTTGCATTGCCGCATTGTCAACAAACAAAAAGTCAAGGGTTACATCGGGAAAGTTAGCACTCATTTCGCTAACTACTTTTCGCCACAAGCGAGAAGATTCCAATACATTGGCTTTGTCAATTAAAGTCAATTTTTTTCGCCTGTTTTGTGCAGCTTTAAAAGCCATTTTAGCAATTCGTTCTATTTCTACTCGTGTATACAAACACAAATCGGAAGCTGTATTTCCATCTTCAGACAAATATTTTTCTCCAAAATAAATACCTCCAGTTAGCTCACGGTAAATCACAAAATCGGTTCCTTCAATGCGATCAATTTTTAAAGGTGATTTGTCTATAAGCGTCGAATAGGCTTTTACAGGGCGAATGTTACTGTACAGTCCTAAAGATTTTCGCAATTTCAGTAAGCCTTGTTCCGGACGAACTTTGGCAGATGGATCGTTGTCGTATTTTGGATGCCCAATAGCACCAAACAAAACAGCATCGGATTCTTTGCAGTTGGTTAGGGTGTCTTCAGGCAGCGGATCTCCTGTTTCATCAATAGCAACAGCTCCTACCAATGAAGTATTGTATTCAAATTGATGATTGTATTTTTTAGCAATTGCGTTCAACGCTTTGATAGCTTGATCGGTAACTTCCGGACCAATACCATCACCGGACAATACGGCTATTTTTTTGTTCATGAGTTCTTTTTTTCGAAAGCAATAATTTTATCTCTGTTGTTGACCAAATAATCAATATCATCGTATCCGTTAATCATACATTGTTTTTTATAAGCACTGATTTCAAATGTTTCATAACGATCAGACCCTTCGATACTCAATGTTTGGTTTTCCAAATCGACCAGCAAATGGGTTTCTGGATTCTTTTGAATTGTCTCAAACAAAACTTTCAAAAACGCTTCTGAAACTTGAATAGGCAGCAAGCCGTTGTTAAGTGCGTTCCCTTTAAAAATATCTGCAAAAAAACTTGAAATAATTACTTTAAATCCATATCCAGTAAGAGCCCATGCTGCATGTTCTCGACTGGACCCACATCCAAAATTATTGCCAGCAATTAGAATTTGTCCGCTATAAGTAGTGTCGTTTAGAGGAAATTCTTGGTTTTCAGTTCCGTCTTTGTGGTAGCGCCAATCTCTAAAAACATTGTCACCAAATCCTTTTCTGTCGGTGGCTTTTAGAAACCGAGCAGGGATAATTTGATCCGTATCAATATTTTCAATTTGTATAGGTACTGCGGTTGAGCTAAGCTTTTTAAATGCTTCCATAGTTATGCGTTCAAATCTATAATTTTACCAGCAACAGCCGTAGCCGCAGCCATTAATGGACTAGCCAGGAGAGTTCGCGCTCCAGGACCTTGTCTTCCTTCAAAGTTTCGATTGGAAGTTGAAACACAATATTCTCCCTGTGGGATTTTATCGTCGTTCATCGCCAAACATGCAGAGCATCCAGCCTGACGAAGCTCAAATCCCGCTTCTTCAAAAACTTTATCCAATCCTTCTCTTCGAATTTGTGCATCCACTTGTTGAGAACCTGGAACAATCAATGCATGCACATTTTTTGCCTTTTGTTTTCCGTTGATGTAAGCTGCAGCAATTCTAAAGTCTTCAATTCTAGAATTGGTACAACTTCCAATAAACACGTAGTTAATGGGTTTGTTGATTAAAGATTCTCCTTTGTTGAATCCCATGTATTTCAGTGATTTCTCAAACGAATCGTTTTTCAAGGAAGGAATTTTTTCGGTCACCTTCATTCCCATTCCAGGGTTGGTTCCGTAAGTGATCATATGTCCAATATCAGCAGCATCGAATTTAAATTCAGCATCGAAGGATGCGCCCTCATCGGTAGGTAATGTTTTCCAATAGGCGACCTTTTTATCGAAATCAGCCCCTTTGGGAGCAAATTCTCTTCCTTGAACATAGTCAAATGTTTTTTGGTCGGGAGCAATCATTCCACCTCGAGCTCCCATTTCAATACTCATATTGCAAACAGTCATCCGTCCTTCCATGGACATAGCTTCAAATACATCACCTGCATACTCAACAAAATATCCTGTGCCAGAATCAGTTCCTAGTTTTGAAATGATGTACAAAATCACATCTTTCGGTTGTATGTCTTTTTTAAGCGTTCCGTTTACGGTAATTCGCATACTTTTGGGTTTGCTCAACAATAGACATTGACTAGCAAACACTTGTGCTACTTGACTGGTTCCAATACCAAAAGCTATAGAGCCAAAAGCTCCGTGGGTTGAAGTATGGCTGTCTCCACAAACCATTGTCATACCAGGTTGTGTAATACCTAATTCGGGTCCGATAACATGAACAATACCCTGATATTCATGACCTAGGCCGTATAAAGTAATTCCATTTTTTTTACAGTTAATTGTCAATTGATTGACTTGCTTTCTGGAAAGTGCATCTTTAATGGGTAAATGCTGATTTTGAGTAGGAACATTATGGTCTGCTGTGGCTACAATTTGATCGGGTCTAAAAACAGGTATTCCACGTTCTTCTAGTTCATTAAACGCCTGAGGACTTGTTACTTCATGTATCAGATGCTTGTCGATATAAAGAATGTCAGGCCCGTTATCGGAACGCTCTACGACATGCAAGTCCCATACTTTATCAAAGAGGGTTTTTTTCATGGAATAATTTTTTTTGATGGTTTGTTATTAAAAGAAATACAAATCATGTTTTGAACGAACAACAGCTAGATTACTATTATATATTACTGGATTCAATAATTTTAGGAATGTCTTCATCCAACACTTCTTTTCGGATATCCGCAAATCGAAGAAATTCTTCATAAACCACATCAAGTTGGTCTTTGGTCAATTCAAAACCAATGTTTTTGGCACGATAGGCCAAAGCAGCACGACCGCTTCGAGCTGTCAAAACAATGGCCGATTCGGTCACACCCACTTCGTGCGGATCAATTATTTCATAGGTCTCACGATTTTTAATCACTCCGTCTTGATGAATTCCTGAACTGTGTGCAAAAGCATTGGCACCAACAATTGCCTTATTGGGTTGAACCGGCATCCCCATGCTTTCAGAAACCATTTGACTGGTGCTGTAAAGCAATTTTGAGTTGACCCCTGTATCGAGATTCAAATAGGGGTGTTGTCTCATAATCATAACAACTTCCTCCAAGGATGTGTTTCCTGCACGCTCACCAATTCCATTGATAGTACACTCTATTTGGCGAGCACCATTGATTACTCCAGCAATCGAATTTGCTGTTGCTAGCCCCAAATCGTTATGACAATGACACGAAATCACAGCTTTGTGAATTCCTTTTACATTTTCTTTTAAGTACTTTATTTTAGCTCCGTATTCATCTGGCAAACAGTAGCCTGTTGTGTCAGGAATATTCAAAACGGTTGCACCTGCCTTGATCATAGCTTCACAAACCTGTGCCAAATATTCGTTCTCAGTACGCCCAGCATCTTCCGCATAAAATTCTACATCTTCTACATAAGACTTTGCATGTTTGACAGCGGCAACTCCACGTTCGATGATTTTTTCACGAGTGGTATTGAATTTGTGAATGATGTGTGAGTCTGAAGTACCTATTCCAGTATGAATTCGAGGTCGAACAGCGTATTTCAAGGCTTCTGCCGCAACATCAATGTCTTTTTGTACAGATCGAGTAAGCCCACAAACAATAGCATTTTTCACAATTTTAGAAATCTCCTCCACAGACTTAAAATCTCCAGGACTGGAAATTGGAAAGCCCGCTTCGATAATATCAACTCCTAAATCATCAAGACGTTGTGCGATAATAAGTTTTTGATTAGCGTTAAGTTTGCAACCAGGAACTTGCTCTCCATCTCTTAAAGTAGTGTCAAAAATCTGAACTTTTTCAGTATTCATTATTTATTTCCGTAATTTGCTAAACGGTTATACGAATATAGGCTATTAGAAAAAAACAACGCCTATTTTATTTGTTTTTTTTTACAATGTACATCAATACATTGTTTTATTTAAAGTGCTTATTATCAATTGTTTAAATCAATAATTATACAATGACTAACATACAGAAAGATTCGCTATTTATTTTGATCAAGTCGCTTTCAAAATCAGAAAAGCGACAATTTAAATTGTATGTAGGTCGATTGGGAGTCAATACCGATTCTAAATTTCTGTCGCTTTTTAATTTGTTAGAAAAAATGAAGGCTTATGATGAGCCAACCATATTGGGTAGCAAAATCGTTAAAAAACAACAATTATCCAACTTAAAAGCGCATTTGTACAAGCAAATTTTAGTAAGCTTACGACTGAATCCAATTCATCATAACAGTCGCTTTCAAATCCGTGAACAACTCGATTTTGCCACCATTCTTTATCATAAGGGCCTTTACAAACAAAGCCTAAAGCTTTTGGATAAAGCGAAATCATTGGCTTTTGAATCGCAAGAAAATATGATTGCCAATGAAATTGTTGAATTCGAAAAAATCATAGAAAGTCAATACATCACCCGAAGCGTACAATCTCGATCGGATCAATTGGTTGATGAAGCGCGTTTACTCAATGATAAAAATACACTTACGAGTCAGTTGTCCAATTTATCCCTTCAATTGTACAATATGATTTTGAGAACGGGTTATGTTAGGAACGATGATGAATATCGAAAAATTACCCAATACTTTTTTGAACGCCTTCCCAAATATACCCTTACCGACTTAAACTTTAGAGAAAAATTGTGGGTTTACAAAGCCCATCTGTGGTATAGTATTTTGGTCCAAGATTTTATAAGCTCGTTCAAATATTCCCAAAAATGGGTCGAGTTGTTTCATGATAACCCAGTCATGATTGCGCAAAATCCTGTTTTTTATTTAAAAGGGAACCAATATTTATTAGAGTCGCTGTATTTTTTGAAATACAAAACAAAATTTAAGACTACGCTAGAGCGCTTGGAAGAAGAAGTAAATCGAGAATCCTTCCCTAAGAATGACAATGTAAAAGTTTTGGTGTTCATGTGTTTGCATCAACACCGATTGAACTTTTGCTTTTTAGACGGTGTATTTGACAAAGGTTTGGAGTATGTTCCTCAAATCCTAAAAGGATTGAAAGAATATTCGCATCAAATTGACGACCACCATGTTATGGTATTTTACTACAAAATTGCTTGTATTTATTTTGGGTTGGGGGATTTTAAAAACTGCATTACATACCTCAAAAAAATCATTGAAAACAAAAAGTTAACCATGCGGGAGGATCTTATGTGTTTTGCTCGAGTACTCAGTTTGGTAGCTCATTACGAGGCAGGTATGGATTATCATCTGGATGTTCAATTACGAAGTACATACAAGTTTCTAATCAAGATGAATGAATTGCAAAACGTACAGCGAGAAATGATTCGGTTTTTAAAGAGTTTAGGATCTTTGTATCCAAGCGAATTGAAAGGTGCTTTTAAGAAGTTATACAAGGAATTCAAAAAGTATGAAAACGACCCCTACGAAAAACGAGCATTTTTATATTTGGACGTTTTAGCGTGGCTTGAAAGTAAAATCAACAACGAACCGATTTCGGAATCCATTCGAAAAAAATCCCTCGAACTAAACCGATAAACAAGCGTCCCAAATGGGATCTTTTGGGGGAGCTGCATCAATGCTTATTAGTTGTTGGGTAACAGGATGTACAAAAGTTAAATTTCGCGCATGCAAATGAATGCTGCCGTCCGAGTTGCTTCTATCAAAGCCGTATTTTAAATCTCCTTTTATGGGACATCCGATATGTGAAAGTTGTGAACGAATTTGATGGTGCCTGCCTGTCATTAATTCAACTTCCAACATAAAATAGCGTTGAAGAGAAACCGCAATTTTATAGGATAGGATGGCTTCTTTGCTATTTGGAACTGTTTTTTTATAAGCGTATGATTTGTTTTGTTTGGGATTTCGTACCAAATAATGGGTGAGGAGTTGCTGATCTTCTGGGGGTTTGTTTTTGACAACTGCCCAATAGGTCTTTTGTGTCTTTTTTTCTGAAAACAACAAATTCATTCGTGTTAGCGCCTTGGAAGTTTTAGCAAATACAACAACTCCACTTGTGGGTCGATCCAATCGGTGAATGACACCCAAATACACCTTTCCAGGTTTTGAGTAGGCAATTTTGATGTATTCTTTGACCAACTCGCTCAAAGGATCGTCTCCGGTTTTGTCTCCTTGAACCAATTGTCCCGGCTGCTTGTTGATGGCAATCAGATGATTGTCTTCAAACAAAATAGCGTTTTGAATTAGGGATTTAGATGACACTATTAATACTGCTCCTCGCTGTTTGGAAAATCATTACTCTTAACATCCAAAACGTATTTTGTAATGGCTGTTGTCATGGTTTCAAACAGATTTAGGTAGCGTCTTAAAAAACGAGGACTAAATTCAGTAGTCATACCAATCATATCGTGAATGACCAATACCTGTCCGTCTACTTGGTCTCCCGCACCAATTCCAATAATTGGAATTTGAACACTTCTAGCCACTTTTGCGGCCAATTGAGCGGGTATTTTTTCAAGAACAATCCCAAAGCAGCCTAATTTTTCAAGCATTTGAGCATCATTTAAAAGTTGTTCGGCTTCTTGTTCTTCTTTAGCTCGAACCGTATACGTTCCAAATTTATAGATCGATTGAGGAGTAAGTCCCAAATGCCCCATCACTGGAATTCCAGCATTGAGAATACGCTTTACGGAATCTTTGATTTGATAACCTCCTTCAACTTTAATAGCATGTGCTCCTGATTCTTTCATAATTCGAATGGCAGAACGCAATGCTTCTTTTGGGTCGGACTGATAACTTCCAAAAGGAAGATCAACAACAACCAGTGCACGTTGTACAGCTCGAACAACAGAAGAGGCATGATAAATCATTTGATCCAATGTAATAGGCAAAGTGGTTTCGTGACCCGCCATAACGTTCGAAGCGGAGTCTCCAACCAGTATCACATCCATTCCTGCTTGATCTACAATTTTTGCCATAGAAAAATCATAGGCAGTAAGCATTGATATTTTCTCACCCCTTGACTTCATTTCAATCAAAGAGTTTGTGGTAACTCGTTTGTATTCTTTCTTTGAAATTGACATACATTGTGCTTTTGATTCAGTAAAAATACATTATTAATCCAAAACCCTCGACATCTTAATTTCTTTTCGCCCAATACCTTGTAATGAGTCCAATGACGCGGTATGCTAGAGACTATGACATCCTGTCAGTTGTTTAGAATTGGCACAATGATTGACTAAATGAGTTCAAATCATTGAAAAATATCATTTAAAACTATATTATGAGTAAAATTATAGGAATTGACTTAGGAACTACCAACTCGTGTGTTTCTGTCATGGAAGGTAACGAACCAGTTGTTATTCCCAATGCCGAAGGAAAAAGAACCACACCTTCTGTAATTGCCTTTGTGGAAGGAGGAGAAATTAAGGTGGGTGACCCAGCAAAACGACAGGCGGTTACCAACCCTACCAAAACAATTTCGTCTATCAAACGTTTTATGGGCAACAAATTTTCGGAATCCAAAACTGAAGCCGAACGCGTCCCTTACAAAGTAGTTAAAGGAGACAACAACACGCCTAGAGTCGATATTGATGGTCGTTTTTACACACCGCAAGAGTTATCTGCTATGGTTCTTCAGAAAATGAAGAAAACAGCCGAAGATTACTTAGGTCAAGACGTGTCCGATGCTGTTATTACTGTTCCTGCTTATTTTAATGACGCTCAGCGTCAAGCCACAAAAGAAGCAGGTGAAATATCCGGTCTTAAAGTACATCGTATTATCAACGAGCCTACTGCGGCTGCACTGGCTTACGGACTGGACAAAGGAGGAAAAGAACAAAAAATAGCGGTTTATGACCTTGGAGGAGGAACTTTTGATATCTCTATCCTTGAATTGGGAGACGGAGTCTTTGAAGTACTTTCTACTAACGGAGATACCCATTTGGGTGGTGACGATTTTGACCAAGTAATTATCGATTGGTTGGCAGAAACTTTTCAAAAAGATGAAAAAATGGATCTTCGTAAAGACCCTATGGCTTTACAACGTTTGAAAGAAGCTGCTGAAAAAGCCAAAATTGAATTATCATCTTCTACGCAAACCGAAATCAACCTTCCCTATGTAACTGCAACCGATTCTGGTCCCAAGCACTTGGTGGTAACACTTACTCGTGCTAAGTTCGAGCAACTAGCAGATTCGTTGGTTAAGCGTTCAATGGAACCTGTCAAAAAAGCCTTGAAAGATGCAAGTTTGTCTACTGGCGATATCGATGAAATAATTTTGGTTGGAGGCTCTACTCGAATTCCGGTTATTCAAGAACAAGTTGAAAAATATTTCGGAAAAAAACCTTCCAAAGGAGTCAATCCTGATGAAGTAGTGGCTATTGGAGCGGCTATTCAAGGAGGTGTTCTTACGGGAGATGTTAAAGATGTATTGTTGTTAGACGTTACCCCTTTATCCCTTGGAATTGAAACGATGGGAGGCGTTATGACCAAACTTATCGACGCCAATACCACGATTCCAACCAAGAAGTCTCAAGTGTTTTCGACGGCAGCAGACAATCAGCCATCAGTAGAAATTCACGTACTTCAAGGAGAACGTTCGATGGCAACTGATAACAAAACCATTGGTCGTTTTCATTTGGATGGAATTCCACCCGCTCAGCGAGGTGTACCCCAAATTGAGGTAACTTTTGATATTGATGCAAACGGAATTATAAAGGTAAAGGCAGCTGATAAGGCTACTGGAAAATCTCAGGATATTCGAATTGAAGCTTCCTCTGGATTGACTGAAGAGGAAATTGAAAAAATGAAGCAGGAAGCCGAAGCCAATGCCGATGCTGACAAAAAAGCCAAAGAACAAGTAGATATATTGAACAATGCTGATGCGATGATTTTTCAAACCGAAAAACAACTTAAGGAATTTGGTGATAAACTATCGGATGATAAGAAAAAACCGATTGAAGAAGCATTGGAAGCTTTGAAAAAAGCACACGAATCCAAAGATGCTGAAACCATCAAACCTGCATTGGAGCAAATTGATGAAGCCTGGAAAAATGCTTCTGAAGAGCTTTACAAGGCACAAGCGGAACAAGCACCTCAAGAAGGAGAAGCTGCTTCCGCCGAACCAGCTAAAGAAGGTGATGATGTACAAGATGTTGACTTTGAAGAAGTTAAATAATTGATTATCATTATTTTATATAGAAAACGCGCTAATTTTTTAGCGCGTTTTTTATTTCTTATTTTTACAAAAAAAGAACCATGAAACCGGAAGAAATTTTACAACGGCTCAACGAACGAAATACCCAAACCTTTATGCGGGTTTTGAATCTTGAATATATTGAAGTTGGAGATGATTATTTGGTAGCCAAAATGCCAGTAACTCCCGATACGCATCAGCCCGATGGCGTGCTTCACGGAGGAGTGACTGCGGCTCTTGCTGAAAGTGTAGGAAGTGCTGCCTCGTCCATTCGTGCCAATCTCGATACTCATTTTGTTAGAGGAATTGAAATTTCTGCGAATCATCTCAAAAGTGTTAGCGACGGATTTGTTATTGCTACTGCCAAAGCCATTCATTTGGGAAGAACACTACAACTTTGGGACATCCGTGTCTGTGATGAAAACGATCAACTGGTTTCCTCCTGCAAGCTAACCACTATTACGCTTCCCAAAAAACAGTAATTTGAATTCTACGGATTTTTTCAACCGAATTGAAGACCATTGGGAAAAACAACAACCCTTGGTTGTGTTTAGAAAACCTCACACTACTCGAGTAACGGCTTTTCTTCAAAAGGATACTGTACTTCATACCGCATCTCAATCATCCGCTTCGGGGTTTGTGATGGGCGAATTTGACACCAACAAATTGCCATTTATAATCATTGATGATGAGGTTGTAGAAACAGAAATGAATCCGCAAACGAATATCCAGTCCTCCACAGCAATTGATGTACCTCACAATACAAACGAATACCGACGATACATAGGACTGTTGACTCAGTGTATTCAAGAAATTAAAGATACCGACTTGCAAAAAGTGGTTCTTTCCCGAGCGATTGAACTTTCTTTAGACCCTGCTAATCCTTGGAAGCTTTTTCAAAAAGCATTGTCGCTTTACCCTTCGGCTTTTTGTTATGTTTGGTACCATCCAAAAAAAGGGCTGTGGTTGGGGGCAACTCCGGAATCGCTATTTCATCTAAAAAACCAACAACTCACAACTATGGCTTTGGCAGGAACCGCTGCAACAACCGATATCAAAGCAGTGAGCTGGGGGCAGAAAGAAATACACGAACAAGAATTGGTAACGCATAGCATCGACAAAGCCTTGCGCTCATTAGTAGGGAACGAATCCATATTTTGTGCTGCCCCTGAAACCGTTCAAGCGGGAAGTCTTTTTCATCTAAAAACTCAAATTACAGCCACTGTAACCAAAGCTTCGGTTTGGGAGTTGATAGCCGCTTTGCATCCCACTCCGGCCGTTGGAGGTGTTCCTCGGAAAAAAGCATTTGATTTTATTCAAAAAAACGAAGGCTATGATCGATCGTTTTATAGTGGTTATTTAGGACCTATCTCTGATCAAGAGACCCATTTGTTTGTCAATTTACGTTGCTTGCAATGGCAACCGCAGCAGGTAACATTGTATGTGGGCAGTGGCATCACTGCAGCGAGTAACCCACAATTGGAGTGGGAGGAAACCCAACAAAAAGCTCAAACCATGCTTCGGTTGATTTCTGCTACTATTTGACGGGTGTTTTTTGTATTTTTGTGATCTAAGATGAAGTATTCAGAAATCCCTGTTGCACAAACCGTTTTGCTATCGTGTCTTGATAAAGGAATTCGGCATGTGGTGATTTCTCCTGGGTCGCGAAACGCCCCTTTGACTTTGAGTTTTACTGCGCATCCTGACATTACTGCTTATAGCATTGTTGACGAACGTTGTGCTGCTTTTTTTGCTTTGGGAATTGCTCAGCAAATTCAACAACCAGTTGCGGTTATTTGCTCTTCTGGATCGGCTTTGCTCAACTATTATCCTGCCATCGCAGAAGCGTTTTACAGCAACATTCCTTTGGTCGTTTTATCGGCCGATCGCCCCGTTTATCGCATTGATATTGGAGACGGTCAAACCATTCGACAAGATCACGTTTTTGACAGACATTTGGTATATTCAGCACCTTTGCAACAAGATGTAATTCATCATACAGATGCAATTCTTCAGAGTAATCAGCAACAGCTAATTCCTGTTCCATTCCAACCTGAACAATTGGCTGAAATGCAACAAGCAGTTCAGACGTACAATGCTTCGGAAATTCATCAAGCACTTTCGGCTGCTATTGAACACCAAAAACCGGTTCATATCAATATTCCAATGGAAGAGCCACTTTACAATACCATCGATAAGCCTACGGTTGCATTGCCAGTATTTTCTCAGAACTCCAAAAAGAAAACAGTTTCTTTTCCCTCTAAAGCTTTTTCGAGTCTTTGGAACCGGGCTTCAAAAAAAATGATTTTGGTAGGCTGTCTTTCGCCCAATACGCTTTCCAAAGAAATTCTTGATCAATGGGCAGCAGATCCTTCGATAATTGTTTTGACAGAAACCACTTCCAATCTGCATCATGCTCATTTTATTTCAAGTATTGATACGCTGATTGCTCCCATTGAATTCCAATCGCAACCGCCAGAAAGTTGGAGCCAATTGCGCCCCGATATGTTGATTACAGTTGGAGGGATGATTGTTTCTAAAAAAATAAAAACCGCATTGAGAAATTATCCGCCTCAACAGCATTTTCATGTTGGTGAGAGGGAGGCTTATGACACTTTTTATCAAGGCGTTTTGCAAGAAGAAGTGAATCCCACAACTTTTTTTAGAACATTGCCAAAGTCAATAGTTGGGAGTGATTACAGATCGCTTTGGTTGGCGTTACAGCAAGAGCGTACTCAGGCGCACGAGCGTTATATGAAAAAAACGCCCTTTTCGGATCTCAAAGTTTTTGAAATGTTGCTCGCACGTATTCCCGACGCATATCATCTTCAAATCGGAAACAGTTCTAGCATTCGTTATATGCAGCTTTTTAATAACAATCCTACGCACACTCAGTTTTGCAATCGTGGAACAAGCGGTATTGATGGGAGTACTTCTACAGCTTTAGGAGCCTCGGTTGTGAACAAAAGTCCAACGTTGTTGGTTTCGGGCGATTTGAGTTTTTTATACGATAGCAACGGACTTTGGAACACACACCTTCGAAACGACTTTAGGATTGTAGTGATTAATAACGGTGGGGGTGGTATTTTCAGAATTTTACCCGGAGCCAAAGCAGATTCGACTTTCGCTACTTTTTTTGAAACCCAACACACTTTAACCGCCAAGCAATTGGCAAGAATGCATGGGTTTCGTTATCAAAAAGCACGATCTCAATGGGGATTGAAACGGGCACTTTCGAGCTTTTTTAAACCGTCTTCACAACCCAAACTCTTGGAAATTTTTACACCTACCGAAAAAAATGCGGACTTACTCAAAAACTATTTTAAGTTTTTGGCGCAGTAGTTTCTATAATAGGGTTGAGGAAAGGATTTGTGAAAACAACCTTGATCGTTTTTAAACCTACTTATCCGTGTGTTTTTTTATCCAACGTAAGCAATCATCAAAGTTTTCAAAAATATGTTCCTTAGCAATGAGTTGAGGAATCATTCTAATTCGCTCCATCATGTAAAGAGGCTGCTTGAGAACATCCACAAAGAGTATGTTTTTACCCTGTTTTTTAAGATCTACAACAATATCTTCCAACACATACAAGCCCGTTTGATCCATATATTGCATTCGATCCATACGAATTACAATGGTAGAAGCAGAATCTGGAATTTGTTTGATTAAAACTTGGAAGTCGCTAGTAGATCCAAAGAACAAGGGTCCTTTGATGTGTTTGATAAATACTTTTTCTTTCAAAGCATCTGTCAAACCTACTTCGTCAGGCCAATTTTCTTCTTTTAAGGACTTTACATCCGAGCGTTGGGCGGTGAGGTCTCCTATTTTTTTCATAAACATAAGAGAAGCAATTACCAGTCCAATTCCTACCGCATATACCAAATCCCAAAGAGAAGATAAAACCAGAACGATAATCATAATTAGGACTTCAGAGCTCAATCGAATATTGGCTATTTTGATATCTCTGGGTAGCGAAGGAATGGCTTTTATTCCTTTATAATCCATCACACCGATTCCAACGGTTACCAGAATTCCGGCCAATACAGCCGCTGGTATTTTGGAAGCCACAGAGCTAAATCCAAGCATAATTACCAGCAACATTATTCCCGCAATCATTCCTGAAAGTTTTGTTTTTCCTCCTGCGTTGATATTTACAACCGTACGAATGGTAGCTCCAGCGCCGGGAAGACCACCAAAAACGGCGGCTATACTGTTTCCAATTCCTTGCCCTACCAATTCTTTGTTAGGGCTGTGTTTGGTTTTGGTCATATTATCCGCCACAACACTGGTTAGCAATGAGTCAATGGCGCCTAGAAATGCCAAAGCAATGGCAGTAAATATGTGAGGGGAAATTGCATTTAGACTAAAGAACTGAAAGATTTCAAAATTGGGAATTGGAAATCCACTTGGAATTTCACGAATGGGTTTGTAATCGAGTCCCAAAGCTACCGCACCTCCAGTAACGACTACTAAGGCTACTAATGTACTAGGAACTTTGGTTGTAATTCTTTTGAAACCGTAAATGATAAAAATGGTAAACAACGCCAAACTGAGTTCTAGCCAATTTACGTTTCTTACAATACGCGTAAAAACTTTGATAGATCCCAACACACCAGAAGCTTCTTTTGCGGCGAGTGTTTGAGATTCGCGAAGAATATCATCTGGAGTAATTTTTTCGGCTCGGGTAATGGTTTCTCTAAAATCTTCTAGCACCAAAATTCCTTCACCAGCTTCATCCTGTAAAATATTTTCTAAAATGCGTTTTTCAGCTTCTGCTTTGAACATGTTGACATATTCGGTATCTTCTTTGGGGTTGTATCCAAAAGAAGGAGCCAATTGCGTAAACAATATGATAACACCAATAGCAGTCATAAACCCTGAAACAACTGGGTAGGGGATGTACCGAATGTACTTACCAATACCCACAAATCCTAGAATGATTTGAATCAGACCAGCCAATAGAAAAATTAGTAAAATGGAAGGCAAGGCCTTTTGAACATCCCCATCGTTTGCGGCGACGATTCCTGCAATGACCACCATACTTACTGCTGTCATTGGTGCTGTAGGTCCAGAAATCTGAGTGGGAGTTCCCCCAAAAAGTGCGGCAAAGAAACTGATAAAAATGGCGCCGTATAGCCCTGCATCTGGTCCTAGCCCTGATGATACACCAAATGCCAATGCCAAGGGGAGCGCTACAATTCCAGCAGTAATTCCTCCAAAAAGATCGCCCTTAAAGTTTGAAAACAAATTTTTCATGTGTTATTTTTTATAAGCTAACGAATATATTGTTTTTTTTTAAAAGGAAAAAAAGGTAGCCATGTTTAGTTGGTCTCGATTATTATTGTTCAAAAACTGGTTCATATACCCCAATTCGAAACGAAAATAATTGTTCAGTTTGTAGCCAATACCACCGTACAGTCTGTTTCTGTCGAAGACGGTGTTTTCGTGGTTTATGAAAATTTCGTTGTATGATGAAAGGTAAAAAGCCTTTTCGGTCATATCAGGCTTGTTGAGGGGAATGTTGAAAGCCAAGAAGTACCGAAATCTCATTTTAAAATCTTGGTTTTCGACCCAACGTTGTTCAAACCTATAGCGATGTTGCACTTTTACTCTTCCAAAACTTTGACGCGTAATGAACTGCTGATACAATCTGTGTTCATTAACCGTGATTTTTCCATCAGATTCGGGCGTATAGTTTTGGCTTTTTATAAATCCGTAGCCCAGTAAAAGATTGTTGTTGTTTTCGGTTAGATTGTATCCCATTCCCGTTCGCAACAATAGTTGCTCCAAATCGCCTTTGGCGTCTTAGTTTCGATATTGAACTTCGTGGTGCCAATTCCACCGGTTGTCTATTTTTTTATTTCCAAAGTATAGCAGCCAATTTCCCAAATTAGACGATTGTGCCATTCCAAAAGTTGTACAAAGACCGATAAGCAATCCAATAAATGTTTTTTTCATATCTTAAATTCAAGTAAACGCAAAGTATCGCGGATTGTAGTTAATTTTTTAAGATGCAAATATAGAGATAACTTGAAAAATTTAAAATACAATTGAGTTATTGGAAATGTGGAATGAGTTTCGCTTTGCCGAGATTTTTTTGGGATCGAAATCGTGTGCAATTTCACTATCAATTCTTTCTTGAATCGAATTTCGCAAGGCAATTACTTTTCTTTCTTCATTTTCTAAAAGTCGGAGTCCAACTCTGATAACTTCACACACATTTTTGTATCGTCCAGCAGAAACTTGAGTTTGGACGAACTGGTCAGAATAATTTCCAAGCGATATAGATGTGTTTTTCATTCCATTTTAATAAAATATACCAAATTTTGATAAAATATTTAAATCTGTCGATTTGTATAATTGTTTAATTCAATTTTCGTAACTAATTAAAAATCAGATAGAATAAAAACTAAAATCACGACACCTAAGTGTATAGCTCAATAGTTTTATTTAATTGTATTCAAATCGAGTCCCCCC
>Ga0181563_10002824_pt1 | contig 16789 bp, 9 predicted proteins | sample 011ome_25_FD_133759 | JGI IMG/M metagenome (GOLD analysis project Ga0181563, IMG submission 133759) | Coastal salt marsh microbial communities from the Groves Creek Marsh, Skidaway Island, Georgia - 011512CT metaG (megahit assembly) | ecosystem: Environmental > Aquatic > Marine > Intertidal zone...
CATGGCACGCGTCCTGACAGGCATCCAAAGCACCGGAACCCCGCACCTCGGAAACATCCTGGGGGCGATCAAGCCGGCGATTGAATTGGCGAACGAAGGCTCGAACGAGAGCTTCCTGTTCATCGCGGACCTGCACTCGTTGACGCAAATCAAGGACGGCGCCACCCTGCGCGAAAACACGTATGCGGTGGCGGCGACGTGGATGGCGTTTGGGCTCGACACGGAGCGGACGGTGTTCTACCGCCAAAGCGACGTGCCCGAATGCACCGAGCTCGCATGGTACCTGCAGTGCTACTTCCCCTACTCGCGCATGACCTTGGCGCACAGCTTCAAGGACAAGCAAGACCGCCTCGGGGACGTGAACGCGGGGCTGTTCGCCTATCCGATGCTGATGGCCGCGGACATTTTGCTCTACGACGCGGACCTGGTGCCGGTGGGCAAAGACCAAATGCAACACCTCGAAATGACCCGCGACGTCGCGAGCCGTTTCAACCACGCCATGGGCGAGACGTTTGTGTTGCCGGAAGCCCTGACCCGCGAAGCCACGATGTACGTTCCCGGCCTGGACGGCGGCAAAATGTCCAAGTCGAGGGACAACACCCTCAACATCTTCGACGACCCCAAGGCCCTGAAAAAGCGCATCAACAAGGAGATCGTCACCGACGCCACGCCACTCGAAGACCCCAAGGATCCCGAAGCCAACGTCACCCACAGCCTGTACCGCCTTGTGGCGAGCGAGGCGAAGGCCGTCGAAATGGCGAAGCAGCTGCAAGCCGGAGGGTACGGCTGGGGACACGCGAAGAAGGCCCTTCTAGAAGCCCTCGTGGACGGCTTCGCCGACGAGCGCGCACGCTTTCACGAGCTCATGGCCGACAAGGCCCAAATCGACGAGGCCCTCGCCAAAGGCGCCGAAAAAGCGCGCACCGTGGCAGCCGACGTGTTGGCCCGCGTTCGCGAGCGCGCTGGCTACTAAGAGAGGCTTTACTTATTTGTTGGTCGCCGGACTGTCGAGCACTTCGGCACCGTACTTCGTTTGGAACTTCCGGTAGAGCTGACGCTGGCGGTTGTCGAGGTCGATTTGGCGTCCCTCGATCCACGCATGCGTCAAGCTGTTGGTGCGCATGTCAAGAGCATCCCCTTCCGACAAGAAAAGCGTCGCCGTTTTGCCGCGCTCCAGCGTACCGACTTGGTCGTCGATGCCGAGGATTCGGGCCGGGTTGCGCGTCAGAGCCTGGATGGCTTGCTCCTCCGTAAGGCCGTAGGCACGGGCCGTGCCAGCGTAGAAGGGAAGGTTGCGCGAGTTCATCTCGGTCATGCGTTTGTCAACTTGGAGCGCCACGGTGAGGCCTTCGTCCATCAGCAGCTTGGGCAGTTTGAAGGGCAAGTCCACGTCGTCGTCCGCAAAACGGGGCAAGCTGTGCACGCTTTGCAGCATCACCGCCACGTTGTTTTCACGAAGGAGGTCCGCCACGAGGTAGGCGTCGTAGCCGCCGACAATGGCCATGCGTTCGATGCCGAGGTCGCGCTTGAAGTGCACCGCCTCGGTGATGGCGCGGGCGTCGTCCGTATGAACGTACAGGCAAAGCGACCCGTCGAAGAGGCCGCGCATCCCCTCGTGCCGCACGTCGGTGACAGAGCCCCGAGGTGCGGAGGCGTAGGCTTGAGCCTCGCCGAAAAAACGCTCGATCTCGTGCTTCTGTTGGTCGTACGTCTTGCGGCGCTGGATGTCGATTTTGCCGTCCTTGCGATGCCGGTGATGGGTCGAAGGCCAGTTGAGGTGGATGCCGTCCACCATGGCGATGGCCGCGTCCTCCCAGTTCCACCCGTCGAAGTGCACGACCCCGCTGGAACCGGAGACGACGCCACCGCGGGGCGTGATTTGGCCCATCAGAACGCCGTTGGTGCGCACCGTAGGAGGAATTTCACTGTCCGTGTTGAAGGCAATCACCGAACGAACGTTGGGACGGAATGTGCCGACCTCGTACTGGTCTTGCGTCGCGCGCACGGCTCCAATTTCTTGGAGGCCAAGCGTGGTGTTGGTCACGATGAAGCCGGGATACAAGTGTTGGCCGGTGGCGTCGACAAGGTCGTCGTACTTCTGGCGGTTGACCTGGAAGCTGCGGCCGACGTAGTCGATTTTGCCGTCGCGGAAGCCCACGGCACAATCTTCGAGTACGTCGCCCGTGCCAAGGTGCGCCGTGGCACCCAAAATCAAAACAGACCGTGCCTGATCCGGGGCAGGCGTTGGCTGGGACCACGCCCCTGCTGTCACCGCGGCGAGCGCGGCAGAAAGGAAAAATTGCTTAGCGGTTTTCATCGGTCAGGGTGTCGCAGTGGTAATGGGTTTCGACGCGTTCGGTGGGGCGCTTGGCGCCGCCGCGGTCCGAACTCGAGCCTTCGTCGTACATCTTGGCGGTCAGCCGTGCGCGTTCAGTGCGCATGGCGTCGCGCAATTCGCGGTCGCGGTCCACGTCAAAGCAGCGAACGCCCTCCACGAAGGTCTGTTCCGCCTTGGCATTGATGCTCAAAGGATGGTCCGACCACACGACCACGTCGGCGTCTTTGCCGGGCTTGAGGGAGCCGGTTTTGTGGTCGATGTGCAGGAGTTTGGCCGGGTTGAGGGTCACAAACTTCAGGGCCTCCTCCTCTGGCACGCGGCCGTACTTGTACGCCTTGGCGGCTTCTTGGTTCAGGCGGCGCGCCATCTCGGCGTCGTCCGAGTTGAAGGCCGTCACAACCCCTTGGTTGTGGAGCACCGCCCCGTTGTACGGGATGGCGTCCTTCACTTCGTACTTGTACGCCCACCAGTCGCTGAAGCTGGAGCCTCCGGCCCCGTGTTCGGCCATCTTGTCGGCCACCTTGTAGCCTTCGAGGATGTGCGTGAAGGTGTTGAGGCGGAAGCCCATCGAATCGGCCACGTGCATGAGCATGTTGATCTCGTCTTGTCGGTAGCTGTGGCAGGTCACAAAGCGCTCCTCGTTGAGGATTTGCAGCAGCGTCTCCAACTCCAAATCCACCCGAGGCGCCACGGGGCCCCGCCCTTCGCGGAGATCCTTGCGTTTCGCGTTGCGCAGGGACACGCGGTACTCAAGTTGAGCCCGACCGTATTCACGCGCCCGAATGAAGTGGTCGTAGTACACCTGCTCGACCCCCATGCGCGTTTGCGGAAAGCGGGTTCTGTACCCGTCGCCCCAATTGCTTTGCTTGACGTTTTCCCCCAGGGCAAACTTGATGAACGGCAGGGCCTCTTCGTACAGCAAATCCTGGGGCTCGGCGCCCCAACGGAATTTGATTATGGCGCTTTGGCCGCCAATGGGGTTGGCGGAACCGTGAAGGATTTGCGCGCACGTGACGCCGCCGGCCAGTTGCCGGTACATGTTCACGTCCTCGCTGTCGACGGCGTGCCCGATCCACACTTCGGCGCTGCTGGCCTGCGTGCCTTCGTTCACGCCGCGGTCCACGGCGATGTGCGTGTGTTCGTCAATCACCCCCGGCGTCACGTGCTTCCCGCGGCCGTCAATTTCTGTGGCCGTCACGCCGGCCGGCAAAAGTGCGGCCAGGTCGAGGTCGATGCCAACTGCAACGAGCCGGCCGTCGTGAATCAACACGTCCGCGCCCTCCAGGACGCCCTCGTCCTCGCACGTCCATACCGTCGCGTCTCGGATGCACACCGTCTCGGCCTCGAGGCGTTCCGGCAAGCCGTACGCCGTGAAGGGATAGACGACGCCCGACAAATCCAATTCCGTTTCCGAGGTCGCGGCGGCCGGTTCTTCGGAATCAGCAGGCTTGCCCTCGGAGGCGGTCTCTGCCTCGGGCGAGCCGGCATCTGCACCGTCGAGCGCCTGAGAACCGTCGGGTTCCGGAGCCGCTTCCTTTCGGATGGCGGACCAGTCGGACCAGCGTCCGTCCGAGGTTTGGCCTGAGCCCTCCCAAATCCGGCTCTCCATCCACACATTTCCAGTCAGGCGAATCGGTCCGTCGTCCGCCGGGATGCGCAACACCACGGTCCGGTTGTCCAGAGTCAGGGACACCTTCCTGTCGGTGGTGTCGTTCAAGGCCCATGAAGCCTTCCACTTCCCCGGTTCGCCCGTGACCTCCAAGGCGTAAACGCTGTCGTTCACGTTCACGTTGTACGACCCGGCAAGGTCCAACGGAGCTCGGTCGCGCATCGGGGTTGCTTGCCCGGCCACCCAATGCTCCACAAGGTGGGTCTTCTTGTCAAAAAGCGGGCCGTCGGTGACGAGTACGTTGGCCACACAGCCGGCGCGCAAACTCCCAAGGTCGGCCTCGAGCCCAAGCCACGCGGCGGGCGTGGAAGTCAAGGCCCGAAGCGCTTCTTGCTCCGGCAACCCTTCCTTGACGGCCTTGCGCACGCCGTTCAAAAACGCTCCGGGATCTTTCAAACCGTGGGCTGTAAATGCCAAGGGCACTCCGGCGGCGTGCAGTCGCGCGGCGTTGGACGGCGCCAATTCCCAGTGCTTGAGTTCGTCCAAGCCGATGAGCCGGGCGAGGTGCGGGTCCGAGACGTCGTAGCCTTCAGGGTAGTTCACCGGAACGGCCATCCGGACGCCCGTTGCCGCAACCGCCTCAGCACGTTGGTACGCGTCGCCACTGCCCAGCATGATCGGCGTCGCGACCCCAAACTCCTTCAGAACCGCATCCGCGCGAAGCACGTCCTTCCAACTGCCCGCAGAAAACACGCGTGGCAGGTCTTGTGCCTCGACGAACGCTTCCAGAGACAGGTTGGTTCCACCGGCCATGCCGCGCGGCGACGCTTCGGCGTACCACTGCGCGTCGAGGTGGGTTTGACGCAAAAGCGCGGTGGCGCCCATCAACGAACTCGGATAATTCTGGGACGAAGACCCCTTCCGGAAACTCATGTGGAAGGACGCGTCCGGAGCCAGAAGGGCCTCGCGCGGGTCGTCCAGGGGCAACACCACAGCGCCCGTGCCTCGAACGACGCCGTCTTGAACGTGGGTCAGCACCGCGCCAAAGCCCGCCTCGCGAAGGGCCTTGGCCTTGTCGCCGCTCGGACCAAACACGAAGGCGGCGGACGTTTCCGGCCGAACCGCCTCGTTCCACCCGTAGGCGCCTTTCTTGTCGCTCAGGTCTTGCGGCGTGCGCGACCAACCGGATTCCTGGACCTCCGGCATGCCGAAGTCGCTGTGCACGTCCACAAAGGACGGGTACACATGCAGGCCAGTCATGTCCAAGCTCACGGCGGGGCCGGAGTGTGACACGGTTGCGGACGGCCCTGCGGCGACAATTCGTCCGCGGTGAAGCACCAAGGTGCCGTCTTCAATCGTTGTCGTGGCGTCGACGTGCAGGGTCGCATGTTCGAGCACGGTGGCGACGAGGGCTTTGTCGTGGGTGCCGTTGACGGGGAAGGTCGGGTCGGGGGTTTGGGCCCCAACAGGCGAGAAACTCGCCCACCCGAATCCCACCATCAGCGTTCCCAAGGAGAGGAGGCGTTGCGTCATGCGCATGAGAGCAGGTTTGTGGTTGCAGTCCTTGAAAAGGACGCGTCAAGGTACACAGGAAGTACCGGCCTTGGAAACGGCCTACGTACCTTTGCGTACCATGGACACCCCCCGCATCCCCACCAGCGTGTACGCCGAAATGACGCCGAACCCGGCCGTCATGAAATTCGTCGCGGACCGCGCTTTGGCCCCTGGCAACGTTCAACTCGAGTTTCGAAGCAAGAACGAGGCCGCGTTGTGCAGCCCCTTGGCAACCGAACTCTTCAACTTTCCCTTCGTGACCAGCGTGTTCGTAAGCGGGCCCATGGTGAGTGTGACCAAGGACGACAGCTTGGGGTGGGAGATGATTGTGCAACAATTGCGCGAGTACATCCGTGAATGGTTGATGGACCACCAAGATGCGGTGGTTGAAGCCCAAATCGAAGCCGCCCTCCCCCAACTCGGAACGGCCTCCCCCGACGCGCCCCTCGCCGCCCCGGCCGGCCTTGCGCCAGAAGCCGTGAAATTCATCTCCGAGGAAGACATTGTCCCCACGGAACACGACGAAGCCATCTCCCAGCTGCTCGAAGAATTCGTCAGGCCCGCGGTCGAACAAGACGGCGGGGCGATTGATTTCAAGGCGTTCAAAGACGGCACGGTCTACGTCCACCTTCGCGGTGCCTGTTCCGGATGTCCCTCGAGCATGCAAACGCTGAAAGGCGGCATCGAACAACTCCTCAAGGCCAAACTCGACGCCGTCGAAGAAGTGGTCGCCCTCGGAGTCTAACCTCCCAATCCCGGATCCGACGCCTCAGCTTTCGGCGCGCTTCAACGCGTCGATTTCTCCGCGCAAAGTGTCCAAGGCGCTGCGCAAGCTGGCCGCCGACGCGGGCTGCCCGTCCAAGGCCGAAGGCAATTCGAAACTGAGGTAGGCCGCCGCACGCCAAACTTCCAACACGTCGTCCCCAGGCACAGCGTAGGGTGCGAACGCAGGGTTGTCGCTGTGCAGAACGAGACGGCTTCCCCCTGGCAAATCGTTTTCGATCCGCTTGAACACCACGCCGTCGTCGCGCGTGACCACGACGTGAGGGCGCAAGCCCCCCACGCTCATCCAATCGTCCACGTACTGGCACAAGATGTAGCTTCCGGAAGGGATGGGCAGCATGCTGTCGCCTTCGATTTGGAACATCCGGTAGGTGCGGTCGGGCGCCAGCTCCTTGAGAGGCAGCCCAAACGTCGGCAACTGCGACACCCAATCAGGGTCGCCGTACCCATGCGCGTAACCCGCCGCCGCCTTGACCGGCACCACCACAACCCGTTCGTGGTCGGACGTCGCATCGACAGACACGGTCAACACCCGAAGGCCGTCCCCCTTGGCCCGCTCCGAAGCCCGTTCGTCCACGTCTCCACGCACCAAGGCGTCCACGGTGATTTCAAAGCAAGCCGCCAGGTCAATGAGCACGGACAATTTGGGCTCGGACCTCCCCTCTTCGTATGCCCCCAACGTCGGCCGCGTCAGGCCCACACGGTCCGCCAACGCCTGTTGGGTCCACCCCCGCTCCCGACGAAGCGCCTTCAAGTTTTCAGCCAATTTGCTTTGCATGGCGCCCAAGATATGAGCAATGCTCGAAACATGAGCAAACGCCTCGTTCCTCGAAAAAATCACCCCGTTCGTCGACACATATAAATTTTATATCGTATATTTATGTTTCGATAACAACGAACGACCACCATGATGCGCTGGAATCTCTTCACCCTTGGCCTGCTGCTCACCTCGTGGACACACGGCCAAAACGCATGCGGACCTCAGAGTTTGCAGGCGCTTCGCACCTCTCATCAGCACAACACGAGCTGCCATGAACTGGGGTGCCAAGGCCTGCAGGGCACGGGCGTCAGCAGCGACACGTACGTCGGCACTCCTTTCTGGTATTCGCCAGAACCGGGGCCCCGAAGCGCGATCATCACGCTCGAATTCGGCCCGATGTTCCCCAACGAAGCCAAACCCGCCGTGGAAATGGCCGTGGACATTTGGGCGCAGTCCATCGAAACGGTGGTGCCGATTCACATGCAGGCGATTTGGGACTCGCTTCCCCCCAACATTCTGGCGCAATCCTCCCCGTACGAAGTGGTCAACAACTTTGAAGGCGCCCCCATGGCGGACCGCCAGTACGCCATTGCACTTGCGAACCAGCTGACGGGGTCCGACTTGAATCCCGCCGCGCCGGACATGGTGGTGAAATTTGCTGAGGACACCCCTTGGTACCTCGGATTGGACGGCCAAGTGCCCGACACCTTGTACGACATGGTGACCGTCGCACTTCACGAAATGGCGCACGGTTTGGGGTATTTGGGCAGCGCCAACCACAACGGAAACTCCGGATTCTTGGGATTCCAAGGCATTCCATTCATCTACGATCAATTCGTGGAAGAAAGCGACCAAAGCTCCATCTTGGACTACATCAGCGGAACCGTGGCCTTGGGCAACGTCCTTGAAAGCGACGCCTTGTACTGGGGCGGTGAAAACGGCGACGCCGCGCAAGCCGTGGGCCGACCACGACTGTACGCGCCGACGACTTGGTCTCCTGGAGCGAGCTACTCGCACTTGCGCGAGTCTTCGTACCCCGCTGGAAACGCGAATTCGTTGATGACCCCGTTCCTGAACCAAAGCGAGGGCATTCACCAACCTGGTGCGGTTGCCTTGGGCATGATGCAAGACATGGGGTGGAGTTTGCCTCCCGTGCTTTGCAACGTGACCGGCGTCACGACCTTGGCCCAAACCGGCTGCAACCCCCTCACCAACACGTACACTCAGCAACTGCAAGTGACGTACGAGAACGCCCCTGAAACGGGCAACCTTGTGGTGAACGGCGTGAGTTTCCCAATCACAGGGAGCCCTCAATCCCTGTCGCTGACGGGCCTGAATTCAGACGGCGCTGACGTGGACGTGACCGTGAGCTTCTCGGAGAACCCCGACTGTTCGCTCACGCTTCCCGCGCTGTTTACGGCACCGGAATCGTGCTGCGTGTTGCTTCGTTTGGACGAAGTCAACCCGGCGACGAAAACCGTGACCGTCCGCAACGTCGCGGACTGCGAAGGCGGGTTGGCTGGGCAGGTCATCAAGTCGGGTGGCGCACAGGCGTTCTTGACGGACCTCCTGCCTCCGGGCGTGACCCTCGCGGCGGACGCAACCCTGACCGTCACGTGGCCCGACTGGCCGAGCAACGCGGACGGCGGCGACCTGACCCTGCACGATCAGGTGGGGGCGTACGACGACTACGTGCAGTGGGGCACGCCGGGCAACTTGGGACAGGTTTTGGCCAACATCTACGGCTTGTGGACGCCCAACACCTTCCTCGAAGGTTTGCCCCCGTACACGTACGAAGGCGACCCCTACGCCAGCCCTGCGGAGCACGGCGTGGAGTTTTGGGACGCGGTGCCGTTCCCTTGCGCGATTCTGGACATGACCGTGGGCACCACCTCCGAGTGCAATCCCATGGGCAACGTGTTCACGCAAGAATTGGAGTTCTCGTTCCAAAGCCCGCCCCCTGCCGGCGATGTCATTCTCTTGGCGGACTCGATGGTGGTTTACGACGGGGCGAACCCCTGGAACGTCGTGGTCACGCTCCCTGCTTCGGGCAGCGCGGTGGACATCACCGCGACGGTCATGGGCGACCCGATGTGCACGGCGACGTTCGTAGGCGAGGTGATCTCTCCTGAAGGGTGCGGATGCCCGACCGACTTGAACAACGGCGGGTTCGTGGACGTGACCGACTTGCTCCTGTTCCTCACGGACTACGGGTGCATGTCCGGATGCACGGCCGACTTCAACGGCGACGACATCGTGAACGTGAACGACCTCTTGATCTTCTTGACGTCGTACGGCGATTCCTGCAACTGACGGACGTTCCCGGCCGAGCCAGGCCAAAAAAACGCGCTTGTGCTCGTTTCTTTGGTTTTGCTCATTATTTTAGCAGACCCGTTCCTGTTTTGGACGGGTCTGTTTCATGAATGACATTTCACCCACCCTCCCCGTGCCGTCAGCGGCGCCCCACTCGGATCGCGATTCGGGGCGGCAGCGGTCGATCCTGCACCTGGACCTCGACACCTTCTTCGTGTCGGTGGAGCGCCGCATGGACTCACGCCTCGAAGGCCGTCCCATCTTGATTGGGGGGACGGGCGATCGAGGCGTGGTGGCGTCCTGCAGTTACGAGGCGCGGGGATTTGGGGTGCATTCCGGGATGGCGATGAAGATGGCGCGTGCGCTGTGCCCGGAAGCGGTGGTAATTCGCGGGAATTCGATGGCCTATTCCAAGCAGTCGGAGATCGTGACGGACATCGTGCGGGAGGCCGTGCCGGTCTGTGAAAAGAGTTCCATCGACGAGTTCTACGCGGACCTCAGTGGGATGGACCGGTTCTTTGGGTGCTGGCAATTCTCCCGCGAGCTTCGGGAACGCGTGATCCGCGAGTCCGGGTTGCCCATTTCCGTGGGGCTCAGCACCAGCAAGACCGTGGCGAAAGTGGCGACGGGCGAGGCGAAGCCCAACAACGCCCAGCACGTGAGCCGGGGGACGGAGCGGCACTTTTTGGCCCCCCTCTCGGTCCGAAAAATCCCCATGGTCGGCGCGGAGACCTACCGCACCTTGCGCAACCTTGGCATCTCCACGATCCGGACGCTGCAGGACATGCCTGTCGAACTCATCGAGCAGGTGCTGGGCAAGAACGGCGTGGCGATTTGGAAGAAAGCGCACGGGCTGGACGATGCGCCGGTCATCGCCTACAACGAGCGCAAGTCGATTTCGACCGAACGCACCTTCGCCAAGGACACCACCGACGGCGACAAGCTTCACGCCATCATGCTGGCCATGGCGGAAAACCTCGCCTTTCAACTTCGGCGCGGCGACAAGCTCACGGCGTGCGTGACCGTCAAGGTGCGCTACGCCGACTTCTCGACCAAGAGCATGCAGCGGCGCATCCCCTACACCGCCGCGGACCACCACCTCGTGCCCACGGCCAAAGACCTCCTCGAACAGCTGCTCGACAAGCGCGTGCGCGTGCGTCTGATCGGGGTCCGCTACAGCCACCTGGTGGGCGGCGGATGCCAAATCAACCTGTTCGACGACACCGAAGAGCGCGTCAAGTTGTACCAAGCCCTCGACCGCATCCGCGTGCAGTACGGCGACCGAAGCGTGGTGCGCGCCGCCGGCCTCGAAGCGCGAACCATCGGCCGAACCAACCCCTTCAACGGCGGCCCTCCACCCCTCCTCGCCCACCGTCACCAATGACCGTCCTACGAACCGCGCACCTGCGCATCCCCCACCCACAATCCCAAACGCGGTCCTCTTCTCCTCGTTCGTTCTCTCCTCGTTCGTTTTACCTTCCTCCAATCCCCTGACCCATGTGCGGCCGTTACGTCACCGTCTCCTCCATCCAAGCCGTTGAACAGCGCTTCAACGTCAAGGCGCCCACGCCCTGGGCATCCAACACGAACGTCAGCCACGGCGACCGCGCGCCCGTGGTCGCGAGCGACCGTCCGGGGGAGGTGCAGCTCATGCAGTTTGGGTTCACGCCGGGGTGGGCGAAAAAGCAGTACTACATGATCAACGCGCGGGCGGAGGGCGACCGAAACGCCGTCAACGACCCCAGCTACACCGGGGCGATGGGCATTCTCGACAAACCGATGTTCCGGAAAGCGATTCGGTCGCAACGCTGCCTCGTCGTGGCCGACGCGTTCATCGAAGGGCCCGAGCGCGAGAAGCTGTCCAAGCCGTACGTGATCTACCCCCGCGACGGGCAGCGTCCGTTCGCCCTGGCCGGGATTTGGGATGAATGGTGCGACCCGTCGTCGGGCGAACTCCTCCGCTCTTTTGCGGTCCTGACCACCGTCTCGAACCCTCTGACCCAAGCCGTTGGGCACCACCGCGCGCCGGTGATCCTCGACCCGGACCGGGAACGCGAATGGCTCGACCCCGAGACGCCCCTCGGCGACGTCACTTCGATGCTCCGCACCTGGGACGCCAAACGCTTCAACGCCTACCCCATCTCGCCCGCCATCCGCGACCCGCGCCGCAACGGCTCGGGCCTGCTGGAACCGGTGGGCCAGCGGATTTGGCCGGAGTTCACCCACGAAATCCATTCGACCCTTGAAGTCTTCGGCATGGGCGAGTCGCAGTCCCGAAGCCGTCGCGCCGCCGAGGCCTCCGACACGTCCCGGGGCGCCACCACACCCTCGGGCCGGGCCGCCGAACCGGGGCAGGCCACGTGGGGACATCAGGGTTCGTTGTTCGACTGACCGCCACGCCCGCCGCGCCTCTCCCGCGAAAGCGTCCCTCCACTCGTTCCGTTCCCGACCCCTTCATGCCCCATGTACCTGAACACCCACAGCCGATTCAGTCTGCGCTACGGCGTCCTGTCCGTCGACGACATCTTGTCGTGGGCGCAGGCGGCGGGCGTGACGCGCGTGGCTTTGACGGACGTGGGGACGACCTCGGCGAACTGGGATTTTGTTCGGCGGGCGGAGGAGTTTGGGGTGGCACCCGTGCTGGGCATCGACGTGCGGAACGGCAACGCCCGGAGGTTTGTGGCCCTGGCCCGGGACGCCGCGGGGTACGCGGCCCTGTGCCGGTGGTTTTCCGACCTGAACCTCGCCGGGGCGTCCTTTCCTGCGCGCCTTCCCGAGGACGTCCGCGCCACCGGCGTGGCCGCAATCTACCCCTGGGCCGCGTGGCGCGAGGCGCACGACCGCAAAGCGCGTGACCCCAGCACCGACCCCTCCGACGAGGCGCCACTCGGCACCGACGAATGGGTGGGCGTGCAGGCCTGGGAGATTCCGGCCGTGCGCCTTGCGCATGCCGACCGCGATCCCGTGCTGGGGCCGAGGCTCGTGGCGCTGTCGACCGCCACGTTCACCTGCAAACGGGACTGGAACACGCACCGGCTGTTGCGTGCCGTCGACCTCAACACGCTCCTAAGCCGCCTCGACGCCGCGGAATGCGGCGACCCACGGGACTGTTTCCGAGCCCCGGAAGAGCTGCGGCAGGCGTACGCCGAGATGCCGGAACTCGTGGCGCGGGCCGAGACGTTGCTCGAGGGCTGTTCGATGGACCTGCCCGAGCCCCCCGAGGGGCGCCTGCACAACAACCCGCACACGTACACGGGAAGCGAAGACGAGGACGAGGCGCTGGTGCGGGCTTTGTGCGCGGAGGGTTTGGCCTACCGCTATCCGGACCACGACGACACGGTGCTGGAGCGGATGGAACACGAGATTGGGTTAATCCGCAAGCAGGGCTTCCTCGCCTATTTCCTCATCAATTGGGACATCACGAGTTACGCCCGCAGTCGGGGCTATTTCCACGTTGGGCGGGGCAGCGGGGCCAACAGCCTTGTCGCGTACCTGCTGCGAATCACCGACGTCGACCCGATTGAGCTCGACCTCTACTTCGAGCGCTTCCTCAACCTCTACCGCGCCAACCCGCCCGACTTCGACATCGACTTCTCGTGGACGGACCGCGACGACGTGGTGGCGTACATGTTCCAGCGCTTCCCCAACGTGGCGCTGCTCGCCGCCTACAACACCTTTCAATACCGCGCGGCCGTGCGGGAATTGGGCAAGGTCATGGGGTTGCCCAAACACGAAATCGACGCCCTCTGTGCTGGCCAATTCAACCCCAACCGGTTGGGCGAAATGGAAACGGTGGTGCTCAAGTACGCGTCAGTGATTCGGGATTTTCCAAGCAGCCTGACCCTGCACGCGTGCGGGGTGCTCATCGCACACGACGACATCCACCGCTACGGGGCGCTGTTCATGCCGCCGAAGGGGCTGCGGACGGTCATGTTTGACATGGTGGTCGCCGAGGATGTGGGGCTGCACAAGTTTGACATCCTGAGCCAGCGCGGGCTCGGCAAAATCAAGGACGCGCTCGAGATGGTGCGCGCCCGAGATCCGGAAACCGCCGAAGAGATTGACATCCACGACATGCGGCGGTTCAAGGCGGACGAGGGCGTGCGCGCCATGCTTCGGGAAGCCCGCGCCACCGGGTGCTTCTACGTGGAGTCGCCCGCCATGCGCATGCTCATGCGGAAACTTCAGGTCGACGACTACCTGGGCTTGGTGGCGGCGAGCTCGGTGATCAGGCCCGGGGTGGCGCGGAGCGGGATGATGCAGGCGTACATCGAGCGGCACCGCGACCCGGCCCGACGCGCCGAGGCCCATCCAGTCCTGCTCCACCTCATGCCCGAAACGTACGGGGTGATGGTGTACCAAGAGGACGTGATCAAGGTGGCGCACCGGTTCGCGGGCCTCGACCTCGGCGAAGCCGACGTGTTGCGGCGCGGCATGAGCGGGAAGTTCCGGTCGCGGGAAGAGTTTGACCGAGCCCGCGACGCCTTCCACACCAAGGCCGTGGCGAAGGGTCATGCGCCGGATTTGGTGCGCGAAGTTTGGCGCCAAATGGAAAGCTTCGCCGGCTACGCCTTCGCCAAAGGCCACTCCGCCTCGTACGCGGTCGAGAGCTACCAAAGCCTGTTCCTCAAGGTCCACTTTCCCCTCGAGTACTTGTGCGCGTGCATCAACAACTTCGGCGGGTTCTACCGGACCGAATTCTACGTGCACGAAGCGCGCATGCTCGGCGCCCGGATCGAAGCGCCGTGCGTCAACACCGTGGGCGCCTTGGCCGTCGCCGACCCCCACTCCCGAACCCTCACCCTGGGCTTCAACCTCGTCAAGGACCTCAACGGCGCGACCGTCGCCTCCCTGGAACGAGCCCGGGCCGAAGGCGGACCCTTCACCTCCCTGGTCGACCTCGTCGAACGCATCGCGCCGTCGCTCGAGCAGTTGACCATCCTGATTCGGGTGGGGGCCCTACGCTTCACGGGAGCCACCAAGCACGTGCTGTTGTGGGAAGCCCATTTCCTGCTCGCCGCCGAGGCCCAGGGCGGTTCGAGCACGGCGCGTGCAGGTTCCAGTCCCGCCCACGTGGCGGACCTCCTGGCCGGAAGGCGCGCCCTGCCCGCCCGAACCGGCGCCGGCACTGGAGAGCTGTTCCCGCCCCCCAAGCCGCGCACCTACGTCCTGCCGCCGCTCGACGCCGCGCCGCTCGCGGACGCCTTCGACGAATGGGAGCTGCTCGGCTTCCCGCTCTGTTCGCCTTTCCTGTTGCTGACCGAAGAAGCCAAAGCCGTCGTCCGCAGCGGCGTGCTCGCCCGCGACCTCCCCGACCGCATTGGCGACGTCGTCACCGTCGTCGGCCACCTGGTCACCGTCAAAGAAACCGCCACCGCCAAGGGCGAGCGGATGTGCTTTGGATGTTTCGTCGACCTCGAAGGCGCCTGGCTCGACACCGTGCACTTTCCCGGCGTCGCGCGCGACTTCCCGTTCCGAGGCCGGGGCGTGTACGCGGTGCGGGGCACCGTCTCCGAGTCGTTTGGGTGCGTGAACGTCGATGCCCAGCGCTTGGAGCGCCTCGCGACCCTCCCCGACCCCCGATACGCCGAAGACGGGGTTCTGCCGGCCGGCCTCGAAAGCGGGATTTCCAGTCGCCGCCGCCAGCCCCCCAAAAGCGCCAGCGCCCCCGGATTCCGCGGGGCGGTGGCCCCGCCTGCATCACCCTAAGTGCCCAACGCAAACAGGGCGCCCCGTGTGGGAGCGCCCTGCCTCAATTCAAAGTCACGTTGGTTTACTGAATGACGATCCGACGCTGGATGGAACCGCGTGCCGGCACCGTGAATTCCATCACGTAAGATCCCGCACTCAATCCCGACACGTCCACCACGTCGCGCTCTCCCACTTGCTGGAGCTGAACCACACGGCCCGCCGCGTCGCGAAGCGTCACGAACGCGTTGTCGAGCGTGGGGCCAGTCCACACCACGTGCAGGTTGTCCACCGCAGGCACCGGGAACACTTCCAACGTGCCGTCAAGCATCTCGTTGACGGAGCTGAGGTTGACGTCCACAATGAAGCACACCTCGTCACCTGAACATCCTTCCGAGTTCGTCTCCGTCACGCACACCGAACCCGGACCACCCACGTTCCACACAATGCTGATCTCGTTGGTGCCGTTGCCTTCGAGGATGTCCCCCCCGATGACCGTCCACTCGTAAGTGCTTCCGGCCGTGTTGGTGTACGTGTAGACTTGCAGGGTTTGGGAGAAAGGATCCGCGTTGCCAGAAATCTCGTACTGCGTGATGTAAGAACAAACGGTGTTGTCCTCGATCCCTTCCGTGCTGAAGTTGCATGCGTTCTCGTCGTAGCAGCTGTAGCCTTGGCACGTGCAGTTGTCTTGAATCACGTCGCCCACGGTCAAGTCAAACGTGTCGTCGCACGAGTCACCGGGATAAAAACACGACTCGTCGTCGTCCGTGGCATCGGGGTTGTAGTTGCAAGCGCCCTTTCCGGTGCACCCTGCAATTTCGTTTTCATCGCAGATGCCGTCGCCGTCTTCGTCGTTGAAGCATTCCCCGTCGCAGCCGTACACGCCGTCGTCAAACACACACGAGTCGTCGTCTGTGGTGGCGTTGGGGTTGTAGTTGCACGCACCCTCTTCGGTGCAGCCTTGGTGCAGCACCAAAAGCGGTTCCGGACATACTTGTTGCACGCTGTCCTGGGAACCGCCCACGAACACCTGCGTGCACGCCTGGAGGGTGAAGTCGCTGCACGTGGTAACGCGCGCGATCAAGACCTTCAAATCCTCTCCGGCCACCGCATTGACGGGCCAATCTCCTTCCGTGCCCGTGATGTAAATGGACCCGTTGACAATGTTCATCCCTGAACACAAGTCGGTCGGCATGCCCATTCCAATGCTGCTCGGCAATTGGCCGGGGTCTTCCGAAGTTTCAACACCGATGGTCCAAAACGAATCGTATTCGTACTCCGGGAACGCAGAAAAGAACGCCGGGTTGTTGCTGGCGTCGACTGACACCGACGTGTTGGCCGCATTGGCGCAACCGCATGGCGCATCAATTCCCATCTCGGGTGTTCCAAGTGCCGCCATGTCGGAGTACACGGCGCTCACCACGTCCTCAGGGTTGGTCAAGTTGGCGTACACCTTGTAGACCCCGTAGTAGGCCAAACCTTCGAGCGGGTCGCCCGCCTCCGTTTCCCAAAGCATGGTGTCCAATTCAGCCGTGTAGCCCGTGAGCTGTCCGTAAGACGAGGCAACCGTTCCCAGCGCCAAAAACATGCCCCACGCAACGCGACTGGCACGTGACAACAAGGCGGTAGAAGTCAAATTTTTCATGGAAGTGTGTTGGAGTGTGCAAAGTACTTCCAAAACCCGACTTGATACCCCAGCCGCCTTCGCAGATCGCTTCACGCCATCAAATCGCTTGTTCGTCGA
>Ga0181563_10002828_pt1 | contig 16775 bp, 13 predicted proteins | sample 011ome_25_FD_133759 | JGI IMG/M metagenome (GOLD analysis project Ga0181563, IMG submission 133759) | Coastal salt marsh microbial communities from the Groves Creek Marsh, Skidaway Island, Georgia - 011512CT metaG (megahit assembly) | ecosystem: Environmental > Aquatic > Marine > Intertidal...
CGACAGGATGGGTCCGGGTCCGTTTGACCCGTGATGGATACACCGGATTCACAGATGAGAAACTGATCTCATCAGCGCCGGACGCCCTGGATGCGTTTGGTGAGGACACCGCGACGTTGCAGGCCCCTCTGACCATGCTGGAATGGATGGGAAGGCCTTACCACCTCCCGGCGGGATCGCGGGTTCCGAAAGCCATTTGGCCACACACCTCGCCCCCCACGCAGCCGGCGGTGGAAGTCGCCGCCCAATTCCTCGGCGCGCCCTACCTGTGGGGCGGAAAAAGCGTTTTGGGCATCGATTGCAGTGGCTTGACCCAATTGGGCTGTTTCCTCTGTGGATGGGAGCTGCCTCGCGACGCCTCTGACCAGTGGCGCGCGCTGGCGCCGTCACAGGTTCTTTTCGATGACCTTGCACACGGGGACTTGGTCTTCTTTCACAAGGTCAGCCCCGAGAAGATCACCCATGTGGGATTCGCATGGAAGCCCGAGGGACAACCCATGGGCGTTCTTCACGCATCTGGAGAAGTCCGCATTGACGCCTTGGACGATGGAGGAATCACGCGCGGGGGCGAGAGGACCCATCATTGGACCGGCGCTGCCCGCCTACCGGTCACTCTTGGATGACCAAACGCTGGGTTTCCTTGACGTTGCGGAAGAGATAGACGCCTTCTGACAGGCCGTCGAGTCTGATTCTTTCGTTGGCGGAACGGAAGGTGCCCGCCAACACCTCGCGGCCGCCCAGGTCGAACAAGGACCACGCGGTGCCCACGAATTCGGGATGCACCAACACTTGAACCTGACCGGACGCGGGATTGGGCTGCAGCCGGATCTCGGGGTCAGGTGCCTTCATCGGCTCCACGCTGGAAAGAAGGGGCGTCTCCAACGAAATGTCCTCGTCCCCGTCCTGGTAGAACACATAGTCGAAAAAGACGAAGAACATCTCATCTTCCGTGTTGTCACCGTATTGGACCAAAGCCGGGGGATCGCTCGGGTTGAATGGGTTGTTTGCCGTGTTGTCATATGTGGCGATGCCGTGCAAGGTGTACCCGGCCGGAATGCGCGTCAAATGGGGAAAGGTGAAGAAGCCCTGCCAGTTGAAGTCCCAAGCCGGGATGGAGATCAGGGGGATGGTGTCCTGGCCGTTGGAGCCGGTGGCAAAAACCTCCCATGAGACGCCCACAAGGTGGCAATGGGGAACGATGCTGATCAGACTGAGTGCAGTGGGAATGTAATACGTCCCGTGAAAGGTCTTGACCTGATTGGCCGGAATGAAAAAAGGCTCCCCCAATGTCCAAGGCCCCATGATGCCTGTGGTGACCTCCCGCTCAATGGGGCCGTCCGTCAGGAACACATTGATTTCCGTTTGGTCCGTTTCCTCCACGGCACTGGGACCGTAATGCATTTGTACCAACAGGTCACTCTGCGCTGGGATAACCCGACCGATGCCCTCCGGGTACACCACCGTTTGCGTACCGGGAACCCATCCTCCAAAGAAGTTCTCGTAGGCTTCAAACCCGAAATCGCCGAAGCTCTCGTAGCCAGGACTTGGATCCTGACTGTCCAATGACGCCGCGGTGCCTTCAATGTCCACTCCCAGAATGGCGTGGTGGGCAATGGCCCCGTTGCCCGGTCTCACCTCCAAGGCCCGGACGTGAACGTCTTCTTCGAATCCAGTGGGCATGACGAAGACCTGGTATTGGTCGGTCATGTCGCCTCCGTGGGTGTATGGCTCCGGCATGGAGAACACCAGGTCCGGTTCTCCCACCTGGCTTCCTTCCGGAAAAACCGGCAAGCCAGGGTTGTCCGCAGGATCGCCCTCCGGCATTTCCGCATCCACCCAAGCGCTGATGGTTTCGATTTCATCCGCGGTCAAGACGCGTTCCCCCACAAAGTGGCTGTATTCGGCATCGGGCGTCCAAGGCGGCATGTAGCCAATGGAAGTCACGTATTCGATGAAGGGCCCATAAGCCGCGACTTCGTCGTAGGTGGTGAAGGGCATGGGACCGATTTCTCCGGCTCGGTGACACTCCGTGCACGCATTGTGGATGATGGGGGCCACGTCGGCATGGTAGGTGACCTGGGCGGTGCAAGCCCCGGCTGCCAGAACAAGAAAGAGGGTGAGAAACGGAAGTCGAATCATGGGGATGAATGTAAAAGCCGAGTGGGGGACGTTGTGCAAGGCCTGGATCAATCTTTCGTCAGCGGAATCTTGATTCCCTCAATGGGGCATCCCACGGCGTCGGTGCGCGGCACACTCACGGGCACGCCTGCCATCAACTCGGAAAGGGCCTCGTGCAGGTCCCTGCGGCGGGTGCGGTTCTTTCGTCTGCCGGGAGCGAAGTACCGGTCATTGATCCGCCCTCGGTAGACAACCGAGTCCCGGGCATCCAGAACGAAAACTTCGGGTGTCCAGAGGGCTCCCAGCCGTTCCGCCCATCCGGAAGTATCGGGCTGCAGAGACATGGAGAGTCCATATACGGCGTCGAATTCCGCAATCTGCTCTGCACGTGTGGAGGGGTTGGGAAACAAGCCCACGAACGCCACGGGGGCATCCGCGAATTCCAATTCCATTGTGCGCAGGTCGTAGGTCATGTCCTGGCATATCGGACACAGCGGTGCCAGGAAAATCAGAACGCGATAAAGGACCGAAGAAGGGGACACAGCAGACACCAATTCAACAGCTGTCACCAAAGTTGCCCAAAAGGGTCAGGACGTCCGAGACGGTGATGGCTCCATCGCCGTCGACGTCCACATCACAGTTCTGGAGACACCCGAAATCCGCAAGCAACATCAAGACGTCCGACACCCCGATGATGCCGTCACCCGAGATGTCACCTGGGCACCCTGTGGCAACGGGACCCAGTGCCGTGTTTTCATCTCCCTCTTGGTAGGGAACCAGGTCCAGAAAGACGAAGAACATCTCGTCCTCCGTTCCTTCACCAAATGTGACCCATTGGGGCGGGTCGTTGGGGTTGAAAGGATTGGAGGCGGTATTGTCATATGTGGCCTCTCCATGCAACGTATATCCCTCGGGCACCTTGGTCAGGTGGGTGAAAGTGAAGAATCCCTGCCAATTGAAATCCCATGCGGGTATGGAAATCAAAGGGATGGTGTCTTGGTTGTCGGGGGATGTGGCGTAGACCAGCCAGGAAGAACCGATCAGGTGGCAATGCGGTGCAATGCTGATCAGGCTGACGTCTGCGGTGACCGGAAGCGTCCCGTGGAAATGGGAAACCTGCCCCGGTGGAAGGATGAAGGGAGCATCCAAATGCTGGGGTCCCATGATGGCGGTGATGACTTCCCGCTCGATCGGCACATCGGACAAGAACACGTTCACCTCGGTCAAATCGGTTTCCGCAACGGGAGTCGGGCCGTAGTGCATTTGCATGAGCAGGTCGGAGCCCGCAGGCAGGGTCCGGCCAATTCCCGGCGGATAGCTCACGCTCAAGGCGCCGGGGACCCAGGCACCGAAAAACGAGCTTTCGGCGTCGAAGCCGAATCCGCCAAAACTCTCGTAACCGGGACCCGGTTCAGCCGCATCGAGTTGGGCCGCCGTTCCCGATACATCGAGGCCGAGGATGGCGTGGTGAGCGACGTTGCCGTTTCCTGGTTCCACCTCCAGGGCCCGAATGGCCACGTCCTCTCCGAATCCAGATGGCATCACGAAGACCTGGTATTGATCCGTCATATCGCCCCCGTGGGTGTACGGCTCAGGCATGGCGAGCACCGCGTCTGGCGCACCCAGCAGGCTTCCATCGGGGAAGTCGGGAAGTCCTGGGTTGTCAGCCGGATCACCTTCCGGTTTGCCCGCATCCACCCATGCCTGAAGGGTCGCCTTCTGCTCGGGCGTGAGTACATTTTCCCCCACGAAGTGGCGGTAGTCCGCATCGGGCGACCATGGCGGCATATAGCCGATGGACGTCACATAGGCGATGAACTCGCCATACGCTTGCACCTCTGAAAATGAAGTGAACGGCATGGGCGCGATTTCGCCCGGCCGATGACATCCTGTGCAATGGTTGTGGATGATGGGCGCCACATCCGCGTGATAGGTCACGGTCTGTGCACACACTTCCAAGCGCAGAGAAAAAAGAAGGACCAGGAATGGCAACAGGCGCGGCATGCCTGAAGATAACGAATGGTGAGCGGATGGGTTTAAAGTGGCGTCCCTCCACCGCCAATGGCTACATTGACGCCCATGCAATTGGCACTTTTGGATTTTGTCGTCATCGGTGGTGTTTTGTTCGCCGTGCTTGTCATTGGACTGTGGGCAGGCCGGTCGGGGAACGACAATGCCGACGACTTCTTTTTGGGAGGTCGGAACATGCCCTGGTGGCTCTTGGGCACCAGCATGGTGGCCACCACCTTCAGTGCAGACACCCCCAACTTGGTCACGGATCTGGTTCGACAACAAGGTGTCTCGGGAAATTGGGCGTGGTGGGCCTTCCTGCTCACAGGCATGGTGACCGTGTTTGTCTACGCCCGGTTGTGGCGACGTTCCGGCGTGCTGACCGACATCGCCTTTTACGAATTGCGATATGGGGGCAAGGCCGGGGCTTTTCTGCGCGGTTTCCGAGCGGTCTACCTGGGACTGGTCTTCAATGTGCTGGTCATGGCGACCGTGAGCCTCGCCGCCATCAAACTGGGCAGCATTCTGCTCGGGTGGCCAGGCTGGCTGACCTTGCTCGTGACTTGTTCCGTGACGCTGCTTTTCAGCGTTTACGGGGGCTTGAAGGCCATTCTCTGGACAGACCTTTTCCAGTTTTTCCTGGCCATGGGAGGCGCCATCGCTGCCAGCGTGTATGTGCTCAGGCTGCCCGAAGTAGGCGGTCTGCAGGGTTTGATGACCCACCCCGCTGTGGTGGACAAACTCTCCGTCTGGCCCGATTTCAATGATCCCGCCGTTTGGGTTCCGGTCCTGCTGGTTCCGTTGGCGGTGCAGTGGTGGGCGAGCTATTACCCGGGAGCAGAGCCCGGTGGGGGAGGTTACATCGCACAAAGGATGTTCAGCGCCCGCAGCGAAGGGGATGCCGTGGGTGCCACCCTTCTTTTTAATGTGGCCCATTACGCCTTGCGCCCTTGGCCTTGGATCCTGGTGGCCTTGGCATCCCTCATCGTGTACCCGGACCTCACGGACATCGCTTCGGCCTTCCCCCAATTGGCAGCGGACAAAGTGGGCCACGATGTGGCCTATCCGGCCATGCTCAGCTTGCTCCCTGCCGGCATGCTGGGTTGGGTCGCCGCTTCACTGCTGGCCGCCTTCATATCGACCATGAGCACGCAGGTCAACCTCGGTGCGAGCTATCTCGTGCACGACGGCTGGGCGCGTTTCATCAGGCCCGATGCCAATGAGGCCGCCAAAGTGCGGGCCGGTCGTTGGGCCAGCCTGCTGTCTCTTCTCGCAGGTGCGCTGCTCAGCCTTTCTCTCACGTCGGCGGCGCAGGCCTTCAACTTGCTCCTTTTGTTGGGAGCGGGAACGGGAGGGCTGTTCATTTTGCGCTGGTTCTGGTGGCGCATCTCTGCCAGCACGGAAATCGTGGCCATGGTCGTCTCCCTGGCCGTCGCCGCGTATTTCACTTGGGTGCATGACGCCCTGGCGGCAGAACCTGTGGCCATGGTGCCGGCCATGGCTCCTTGGGCCAAACTCGTTGTGGGCAGCTTGCTGACCACAGCTGGGTGGGTGGCTGCAGCCCTGGTTCTCCCGCCAGAATCTCCGGAGGTGCTGCAACGCTTTGTCGACAAAGTGCAACCCGGCGGCCCGGGATGGAATCGGTTCCCCACCACGCAAGCCACCTCAGGGGAATGGAACGTCCCGCGTTCCGTGCTCATGGCGTTCTTGGGGTGCGTCGCCGTTTATTCGCTGCTCCTGGGCATGGGCGCCGTCTTGTTCGACGGAGGTTGGACCGCCCTGCTTTACGGGGCGATGGCAGGATTGGCCATCCAAGGGCTTCTCAGACTTCAAAAATCGGCGTGAACCAGCCGTTCTCCACTTCCGCTCCCGGGCGACTTTGCCTCTTTGGAGAGCACCAGGATTACCTGGGCTTGCCGGTGATCGCCATGGCGATGAACCGCAGGTGCCACCTGCATTTCGAGCCCCGCGACGATCACAAGGTGCGTTTGGTAAGTCAAGCCTTGGGCGAAATGGCATCTTGGAACCTGGATGTCCGGGATGAGGAAGGAACGGATGATCCGCTGCGGCATGCCATGCGGGTCTTGATCGATGAATTTCGCCCGACTTCCGCAACCGGTTGGGATGTGGAAGTGGTCAGCAACATTCCCATTCAAGCCGGGTGCAGTTCCTCTACTGCCTTGATGACCGCATGGATCGCAGCCTGGCTTCACATCCTTCAAGGCGGTTTTGATGCGTCCGACATCGTCAGGCGATGCCATCAATATGAGGTGTTGGATTTCGCAGGGGCAGGAGGGGACATGGACCAATTCGCCTGTGGTCACGGAGGGCTGCATCGCTTCGGAGCGGGGGCGCCCCAACCCCTTCATCTGCCAGATGGGGTTTTCATTCTCGCAGATTCGGGTCAACCCAAGGACACGCAGGGACATCTGCGCCGATGCCGGGATGCGCGCCTGCCATTGATGGCTGACCTCGATCGCAACGACATGGAGCGCACGGCGGATGAAATGGTGCTGGTCAAAGGAACCCGCATCAACCGTGACCTGGAGGAGAAATGGGGCCGCAGGATGCAGGAGGAGCCGGCCGGCGCAGCGGCTTTCGGTCGCGACTTGACCCGACACCATGAAGTGCTCCGTGACGCACTCGGACTGTCAACGCCCCGCATCGAAAACATCCTTCATGCCGCATTGAAGGCAGGTGCATGGGGAGGGAAGATCAATGGCTCCGGGGGAGGAGGCTGCGCTTTTGTACTTGCACCGAAAGACCGGACAGATAGCATTGTAGAGGCGATGATGGGCGCAGGGGCAGCGGGCGCCTGGCCCGTACAAATGGACCAAGGCGTGACATGTCAAATGTGAATCCCACCATCATCATGGCCGCCGGAAAGGGCAGCCGCATGAAGGCCGACGCCGATGTGACACCCGAGACATTGGCGGAAGTGCGCTCCCGTCCCAAGCCGATGATCAGGATCGGAAAAGCACGCCGTCCCTTGCTCGGGCATTTGCTTGCCCTCTTGAAGGAAGAAGGGTGCGGAGATGCCTGCATCGTCATCGCCGAGGATGATGGTCTGACCCAGGAACATTTCGCGCGGCACCCCATTCCGGGGATGAAGCTGTCCTTCGTTCGACAAGGCATACCTGCCGGGAGGAGCAAGCCATTGGGTACGGCACATGCCGTGCAACTCGCCCTGGAGGCCCACCCGGAGTGGGGGCGGTATTCCGTCACCATCGCCAACGGGGACAATTTGCCGCCCCGAGGGATGTTTGCCGAACTTTTCCGGCACAAGGCAGCCCTTCCTGCGTTCCATCCCGATTTCCTCGGGTTGCCCAAGGATCGGATCCGCGCCTTTGCCGTCATCGAGGTGGACCCGGAAGGCCGAATGAAGGGAATCGTGGAGAAGCCCGGAGCTGAGGACATGGAAAATGCCCGGTGGGCAGATGGCAACGTTCGGGTCAGCATGAACTATTTCAGGGTGCCATACGCTGCATTGCTCCATGCTGCGCGCCATGTTCCGGAGCATCCCGAACGGCGGGAAAAGGAGATTCCAACGGCCATTTCAATGTTGCATTCTTCCGGAAATGGCACATTGGAAGCATTGCCCATGAAGGGGGAATTCTTGGACCTTACGCATCCAGATGATGTCGAAAACGCGGGGCGCATCGCAGACAGCGGAGGGTTTGAGCTAAAATGCTGAACTTGAGAATCCACGATATGTTATTCCAATATGAGCCGTGTTTCAACCTGCCTCCTTGCATTCTCTTTTGCATCCATCGTTCCTCAATTTGGCGTCAACTCCGCAGCACTTGCGCAATGTGACTCTCTGGACTTCAATCTTCTGTGTGAAGATGGCGCGCTGGTCAACGATGCCATTTTCGCTTGTGGTTTCGATTGCATTTTCGCCGGAGACCTGAGCGCATGCTTCTCCAATTGCATCTCTGCCGCCATCCCTACGATGAGCACGGGCTGCGTGGGATGCTTTGCAGAGCAGAGCACCTGTGCCCAGGACAATTGCTTTTTCGTTTGTGGTTTCGGGAGTGCTGCGGATTGTGAAGCGTGCATCCTGGCCAATTGTCAATCCCAATTCGAAGATTGTGCGGGCATCGTGGACATGGATGGAGATGGAGAGAGCGTCATTTGTGATTGCGACGACAGCGAATCGAGCGTTTTCCCGGGCGCCCCTGCGACAGCCTCCGGTTTGGACAACAATTGCGACGGCATCATCAGCCTCGAGGAAATCCTCTGCGCGATCAACCTGAACCTGGACCTGAATGAGGACCTGTTCATCACGGTGGCAGATGTCTTGTTGGTCCTGGCCGACTTCGGATGTTTGGTCGGCTGCGGGTCCGATGTCAATGGGGATGGGGCAGTCACAGTAAGCGATGTACTGGAGCTGCTCGGCGGCTTCGGTGAAGGCTGTTGAGCCGGGTCACGAAAAGAATCCCCGGCCTTCTGCCGCCCGAGATCTGAGCAGCGGACTGCATCTGTAGCGGTCTTCTCCGTAGTGCGATCGCATGCGGTCGAGGGTCTCCACGCATCTGTCCAAGCCCACTTCCTCCGCCCATGCCAGCAGACCTTTCGGGTAATTGACTCCGCCTTGCATGGCGCGGTCCACATCTTCGGCAGAGGCCACTCCCCAGAAAACGGCATCCGCAGCCTCGTTGATCAACATGACGAGGATCCGCCAGAGGATATCCTGTCCCAGGTCCTTGTCCATCCGGGGTTTCGGAGCGGGCACACCTTCTCCGTATGAATACCAGCCACGACCGGATTTCTTTCCGAGCCACCCAGCGTCCACATTTCTCTTTTGGGCAAAGGAGGGTTGATATCGGGAATCGAAATGGAACGCGGTCCAGACGCTTTCGGTCACGGCGAAATTGATGTCATTTCCAATGAGGTCCATCAAGGTGAAAGGACCCATCCGAAAACCACCCAGGTCCGTCATGGCCCAATCGATGGTGGCTTCATCGGCCAGGCCTTCTTCGAGCATCCGAATGGCTTCACCATAGAAGGGCCGGGCGACGCGGTTCACAATGAATCCAGGCGTGTCCTTTGCCAATGCCGGGCGCTTGCCCCATTGCCGCATGAGGACCATCATCTCGTCTCCCAGGCCATTCCGCGCCTGCAAGCCGGGGATGACTTCGACCAAAGGAAGGAGCGGGGCGGGGTTGAAGAAGTGGAGACCGATGAAACGCTCGGGGTGCTTCAAGCCAGCAGCCAAAGCCGTGATGGACAGAGAAGATGTATTGGAAGCGATGACCGCATCCGAAGCGAGCACACTTTCCAAAGAGGCAAAGAGTGTCCTTTTGATGTTCGCGTCCTCGACGATGGCTTCCACCACCAGGTCGCAATGTGACAAATCGCCCACTTCAGTAGTGACGCTGATCCTGCGGAGGAGTGCATCGGCGTCTTCCCTTGAAATGCGCCCTTTGGCTACGGCACGATCCTGGATGTGTCCAAGGAATGACAGGGCATTGTCTAGTTCATCGCGACCGCGGTCCAAGACAAACACCCTGTGGCCCGCAGTTGCAGCTACCTGGGCGATGCCACGACCCATGGTGCCAGCGCCAATCACCCCAACAGTCAAATGATCTTCCATAACGCTGACAAAGGAAAGGTCAACACCGGCGAATGCCACATCCTGCCCCGCTGGAATTACCTACATCCCTGCACCACATTGCGTTAGATCTGCTGTTTGAATGACCAAATGTTTGACTTGCCGCGGACGTTTGCCGCTCCAAGCGTCCGCCACATATTCCGGGGATTTCTGCTCCGAATTCTGCTTCTCTACCTATCCGGACAACATCCGAAAACTGATGTCGGATGGAAGGGCATCTTACCAACGGGAAGCGCCTCCCCGCGCCACTGTGGACCGCATCTTGGAGAGGAACCAGCACATTTTGAGGGCATTTGGACGCTGGAGGAGCCAAGCGCCGGTTATGGGCGACATCGGCGCACTGGAGTGGATGCGGGAAAAGGGATTTGATTTTGAATACCACACCCGGGTGTCCCGAAGGGGAGATGGCACCACCGAGGTATGGTGCTACGAAGTGGGGTACCGGCTGGAAACGGACGGCAGGGTAGAGCCGCTTCCTGCGCCATCAGGAAGGCCGTCTTCTGGACCTTCGCTTGCGGCCCGAAGAACTTGAACCCGGCTTGCGCTTCTTTTCGTGAAAAGCACCCTTGAAAGTAGGGTCGGCCTTTCTCTTTTCGCGATCAATGACCCGCGCCATGGCCTGCATTTCCCACTTGGGCGTAGGAACTTCGCCAACACCCTCCGGGAAATCCAAGAAGTTCAACGGGCGCCCCAACAGCCCTTCGACCCTTTGCAGCGCAGCCTTCTCACTTGGGTCAACCAGGGTGATGGCGCTTCCCGGACGTTGGGCCCTTCCCGTCCTTCCAATCCGGTGTATGTAGTCGTGGGGGTCCCGTGGCACCGTGACATTGACCACGAGATCCAACTGCGGCACATCGATTCCTCTACTGGCCACATCGGTTGCGACGAGAAAACGCAATTCACCGGACTTGAATGCCTCCATGGCATTGATTCGGCTGTTCTGTCCCTTGTTCGCATGCAGCGTCCGGACGGATGTGCTCAGTTCTTCAGCGAGCTGCTTCCCGATTCTTTCGGCCTGGTCCTTCTCTCGCACAAACAACAGCGCTTGTTTTGGAGCATCGGGCCGGGAGAGGAGATGCACCAACAAATTGAGCTTGGTGCCAAAATTGGGTGAGCGATAACCGGACTGTTCGATCGTGGAAACGGGCGTGGACTCGGGCGCTGCTTCCACACGGGTGGGCCAAAGCAGGAATTCACCTGCCATTTCTTCTGTTTTCGGGGGGTAAGTCGCTGAGAACAAAAGGTTTTGTCGGTTGCTGGGCAGGATCTCCAGCAAACGGCGCAGTTGCGGCATGAAGCCCAAGTCCATCATCCGGTCAGCCTCATCCAAAACAAGATGACTCAGCTCCTTGGTGTTGAAGGCATGCCGCAAGTACAACTCCATGAAGCGCCCGGGCGTGGCCACTACTAGATCGCATCCCGCCTGCATCCTCTCCTGTTGCGCCCTGTGTCCTACACCTCCGTATACAACCTGTACCCTCAAGTCGGTTCGGCTGGCCAAACGTCCCGCCACATCCGCAATCTGCAGCGCGAGTTCCTTGGAAGGGGTCAGAACCACGCACCGAGGACCTTGGCCCTGGGCATGTGAGAGCATGGCCATGACAGGCAACAGAAAGGCCAATGTCTTGCCGGTGCCGGTTTGTGCAATCCCGATCACGTCTTGTCCGGCTCGAATTCTGGGTATGGCCTTGCACTGGATGTCAGTGGGCTCCGTAATGCCCATCTCCTCCAATATTTCAAGGTATTGCCTGGTGACCTTCAGATCGGCAAACGTCATGGTGCAAGATTAACCCATGCAAATGTTGCAGCAACGTTTCGTCATCATGCTTTCCTTTGCGGCAAGGAATGAGAACAACACCTGACTTCTCGATAGACCACGAACAACTTTCTCCCGTTCGGAAATTTCTGGACAAGAGGGGCCTCGATTTGCCACCCATTCCAGTGGACATGCAAGAGGACTGGAGCCTTCCCTTCATGCGCTGGGTGGTGGATCACACCACGGATGGAATGGAATGCCGCCTCCAACAGGATGACCATCCCGGCATCGTGATCGGAACCCACAGGGACATTGTCTGCGACCCCGCCCTGTACAATTTGGCCCGGGTAGAGGCGGGCAGACCCACCACCCACATCGTTCTCGGTAGCAATCTGGCCCGTCAGGATTGGGTTCGGCGCATCATGGAAGCCAACAAGGCTTTGTTCATCGACCGATCATTGACTGGAAAAGCTGCGCTGAAACAGCAAATCAGGTTGAGCAAAGAGGTGGCATCGATTGTCCGCAATGGAGGGCACGTCTGGATTGCACAGGCGCCAGGAAGGGCCAAAAACGGTTGGGATGAAACCCATTCGGGTTTGCTGAGAATGCTTGCGCTGGACTGGGGCGGTGAAGAAATAGGGCCGGCGGCACTGGATGGCCTCTTGCGCCCATTGGCCATTCGCTATGCCTACAACCCTTGTGACGGACTCCTGATTGAGGAGAAAATCAGGGGGAGCAAAAAGGAGCAAGATGATGAGAGGAGCATGCTGATGGGTCTCGAGGGATGGAAGGGGAAAATCAGAATGTCAGAAGGACAGGCGATTTCCACGGAACACATGGACAAGGAGGCAGGTTGGAATGGGCTGGCCAAGGAAATCGACCGTCAGATGGATCGGTTGGTGGAATTCAGTTCTTGGGCAGTTGCAGCGCGGTCCGCCCTCCATGAGGCAGGAACAGCGTCCCTGCCCATGGGCATGCAAGAGCGGGCGCGCAGCCTCCAGGAGGCGCATCAGGACACATTGGGTACATTGTCGGAAGACAGCCTGTTCCGCCACATGTGCGAGGTTTACCGCGAAGGGAGCAGGCAAGGGTTGGTCACTTCGGATTGAACCTTCCCAAACCGTCGTGGGCGGCCATGACAATCCCGGCTGCAATTGCTGCGTTCAAAGACTCGGATTGACCCTTTCCCGGGATGGTGATGAATTCAGAGCACAATGGACGCACCGCGGAAGAAATTCCATGGCTCTCACTGCCTATGACAGCCACTGTCGGCACATCATCAGATTCATCCTCCCACATGGATTTTCCCGACAGGTCCAGTCCAAGGATGCGACACCCTGAAGATGCCGCATTTTCGAGAACATCGGGAAGATCCACCACCCAAGCCCCTACCCGAAAAATGGCACCCATGGTGGCTTGTACCACTTTGGGATTGAATGGGTCTACCGAATCACCAGAGATCCAAACGCCAGAAAATCCGAACCAATCGGCCGTGCGAAGAATGGTTCCCAAGTTTCCTGGGTCGGCAATGCCATCCAGTGCCAGGCTGAAAGGTGGCCATTCCTCTCGTTCCGCAGGAGGTGAAGCAGAAGCGTCGGGCATCTCCATGACGGCCATGATGCCGGGCGGCGTTCTCAAAGAGCTCATCCTGGCCATGTCTTTGGCAGAGACGCATTCCGGATTCCAATCCGCTTCTACCGACACCCGGGATTCTGCGTATACGGCACAGACTTTCCAACCACTGGACATCGCCTCAGCGACTCCTTTGTGTCCCTCTACGACGAATTTCCGCTCTTCCCAGCGTGTTTTTCTGTCACGCAGGGTGCGCACGACCATAATCTCGTTCTTCGTAGGCATGTTTCCCGGTGTCTGGACAAGTGCAAGATGGGCCTTGATGGCCGCTCTGACCATGGGGGCGTCCATTCCTCTTTTCGCAGCAAATCTTGCCAAAGGGGATTCAACCGATTTCACTCCTTTGGTGTGGGAAGTTGATTGGGCATGGGAGAATGGCACCGACGGGGATGGTCTCTCCTTGCAGGAATTGAGGGACAGGCTTTCTGGAGGCCTCGTTTTGAGGCCCCCGGAACGATGGCTTGGCATCCCTTTCAGACATGATTGGTCGCGCCTCAACGGCCGCTGGATACGGGCGTTGAAGGATGGTCAACCCGTGCCTACCGGGACGGCCAACGTTTTCGACGGTCTGGCCATGGAACGAAGTGCTGCCCTCATGAGGTCCAGAATGATCCGCGCCGGATATCTGGAGAGCCGGCTTCGGTTGGATACCGCTACCATACGCCCCGGCAAATTGAGGTTGGATGTCATTCTTTCACCGGGCCCACGGTATTTCTGTGCCTCCACCCGGGTGCAATGCGAAAAAAGCGGATTGGACCCGGGAGAGGTCGAGCGCCTTGCCCAGGCGTGGAGCCAGTGGGAAGGAAAGCCCCTCGACCTGAATGACCTGGAAGAGGAGCGGGAACGAATTGCGAGGGACTTTGCGCAACGCGGGTGGTTCGGGTTGATCTCCGATTTCATCAGCATTGCGGTTGACACAAGTGACAGCCAAACAACGCACGGCGTTCATCTGGTCCTCGAAGTGGCCCCCATCATCCAGTCCGGCGACACCCTGCCGCACCGAAAAGCATACCTGGACAGCATCAGTTTCCATTGGCACCCCAAAGACGGCGATTTCATGAAGAAATGGCAGGAGAAAGGAGTGTGGTGGCGGATGCCGGAAAACCGAACCGTGAAAGGCTTGGCACACCGGCTGCATCTGGAGACGGGCAAGCTGTACAACCCCCTTGACATCTCTTCGGCAAGGCAATCCATCAGGATGTTCCCCCTCATCGAGGACGTAAGGGTTGACATCGCACCCCGCTTCGATAAAAAGTCCAGCGATTTGCCGTTGCATGTCCACTTCGACGCCTACCCATCCGAAAGAAGGGTAATGAAGGTAAATGGCGCCTTGACCTCAAGACAAGGACTCGGAGGTGAAATGGCGGTTTCCTTGTCCGACCAGGATTTCAGGCAGCGCATGGAGCGTTTGGCGCTCGATGTATCCCTTGGCCGGGAGACCGTTGTTCCGTTCTATGCTACCGGAGACAAGGGGGGACAAAACCTGCTCAACTCCAGGGTGGTCAGCGCTGGAGTCACCTATTCGGCGCATCGACTCATACCCTTCGCTTCCGATCGCTTTCCTGAATCCAACCGTCCCGAAAGCAGCCTCACCTTTTCGCTGCGCGATGAAAAGCGGGACGATTTCACAAGAACCTACGTGCAGCTTGGCCTGGTAGAAAGGTTCATCGAAAACCAGGAAACGGGCTCACACGTCGAAATGCGGTTGTTTGAAGTGGCGGTGACCTCGAGCCAATTGTTCGATGAATTCCAGGAGGCTTTGGACAGCCTGGGCTCGGACATATTCGCATCTTCCTTTGAGCCTCGTGCCCTGTTGAGTTCTGGCATCCATTGGAAGCTGAGGCCTTCCAAGAACAGAACGAAAACGTGGATGTGGGCCATGGATGTGGGGTTCGAAGGCGCCGGAAACCTGTTCCATTTGCTGGATGCCAGGTCACCAGAAAGCACAACCGTGCCGCTCCCGAGTATTTTGGATGCCACACGCGAAGTGCAGGTAGCCCGATATACCCGATGGGTATTTGAGGGCAGGGGAGGCTGGACCCCAAATGGTCGAGATGGCATTTTTGCGCGCTTGACTGCAGGCGTGGCAGCATCTTCCATCGATGGGGTTTCCGTCCCCTTGGAAAAGCAGTTCTATGTTGGAGGGCCCAATAGCATGAGGGGTTGGCAGGCCATGGGACTCGGGCCCGGGGGGACCGGGCAGGATGGCCTCCGGGGACGGGGGGACATTCGCTTGGAATTCAACCTGGAAGCCAGGAAATACGTCAATGAGTGGATACAGTTGGCGGCATTCTCAGATGCTGGGAATGTCTGGATGACCCGCCCAGAGACCGAGAGGCCCCATGTGGAATTCAACCGAGACCGTTTTCTCGAACAGGTGGGATGGGCAGCAGGGGCGGGTCTCCGGCTGGACTTTGGTTATTTCCTGGTGCGTTTTGATGCGGGCTACCCCCTGATTTCTCCCAGCGGAGAATTTCCCACCGGGAGACGTTGGCGGATTCATCCAGCCGTTTCATTGCCCTTTTGAACCTTCCTAAATTTGCCCGTTCATGACTGCAGAAAATCAACAGCGGGATTCCCAGGCTGCCGACGCCGAGAATGGAGGAGGCAACGGGCTGGGCTGGTTCCGCCGGATGAAGGAAGGCATCACCACGAAGACGGCGGAAAAGAAGGAAATCCCAGAAGGGAATTGGTACAAGTGTCCCTCGTGCAAAACCGTCATTGCCAGTGCAGAGCACGAAGCCAAACTCTGGGTTTGCGGCCATTGTGACCATCACGAGCGCATCGGTTCCGAGCAGTACTTCGGCTTGCTCTTTGATGATGGCAAATTCCGAGAGTTGCAAGCCAAGATGACTTCGGCCAATCCTTTGGGGTTCAAGGACACGAAGGATTACGAGGACCGCTTGGCTTCTTCCATGGAAAAGACGGGGCTGAAGGACGCCATCCGCACAGGGGTAGGGGAAGTCAACGGACGCTCCATGGTGATCAGCAGCATGGACTTCGGATTCATCGGGGGTTCCATGGGTTCGGTGGTGGGAGAGAAGATCTCCAGGGCAGTGGATTACGCCATCAAGAACGGATTGCCCTACGTGTGCATCACAAAGTCAGGAGGAGCAAGGATGATGGAAGCCGGACTTTCATTGATGCAGATGGCCAAGACCAGTGCCAAATTGAGTCTCCTGGCCAAAGCAGGCCTGCCTTACATCTGCATCCTCACCGATCCCACTACCGGAGGGGTCACCGCATCCTTTGCCATGTTGGGTGACCTGCATTTGGCAGAGCCGAATGCCTTGATTGGATTCGCCGGCCCCCGCGTGGTCAGAGAGACCATTGGCAAGGATTTGCCTCCAGGGTTCCAGAAGTCGGAATTCCTCTTGGAACACGGCTTCGTCGATCGGATCGTGCACCGGAGCAAACTGAGAGAAGAGCTTTCAGAGCTGGCGGGCATGCTGATGGATTGAATGAAGGGGCGAACACCTTTGCCAATCAGCGGACACTCACTACTTTTGCACCCCTGAAATCCAGGTCGCATCAAGAACATCCAAGAGATTTCCACATGTACCTCACACCCGAAAAAAAGCAGGAGTTCTTTGCCAAGTATGGCAAGAGCGCCGAAGATACCGGCAGCGCTGAAGGCCAGATTGC